>Ga0315284_10003256_pt1 | contig 23049 bp, 36 predicted proteins | sample YL17G09_16_MG_FD_203696 | JGI IMG/M metagenome (GOLD analysis project Ga0315284, IMG submission 203696) | Sediment microbial communities from Yellowstone Lake, YNP, Wyoming, USA - YL17G09_16 | ecosystem: Environmental > Aquatic > Freshwater > Lake > Sediment | place: USA: Wyoming | collected... | reverse complement strand
TTTCAAAATCCTTTTCGCCCATGTCAATATCAACAGTCTCAGTTATCGTGTGGAATATGACATCAGTATTTGTCGACGCAGTTGATTGTGTAATTGCTACCAATGCGGTTTCTGACCATACATCTACTCCCATAGTTTACCTCCAATTCTTCTAATCAACTATTCAATTTTCCCTTTTTAGGAATCTTTTCAAACTCTTCAACCTTAAAGACCTCTTTAGGAAGTTCAATAAAGTCGTCAATTACAAGTGACGCATGACCTTTGATTACAACTATTGTACCGTGTGAATTGAACTGCCGAGTATCTGGCATTAAGTTGGTGATTTTATATTTCATACATTCCTCCCTTTAGATTCAATATAAGTATCATAATGTTGTTTCAGGATTTGCCTGAATCTCTTATCACCCGCTTTAATTCCATCCCTGATGACACCATATCTTTCTGTTCCTTCTTTGGATATTTTATAACGTAAATAATAAGGATTCATACCGTGCATTCTTGCCCAATCATATAGTTCTGGATGCTTTGAAAGACTAACGAAATGTGGTTTAGTTCCCTGGTCAACATACCAGAGATATTTTGGCGCTCTGACAACATATTTACCATCTTCAACTTTTATGCCACCCAAATCCAAATCTCCCATAGAAGTTCCAGTAAATTTATGTGCATACATCCTGAATTTTATCTCTTCGGCATAGATGTCAGCAACTTTTTTGGCTCCTTTATCATTGACTTGTGGAAGATTTTTTCTGATTCTGCCTAACATATCCCTTGCTTTTCTGTCATCAATGTTGATTGTCAGTATATTAGCCATTATAAATCTCCTCCACCGACAAACTCATATGAAGCACCAAGTATGTTGCGGTGTACTCTTTTGTTTGCCCTTAAGTCAAAATCTTCTGTATCTTCGACTATTTTAAAATGATAAAGCTGGTTGCTGCCTCTTGTGGTAACTTTATTGGTTTCGAGGGCGTTCCTTACTGCATCAGAAAGCACTTTAAGACCAGCAGCGTTGTCAGTAAAGGATTCTATCCTGATAGAAATAAGGAATTTCTTTTTGGTCATTGTAATCCTTTGTTCTGTCACCTCGGGTTTGTGTACTATAACCATTGGAAGCCCTCCAGCAGAATCAATGAACTGTTGAGGATATGTCCCATAAACAGCAGTAGAATTGTTGTCTACTGTAGTATTGCCACTTATGATTGTCTGTATTGCATCCCAGATATTTGTAGTGATTGTACTTACACTTACGGCCATTTTCTATCCTCCATACAGGGGGGTTTCTTCATCCATAAAGGACTCATCAGGCTTAATTTTTGTTTTTACCTTATATAATGCTAACTCAAAACTAGCTGACTTTGGACTGAGGTTGTATGCGTTCCGCTGTCAGGTAATAAAATGTCACAGTTTCGGTGTCCAACGGATTTTCATCTATGCTTATGATTCTGTAATACTTTGAACCCCATGAAATCAAATCATTGACTGATATCGTTCCTACTGTGCTTTTTAAGTAGATTTCATATTTAAGTTCCACGTCAATACCTTCTGGTTGTGATGTTGCCATCTCGCCTCTTTCATTAAAAACAAGCGCTTTGGCACTAGTGGCGGTACCTTTTGCAATGCTATCATTGCCTTCTGTGTCGTAAGTATAAGTCGGTGCTAAATAGACATTAACAGTAGAGCCATGGGTATCTATGATGCCACCAAAGTCTGATATTATTTGTGCTGATAAAGCCATAATTACCTCAATCTGTTTGTATCTTCTTTATTCCTGTTCCATCTGTCACGAATGACACGATAGAATTATAATTATCCATGAAATTCTGGGCAAGTGCCATCCTCAGTTCGACAACACTTTTGTTGTCAACCCTCAACCTGCCTAGTGAATAACTTGTTGGGCTAGTCATTGTCTTGCTGGCTAAGTTCCTGAGTGCCAGTGAAGCGCAAAGATAAGTAGAAGCTAGTTCTGCTGTTGAAGAATCAAAAGTGACATCTGGTATGCTGTCAAGTTGCTTGTCAGCTAAGGTTATTATGTCATCTAAATCAGCATCAGCTATGTCTGTTGTAGTCAATCCCGTTACATCTCTCACTTTAGCTGATGTTGTATATGCCATAGTTATACCTCAATATAGTAGTCTACGTTTGTATTGGTTTTAAACTGATTTTTGAATTTTGTTGGTGTTAATACTCTTCTGGGTTGCAGTGGATTTATGCCCATCTGGTCCCAGTAGTCTTTCTCGTCCATTTTTAGGGTTACTCTTGTTCCCTGATGATTAAACTCCTCTTTCCTTTGTAATCGTGAACCAGTTGCGTCTCGGCACTGATGAACTATATCTACTTCTGTTCTTTCATCATAGAATATCCAAAATGAGCATTTAGGACAACGCATGGAACGCATATCAAATCATTCTCCCTTTATTCACCTGATCGTATTTCTGGTTCACATACATTCCAACAGGATTCCATTCTTCGCCATAGTTGTTAAGCCATCGGCAAAAATGGCACACATTAACAGGAGTACCATTCTTTAACGATATTCTCATGAGTGCTTTGCCATCGCATTGTTCAGAAATCTTGAGCTGGCATGGGGGTCTTTCAGCCATACTCTTTACTGGCCTAACTTCCATGTTACCTCCAATATACTTTTACAGTAACCGTATCAAGTGCTGTGGCTGCCGAGCAGGTGATTGCCAGGCTTCCTTTCACAACATATCTTGTGAAAACGTTTGTTTTAGTGGCCGCTGCTGCTGTAGCATTGGCATTAGTTTTGGCTTCAACAACTGGGTAAAGTGTAACATCAGATGCCCAACCAGTTATCTCGGCTACCGTTTCTGCTGGTGTATCCCTGGTCTTTAATGAAATTACTGCATCAGCATCAGAACTTGTGAAATCAAAAACAACTTTTATAATTTCTCCATCAATGACATCAGTATAAACAGTCCCTTCAGACCAAGTGGTAGCAGTAGCAACAGTCAATGTATTCTTGCATACCTTAATTCTGTCTGCTTTGCTCATGAAAATCCTTACTGAAGAGCATCTTTCATTCCTATCTTCATGCCTCTTCCAAGAGATGATAATCCATATTTACCACTAGTATCTTTTGTGGACTTTATTCCGTCAGTGAGACCGCTCTTTCTTGTAATCGTAAAGTCGCATGATGCCGAACCCTCGCCGAGTGATATAACAATATCACTCCATGTTCCCATGTTTTCTATTTCACAATATACTCTTATCTTATCAAGATTGGCATACGCTGATGTTATGTTTGCCAGGTCAATGACATATTGTCCACTGGCATTAGTGTATGCGAAAGTAAGGTTCTCCTGCGCATAAGCCATTGTCCCCTCTGTTATATCCTGCGCCCATACTTTGGCTCCCTGCAATACTGATGAATTGTATGTTACCGTTCCTGTTATTGGAAATGGTGCTTGTGGCATATTTATCCCTCTACCTTATTAGGCAAATTAGGTGTTAATTCTCCTTTTGCGTGCCTATATAATGGATTATTATGTACTGTATTTATGTCGTGATAACCTCTTATGCCAGCATGTTTGTGCTTTACTGTCACGCCACCTTTGGCATTCCTATACGCTTGCACTCCGACACTACCACCAGCTCCTAATATTAGCCCTGCTATTACGGCTATTATTGACGCTACTGTTGTGTCGCATACTGGACATTCATTAGTTTCACATTGTGTGGGTATTGGACAAGGTGTCTGTGATGGACATGGTGTCTGTTCTGGACAAGCCAGGCAACAAGCATCACATGTTTCGTATGGTGTAAGGTCTACTTGACAACATGAATTACATTCTGAATATGGAGTTGTGTCTGTTGGGCATGTACCACAAGAAGGGCATTCTGGACAAGTGCCATCGCCTGTGAAATCAAAATTGGCTTCTATTGGCCCTCCAGTAAATGTTATTGTCTTTGTAATGCCTCTTACTGTTATCTGGAACTGGTCATAGTCTGTATATTTAAGGTTGGTATTTGCCCAGTCGAAAAGATATTGTCCGCCAAATTCGGTTGTTGTTATCTGAGTCTCACCTGTTCTGACGTTGTATATGGTAACATCAATTCCATCAGTATTACCTTCATCATATACCGTTCCGCTTATTGGAAGCGGTGGCGAAAGTGCTGAAGCAAATGCCATCATGAATGTCAGTCCAATTATAAGCCCGAAAGATAGTTTAGTTTTCATATTTTACCTCGAAAGTGCAACTCCTGCATTTGATGTTGTACCATTTGTACTTGTCAGTATCCACATTGCTTCTCCTCTATAAATGGTAACATTGGCATTGAAATCCCATCCCTTTTTGTGTGTTATGTAACATCCACCAGGGCATCTTGTATCTGATGCATTATGCCATGAAACGAATGTTATACTAGCTGATTTATTTGCTATTGCTGCAGTTGTATTTGTATAAACCATAGCTACAAGGTTCCACGGAGTTTTTATTCCAGTTGGTGTTATCGTTAGATTGACAGTTGTATTGGCTGCATAAAGCCAGCAATTTGCAGTTGATGTCGAATCATATCTTATCAGTCCCCAGTTTACTGCTGGGTATACATATAGTCCGCTAACATTACCAGCATCTATTATAGAAGTGTTACTTGCTGAATAGTTAGCTCTATAAGTTGTAAAGTTGTGCAAACCATATGTATTATTGAATACCGATACATAGCTTATGTTCATGAAATATGCTTTGTAAGCCCACTGTAACAGTGTCCTGGATGCTTCTACATGACCAAGTGGTGTCCAATATCCTGCTACCAGTTTATTATATACTAATGTAAGGTTCTGAAGTGATTTGGTTTCACGTCCTACACTGTCATTAGACCAACCTTCTATCAAAAACTGACCTCTTTTGCCAGCAACTTCTATATCTGTCCATGTTATATTAAGTGAGCAGTTCTTTTCATGTGTTGTAGTTGATACTAACGTACCAGCCAACGTATTACCCAGTACAAATGTTTTGGTAGTTGCCTGTGGATTCACAGCCGGAGTTACTACTTCATACCAGATTAAAAATTTGCAGGCATCTGTATTTGCATCAGACATATTCTGGAACACTTCAATGAAATTGCCACCTGATGTATTATATAAACCATAAACCCAATGACTAGACATTGTTGGTGCTTGGCTGTCTATTTCAAAGAAATATATATCACTGGTAGCACGAGTCCCAGTTCTATTTGTGGAATGACAAGTAAAATTATAACTCTTTCCAACAGGACTGTCAACTAATGCTGATATATTAACTCCCCATGCTGTTAGGGAAGTATTACTTAATGTTTTATTTTGTATACTACCGTTGAAATGAAAAATCTGGCATGATGCGTTGAGTAAATCTTCATTGGATGTAAAGTTTATCCATGACCAGTTTGCTGTGATAAAACTATTATTTGCTATTGACGTAGCAGCAAATGTGAATGTGGTTGGAGCTGCTAATGTGAAAGTTAGTGAGTAAATGATAGATAAGAATAAAGCAAAACCAAAAATTCCTAAAGTGTATTTTATGAACCCTTTCATAAGTGTTTTTCCAGAGACCTCAATATTTCAACTGCTTTGTCTAAAGGAATGGTTATTGTTGTGGAATTTTCGATTTCATTTCTTAACCTGCGAACAATAACATCAAGATTTTCTTTTGTCTGGAGAGGTTTTGCTTTCTCCAGTGTTATCGCTTCTACAGGTCTGTCTGTTACTATTTTAGCATTTTTAATTTTAACCATATCTATCGTAGTGATTCCCTTAAACAATCAGTTTAACTGATTGTCAATCTGTACCCTGCCTCGGGTCGAAGCACTCTTGCTTCTTCACGGAATGTTACCGCAACGCCTATTGCATCTCTCTCAGGAAGTTCATATGTCTTCATTGTAAGTGGCCTTCTAACTACAAGTACACCAGCTTCAGTTGTGTCAAGACACCATGCGTATTCTGTTGATGTCTGTCCAACCCATGCTGACCTTGAAATTACAACGTCCATACCGAAGATTTTTCCAACAAAGCCTTTGTCAAATGTTACTCTGCTTCCAACTTTGTCAGCTTCCACGAAAGTGTCTATCTGCCTGAGTTCTTTCACCTGTGATGGATGTAGAACCAATACATTTGGATTGTAGTCCTTTGATTCCGGACCATACATCATATTGGCTATGTCTGTCACAGATATTTCCGTACCAGCGGATGTTCCATACTGACCACTTGTTCCTGGGAAACCGTATGTTGAGTCGTTGAATGCTGTGAAAATTATCACATCTTCCCTGACTCCTGCTTCCCTACCTGCTTGTCTGAGGTTTCTCTGCATAACATCCCAGTTGGCATCTTCCTGAAGCTCAGTTGAGATTACAACTCTGTTACCCCATTTAGCGGGTGTCACTGTGGCCTTTGTGTATGCTTCTGTGTCTACTGGTATTAGCGCACCTTCGGCGATTCTTCTAAACTCCATTGAGTCTTTATCAGCAGTTATTATATCAAGTGCTGCACCAGACTTTAGATTTATTACATCAACAAGTTGCCTACCAACTCTATTCTCTATTGAGGCTTCCTTGACAATGTCATAAAGCTGTTGCTTAACCAGTTCACTCTCGAATGCATAAAAAAGTTCACCTTCGTCTGCAAGCTGTTGTAACGTTTTCATATTCAAATTCGGAGTAAAATGATTAGGTATGCGTCTGCTGCCGATGCTCCTGTTAATGCTCTGCCAATCTTGTGTTCGCCGTATGTAGAGTCTAGTGCGTCTACCTCATACTCGTCGGTGTCTTCAGCAAGCTGGACGCATCCGCCCACTGCTACTGCTTCACCTGCCCTGACGATAAAAAGACCTTCAGTGTAAACTGGCAAATATGCTGCTGCTGCGGCATCTGCGCCAGCTAAACCAACGACGATTGTGTAATCTGTTGAAGCGTCATCAGCTTCTTCGACCTTTATATCTTCAGTAACGTATGTGGATAGTCCCGAACTTGTCACTACATCGTTGCTGCTAATGGACTTTACGAAAGCTCCTGCATCAATCGCTGCATTAGCGTATGCTGTAAAGCATCCCGCCTCGGCACTAATCATGTTCAGTGTCATTTCTCCTTTATCCTCCTATATTTAAACTCATCAATCCCATTGATAGACGCTTCCATCTTTTCTGAACACCATTTTACCTTTTACTGGTGTTTCAGGTTGTGGTGTGGTTGCGTCTTTAGTAGTATCTTCTAAGGTTTCAACTGCTTTTTTTACGCCTTTATTCTCCAATTCCTGAATCTTAGCAGTGAGTTGAGTAATATCTTTGGAAAGTTTCTCATTTTCTTTGGCTTTCTTTTCCATCTCATTTATGAACTCTTTTGCCATTTCTTTTGGTTTCTTTTTACAGGCATCTTCTTCAGGGTCTTCTTTATCTTCATCTGGCAACGTCTTTTTTGCCATCTTGACTTTCAGGCATTCAAATGTCTGACAGGCAAGACCCATAAGCTCTTCAACACTAAGAGATTCAAAATCAGATACGCTAAGTGTCAGTTTGCCTTTTGATTCTGGGGATGTTATTTCTGAAACAGACTCTATTGGTTTGGAGTTCTCGACAGGTTTTGCTTCAACCGGAATAACCGTGTTCACTGTTACTTCAGCTTTGAGTATTTCTTCCTGTTTAGCATTTTCCTTGCAGTCAACCTTTGGACTTACTTCATTCTGAAGGACTTCCGATATTTCGAGTTCTTCCATAGATTAACTTTGCAATGTATCCTATATAATGCTAACTCAAAATTAGTTTAAAACTCCAATGTTTTGTTTTATTCCACAAAGTGGGGTTGGACATGCTGGACGGGATACCAATGAAATGGCAACAAACTCATAATCAGTTCCTTCCAATCCCTGCGGTGTTTTTTTATAGTCAACAAAGACCTCAACACTGACACCTTTTATCCTTCCATCATGAACCATGTGAGCAATCTTTTCATCTTTGATTACACCCTTCCCTTCAATCCTTTCATCTTTCTCATTCCACCAGACATCAGTAACCTCGCCAACTATACCTTCAACCGATTTAGAATGGTCAATAGTAATATCTTTGCCGTTTAATGTCATGCAACCTTTTTTGAGTTCTTCCTTTGTATATATTACGTTATTAAATTTGCCTTCTTTGAGTGCAATGAACTCAAACTCATAAGGCATCTTAAAAGGTTTCCCTAAGTATTCTATATTGCAGTTTATGTCTATTCTTTGTAATCTTTCAGGCATATCACCTGTCTTGAAGTCCAAAACCTGTTTGCCATATCTTCTCATAAAAAGTAGCATTCGGTCTTTATCCCATGTTGTATCAAAAGAAAGGGATTGGACACAGTTCTCAAAACCATTAACACAATAATTCACATCTATGCCATCAAAACCTTTGAGTGGCATTGTAATGATTTCCTTGCATTTACATTTTTCCAGAATTTCCAAATTCAAACCGTCAGGTTTCTTATACAGTTTGGCTTTCTTCTTTTCCATTTACACCATTTAATGTTATATGTTCAACTATCCCGATTTTACTATTCCTATATTTATATGGTATGGGAGTCTTAAAAACTTGTAGGGTTTTGAATTTGTGATTATATAACTTTTCAACCTTTCCCCACCAGATTTTCCTGTAGAAATCACTGACTCTATGCTCGGCAAACAGTCTATTGAAACCTTCTGTATCAACTTCCTGGCATTCAAGTATTTCTATTATCCCATAGACTTCTGAACCGGAACAAACATAAAATTTACTGCCTGCGGTTTCTATTTTGCATGTCTTTACAAAACTGGTTATATTTCCATTAGCAAAAAGCTGGCCGTAAGGCTTTACCAGATAAATACCATGTTGGCATTGTAATTCTTCAGTCATTTATTTCTCTTTATACTCCTATTGCCTTTAACACTAACATCATTCCGCCACCGCCACCGAGTCCTGCCAATCCACTGACTCCTGCTATTTTAGCTATCTCAACTTTGTTATTTACAATATCACCCGAAAACTTGTCTATTTTATCCTCTATGCACTTCACATCATAAACATGCTTATCGCTCAATTTACATAAATCTGCATCTGTCCTTGTCACCTTGCCATTTATGTTTTTCAGGTGTTCTTCTATCTTGGCTATGTCTATCTGTATCTTTTGTATGTTGTCTGCCATTCTTCCCTCGCTTGTTTTAAAAACCATATTTACCTCCTGGTTTATCTCCTAAAGCATCCTGTTGTACACTTGACATTGCATGTACTACTGCTGCTCACGCCTTTTATTGTGAGCTTTCCATAGTTTGAAACGTCACCTGTGACTATAATCCTGCCGAATCCTGATATTACTATGTTCTGCCCATTGGCATTGCAAGCAGTTATCGTGCAATTCTCAGCACAGTTAATTGCTGTTCCCGCTTGTATGCTGGCACAGGCGCATGTACTTGCTGAAACTGCTACGTTATACCCTACTTCAAAAGTCCTGTTGGCTGACGCATACGCACAGTTGCTGGAGTTATCACATGCTCTGCATATCCAAAGATAAGTACCATTTGTAAAGGCACCGACTGAAAATGTTGTCTGAGTTGCATTTAGGGATGTGGTATTTGTGACGTTTGCATGCCATGTTGTCTGGTTATGGTACAATGTGACGTTTTCTACTTTGATGTTGTCGGTTGCGTTGCACACGAAATTGACAGTTATGGTTGTGGAATTGGTTTTGTTCTGGTCAGGGGGCGAATAGAGCGTGACGGCTGGGGCGGTGGAGTCGCCTGCTGGGGCTCCGCCTGCAAGCATAAACTCGAATGTCATGTTGTTGTCAGTCCAGTTCCATCCTGTTATGTCTGCATCTGTGTATCCCCCTTTTGTTGCGTTGAATGTATATGGTGATGCGAAGAAATATTTTGCTGATGCGTTTGACAGATATTCTATCAGGTTCATCCTTGCGGTGTACCCGTCTGCCCCTGTTGTCATGTTGTTTTGTAAATGCCCTGTTGAGTTGTATATCTCAATGGATGCCCCAGATAATGGGTTTCCTGCTGTATCTTTTGCATATCCTCTCCACCACCATTCCTTTGTGATGTATGCTTCAGGGCTGTTTGCTGCCCATGTACCTACAAATACCAGCTTTCTGAACGTGCAGTTAATGAAAGATATGTTTATTGTTGTTGCGTCCATTCTCATGTCAGCATTAGTTGCTGGAAACCCTTTGAATATACTGTCCTCGAACCTTGTGTGGTTGCCAGAAGCAAAATATATTGCATAATCGTCTGAACCTGCTGTTACGTTAAGGCTTATGAACCTTCCATAAGTGATGTTTGTATTAAAATAAATTGTATTCTGTGTTTCTGATATTATTTCCACGTTTCTGAATACTGAGTTATTTGCCCCTGCTGCGTCAATGCCGTTTATGTTTTGCATGTGTAGTCCATAGTCGTTGGTAGCTTTCAAAAGCGTATTCTCTACTGTGAAATTCCCTGATTGTGTCGAGAAGTCTAGTGCATATCCGTTTGCTGTGTTGTTGAACACTGAGTTATTGATTATTATTCCCTGTGTCCCTGCAAAAAGGGCTGTTTGTGTCGAACAGCTGCTTTCAACATATATCTTGTCGAATACATTTTCGCTTGAGCCTGTTATGGAATCAATGGCTATTTCTCCTGCCCTGTGTATTATTGTGTTATTGTAGAAATAGTTCCTTTGGCTCCCTGCACGCAAATAGACTGCATACCCTGCGCTGCTTGATATTATCGTGTTGTTTATGAATATGTTGTCATCGGAGTTCGACAGGTAAACTGCTGCGTCTGTTGCAGTCGTGCCTCCAGCCCAGATGTAATTGTTGGTTATTGTGTTACTGATTGAACCGCTTGACATATATATACCATATGGGGTTCCGGAATAATCTTCGGTTGAATTCAATATGTTTCCTTTTATTGTGTTTATGTCTCTGGCTCCGACTGCTATACAATCACCTTGTCTTGTGTAGATGGTATTGTTTTCTATTATATGGCTGTTGCTTGTCAATAGTATTCCGTCGCCGCTTGTGACATATATTGTGTTGTTTAAGATTGTTTCATCTGTTCCAACAGAAATGGCAGCACATGATGTTGTGCAGTTTAACGAGCCTTCATCTATTTTGCAGTTTTTAATTGTTTTATTGCTTCCCGAAAAAGAATCAATTCCTATAGAGCTCGCTGTTCCATCTTTTCCATATGTTATATTGAATCCATTACAATCAAATATCACATCACTAGCTGTGATTGTCATACAATCCCCAGAACTATTTAGGTCTCTTGTCAAGTTATAGTATCTGGTATTTGTTGTCAATGAGCCACACTCTCCAACCTCTGGGTCCAGATCATATTTTATTGGTATAAATCCTCCAGCCAGCCCCTCAAGTGTGAAGTTATAATGGGTTCTTTCATACTTTGGCATATAGAACCCAGCCCTTATTGCGTACCGTTCAGGCAGAACCACGCTGTTAGCTACCTTCTGCCATTTGTCCCAGCTGTAACGTTCCACGTTCACGACAAGAAGCAAAGTATCATTCTCATCTTTGTACTCCAAAGGCTCAAAGTACCTTGTCGCATCTGTAGAATACTCTATAACAGGGTTATACTTCTCTAGTCCCGAAAACGTGTACTTAAGCCCGTTGAGCGACAGTGCTATCCCATCCCTGTTTGTTACTTCCACGACTGTATTGCAGTGTTTTAGTGGCCCGTTGTCAAACCAGTCACACTGCAGTTCCGATGGCGCTGAGAAGATTATTCCTGAGTTGTTGGCAAACTTCCAGCCGTTGTCTGTGACTTCTTTCTGTCCCTTGAAGTCCACATTGGTTGATGTAATTACTTTATATGAATATTCATCTGAAAGTGCACTTAACCACAACGGGTCAACGATATCGAATTTCCATTTAATCACATCTTTTGGATTGTGTTTTTCTGCAACAACCATGACGGTATAAGCTCTCATATCTCTCCATGCTACTGAGTATTTCTGTGTTCCTGTATTGTCTGGTGAACCGCACCATGTCCCAGTACATGATATTGTCATTGGTATCTCTCTCCAGCCTTTTCCCCATGAACGATATATCTTCCATGATTTTACTGATGGATTAAACATGAAAGACTCATTCCTTTCCCATGGGTCATAGTTAATAGGATACCAGAAGCTATCCCTATTTGCTGTAAAGTTTACTATGAAAAAACACGCTTCATATTCCCCATTGTATTTCTGTGGTGTCCAGTTGGAATAGAACATGCTGCCATCATTGTTCATGTCGGCTCCCCAGCATTTCATGTCATTGGTATTTCCTGTGACTGTTATATCCCCCACAAAAATAGAATACAAAATGTATAACACAATTACAGAACCTATTGTGCCTGCTGGCAAGCCTATTGATTTAGCCCATTTTATAATCGTCTGTTGATAAATCCTTGCCATATCATAATCCTAGCAAATCTCCAATCTTGATGTCGGACCATATATAATTGTGCATGTTCCATTAGAACCCATCAATCCATTAGGCACGCCTTTTGCTGTGATATTCTGGTTTGTTATGTTCAAAGAACCTGTCATGGAATCGCCAGTCTTATGCACAAAAGTTCCGTTTGAAGCAATAGTCCATACAGGTGCAGTCAAGTTTGCAGATGCGTAATAGAAATCCTTCCATGCCCCTAATCCAGTGATATTTGCTTGGTTCCAGTAAAATACTGGACTGGTTGTAAGGTTGGCTCCTGCCCAGTACATGGTGGGCGTACTTGTTATATTTGCAGGTGAATAGTAGTAACCAAGAGCTGATATGTTTAAGGTTGATATGTAACACTTGCTGAGACCTGATATGTTTGCTGTGTGCCAGTATAACGTTGGGCTTGTAGTGATATTAGCACCTGACCAGTAGAATGTTGGACTTATAGTCAAATTGGCTGGACTGTAATAGTATCCTAATGCAGATATATTGCCTGTATTTATGTAGCATTTCTCTAAACCTGACACGTTTGCTGTGTTCCACCATAATGTGGGGCTGGTTGTTATGTTTGCACCTGACCAGTAGAATGTGGGGCTTGTAGTCAGGTTGGCTCCTGCAATGTAACATTTCTCTAATCCTGATATGTTGGCTGTGTGCCAGTACAGTGTCGGGCTTGTGGTAACGTTTGCACCAGCTATGTAACACTTTTCCAGCCCTGATACATTGGCAGTCGTGTAGTACCATGGGGTATCGGATATGTTGCCTGATTTTATAGCAAAGTTGGGACCAGTTATCGCACCGTCAACCTTGAGTGTGGACATATTCACGTCAACATCACCGCCTGATGTGGTGTTGGGCTGCATCCACCCGCCTATGACCTGCCAGTAATTGGAACCTGATGCAGCGCCTGTATTGTCTGTGCCACATGCCCAGTTGGCACCTGACATCTTAAGCACCTGACCATCTGAACATTTTGTAAGGTTGTCATAGCCCAGTGTGCCATCATAGGTTACTGACTCGAGGCTTATGTGCCCTGCGCTTATAGTGAATGTTGTATTAATCTTGTCCCTGAATGTGCCATTGGAACAGGTTGTCCAGACTGTGCCTGTTATATTGCCAGTCGCATAATAAAAGTCCTTCCAGGCACCTAGCCCTGTGATATTGGCTTGTGACCAGTAAGCAGTCGGGCTGACTGTGAGGTTTGCGTAACTCCAGAAGAATGTGGGACTGATTGTAAGGTTGGCAGGATGCCAGTACATGGTTGGTGTGGTTGTGACATTAGCATTGGATATATAGCATTTTTCCAGACCACTCACATTGGCTATGTTCCACCAGAATGTAGGGCTTATTGTAAGGTTTGCAGGGGAATAGTAATAACCGAGTGCTGATATATTTAAGGTTGATATGTATGCCTTTTCAAGACCTGAAACATTAGAAGCAGATATATAACATTTAGAAAGTCCTGAAACATTTGCTGTGTTCCACCAGAGCGTGGGACTTGTAGTGATATTTGCACCACTCCAATAAAAAGTGGGGCTTGTAGTTAAATTAGCACCTGCTATATAGCATTTCTCCAGACCAGAAATATTTGCTATTGTATAATACCATGGGGTATCTGATATATTTCCTGATTTCAAACCAATATTTGCACCTTGTAATGAACCTTCAATCCTTAGAGTTGTAACATTTACATCATAATCACCACCACTGGTAGTGTTCGGGAACATCCAACCTCCTATTGCTTGCCAATAATTTGCACTGGAGCCTGCTGTTGATTGGTCAATGGAACATGTCCAAACGCCTGAAGATGTTTTTAATATCTGTCCTTCAGCACAAAGAGTTAGATTACCATACCCAAGAAGTCCATTGAATTTACTATCAGTTAGATTTATTGTTGCTACAAGCGTATCATTTGTTGTGTAAACCGCATAGTAATCTAAGCGCCCCGTAAAAGGGTTATATATCGTAAGAAAACTATAAGCTGAAGCATATGTAAATGTAATCATAAATGCCAAGATGCAACTTATCAGCAATAATTTCATGTTCATATTAACCATAAGTATAAGTCAATCGTGAGTTCCAAATTTTCACAAATTCATTAGTTGAATCTGCCCATTGGATGTCAGTTACATTGGTTCCATCATAAGTGAGTTTCTTTATTCTCCATCCAATCACACCAGCTGCAACCCCTGGTTTTGCTTCACCTATATATTCAGCCATACCACTTGCATTATATGCTATTTTCTGAGTATATTGTGTAGCAAAAATCTGGACATACCTAGATTCTTCAGTCATATCTTCCCTCCGATACCCTTAGGTCTTTGAGTTTGATGAGTTCAATTAATTGAAAGCATATCTGCTGGATTTTTTTATCTTTGTAATTATCCCTAATATATTTCATCACAAACAATGCTTCCGTGACACTGACAAATCTCTTGCCTTCTATATGCATTGATTCTATCATTGAGAGTTTGTTTACTTTTGTCAATCTTGCCAGTAATTCTTCAACAAGAAGTATAACCTGTGAATATGGGAAAGAGACTTTTATCAATTCCAGGTAACTTATGACGTTCATATCATCAAGCGCCAGTGTTTCCACGCCTTTCTGTTCTATCTCTTTCATTCTATTAGTTGGAAGTCTAAGGCTTTCTTCGATTATTACCTGTTCCCTTATGTCTTCCGGCATTAACACTCCAGCTTCTATGTAGGATATTATTCTCTTGGCTTTTCTGTTAAGGTCCGCAGGAGTTATCTCTCTCCATCTCATGATTGGTGTCTGGAGCTTGGAGATTTTTATGTTATTCTGTTCCAAAATTTGTGGGAAAAGTATTGACTCTATTTCCACTGATACTTTATTTTGTATGCTCCTGATTCTTCTATCAAGGTCACGAGTAATAGCAACTTCCATTGTAGCTTTGTTACCTTTTCCCTCGCCGATAACAAGTTCAAGTGGAATACCAAAACAACCAGATATCCTTGAATCACAATAATCAAGCAGTTCTCTCTGTGGAAGTCCGGCATCTGGCTTTAGTTGCTCGACTTTAGCATAATATGGCATGACGAATTTGTGTTTTGTCTCGATATTCTGAAATTCATTGTCAATCTTGCTAACCATACTGTCATTTGGCAGGTGGCCTGCATAACCTATCTTTGGGTTTGGAGCATCGCCGACATAAATGACATGAAGTGGATGGCCTATTCTGTAACTTGCCTGAGCAAGACCATCCCTCACATTAAGTTTAAGATAAATAATCTTGAAACATGGTTCCATATAACCAACAGCGAGTTCATTGCCAAACGAAAACAATTTGAAATGTAAGATATCTTCTCTGTTGTTATTTCCTTCTTTCCCATCAGTAAAATATACAGGCGATTTTGTATTCAAACCAAAAACATAGCCAACTGGTATTCCGCTAGAATCCTCTTTCACATGACCATATTCATCACGCACATAATCTATTTTTTTAAAGTCAATACGCTGTATATCAACAATATCATTCTTGGAATTTCGTATGAGTTCCCAGAATGAGTTGCCACAGATACACAAATCCCTTGTTATCTCCTCTATTTTCAATTTCAATCTTACAGAATAATTAAAATCTCTCAGAATGGCAACCGATTTTGGGTCACCAACTAAATCAAAACCAGGACCAGACACCTGAAGTGCATAAAAATTAGCACACCTATTTGAGACCTCATCAAGTGTATATGCTAATTCAAGTTTGCTGAACTCTATCCGCTTTAATGGAAGTGTGTCATTGGTAGTTTTCTTCTCGCCTTTTTTATCAGGAATAATATCAGCCAAAGCAAGCAAGTGACTTTCAGGAGAAGTGTTGCCAGAACGAAGGAAAAAATCATTTTTAATTGTTTCCGCTTTTCTCGATATATTTAAATTTAACAAAGGGAGTCTCATATAATATTATACCAGTTAGACATTATATAAGGTTTTTGAAAATTAACCAGACTTCATTGGGAAATCATCACCACTTTGGTCATACTTTATTGTATTGAAATGCTTACAAACAAGTGCCAAAGCATCTACCATATCATCATGTCCTTTTGCTGGTGGTTTTAAACTCAGCAAACCATTTGATGTGAATGAGTATTTAAGATTAGCCATTTCGGTTACAAGTTGCTGGTTATTTGGATAGAATATTTTCTTTTGTTCCATCTGCAATTTAAGTGATTTAAAAAGCTCGGATTTCTCATGAGAGAAAAACTTGCAAGGGATGATTGGTAGTTCACTTTCTTCAAGTATGTCATAAATAGCACCACCTATGCTGGATTCATCAACATATATTCTTTTGAAATCAAAGACTCTATGCAAATCTTTTATCCTGCCTATTGCGTCTGTAGCTGGCTTTTTCATTGTTGCTATAATCTTCCTTACGAATATCTTGTCGTCTGAAAGTTCTCCAATCATAAAAACTGATGAATCCGTACCCATGCGTGCTAAATCAACACCCATGATATATTCTTTGTCTCCCTCAGGTCCATTTATTTCAATTTCATCATTGATACATTGTTTTATCAGATTCATATTAAAGTAATTATCGGCTTCTTCTATGAACTCCGCATCATACTCCTGAGCATAGACAATTTCTGGCTTTGTTCTTTTAAGGCGTTCTAAATCTTCTTTTGAAAAACCAGGGCAATCGCTGGCTTTAACATGAAATTTGGTGAATCCAGAAGCATCATCAAATGATTCATAGAAAAATCCAGACTTTCCAAAAGTGTTTGATGTCAGAATTATACCACCTTTTGTAACAGCGACAGATGGTTCGATGGCTTCATATACCCTATCCGAAGCAAATGCAGCTTCATCAAAGATGATTAGTTGTGGTGAATATCCCCTTATGGATGCTCCTGCCCGACCTGCTGGCAGACAAAGTATCCTGCTTTTGTTCTTAAATTCAATCTGCGTCAGTGTTTCACGTTCTACCTGCATCTTAACGAAGTCTACCATGTTGATATATTCCTTTATTTTGTAAAAGTCTTCATTAGCTTGCTTCTGGTAAGCACCGATTATAAGAATGAGATAATTAGGATTCATTATAGCATCAAAAAGGGCTTTGACAGTTATCATTGTGGATTTTCCGCACTGTCTTCCCGCTCTTACCGTTATCCTCTTATCCTCACAACGCAAGAATTTGCACTGATAGTCATAAGGTTTCTTGTTTGTAGCATACTCAAAAAAATAAACTGGGTCTGTGAAAATGAGTTTGATGAATCTGTCATTCATAGTTTATATATGTAACCCATAGCTTTATAAAGCCAACGTTTAATATACATATAGGTGATAATATGGTAGCACTAACACACCAGATAATAATACAGGAAGTTGTAAAGGGGAAAAAGTTGAAAGGGTCAAAAGTAGGTTATATCGGTCTTACCGCCGAAGGAAAGTCTGCTATAGACCTGGCACAGATACTCAGGGCAACACTTATTAGCAATGGAGTCATAAAAGTAAGACCTGGGAAAGAGGAATATTATATAGAATAAAGGTGAAAATATGCCACAAGCTAAGGGAAAAGTCATAAAAACAGAAACAAAAATGATAAAAACAAAATTTGGAGATAAAGACAAAACCAGAATATCATTAGAAGATGGTATTGCCTATGAAGTATGGGGTATATCTCCCTGGAAAGAAGGGGAAATTGCTGAATTTGAATATGAAGACAGCACATCTTCTACTGGTGCTGTTTATCATAACATCAAGCTTCCAAAAAGATTAGGACAAGCACCAACGACTGCACCAAGTCCAAAATTTGATGAACTGATAAAAATATTAGCAATGCCAAAAGTCCATGTTGGCATTACACAGGAAGTTGTAGCTGAAGTCATAAAAGCAGGCAGTTATGACAAGGTTCTGACAAAAACATACTCAGTGAATCTGACAATGAATCCTGAGAACATTGACCCACAAAAGATAGCTGCTTTGATGGACATAGCCGAAGCTGAAATAATGGTGAGAGTCATAGGAATGAAGGGCAAAGGTGCCAAACCTGGCAGCGAACTGGATGCCAATACCGATGTTATAATGAAAAAGCAACTGGCTGCCAAAAAAGAAGCTGAAGGATTGGATGAGTATTACGCTGCAGTAGTAGGGTAATCGTAATGTATAAGACACACTCCAATAACTTTAGGTGTAAAAAATGTGGTGCCCTTTTTATTTCAGTAAAAAGCCAGTATGGGTTTTGTGCTAAATGTCAGCATGACAAGGACATCGAGGACATGGCAGACCACCAGGAGAAAGTAAGGTATGCTCACATGCTCTATCGGAAAGGATATACAAAAGAGCAGATACAACAAATCATGACGGATGAGGGAATGTTGTGATGCTAACAAAATGTGCTAAATGCAAAATGGTATTTAGTGTATATGTAAGCAATAACGTTGAAAGAGATTATACTATCTGGAGTTTATGCAAAGCATGTACTCCAAAAGCAGTGGTGAGGGAATAAATATGATAGGTGCAGCAATTATATTAGGGGTTTGCATGATATTGGCAGCAGCAATACTGACAGATGCAATATCATTCATAACCTTAGTAAACATGGTTATGGCAGCAATAGTTTGGTGTATTGCCATCATTGCAGTAATCGTTTTGATTGTTATCAGCGCATATACCATAATATACATGAAAGAACACATAAAATGGAGAAAATGATATGAAAGTGATGTCTTTCAGTTGTGTTGAGAAGTTACCGAAACTGCTGAACCACACATGCGGGCAGACAATAAGGCCAGCTTGGAAGACTATTAATGCTGGAAAATGTAATGTTATAATTAATTTGGAATGGAATAAAGATGGTAGATTAGGAAAGTGTCTTGGCCAAAGATATGATGTTCTTAAACAACCAAGATTCAAAATAGGTGAAAAATTTCGAGTAGAGTGGAAATCAAGAAATAGTCCAAAAGATAGTTGGTTTTGTTCCCGATGTGGCAATGAAACATATTATAGTCCTGAACTTGGTAGCTTACATAAGGATGCTGTAGAGAAAAACATACAACATTGTGTTTTGGATAAATTCCCGAAGATACTGGGATATGGAAAAATAACACAAGTATTCAAGATTGAAATGTCAGCGGATGGGAAGGATATATCCGATGAGTTAGCTGTTCTTGATGGATTCTCTAATGCACAAGAAATGTTAGATTGGTTTAACTCACATTATTCATTAAAAAAGATACAACAATTTTTCGTTTATCGTTGGGATTGGCTTAAATAAATACAGAAGTATAGAAATGTTTTTAAACCACTACATTATAATATAATAAAGTATGTGATACTATGAGAAGCATAAGCAGAGACAAGTGGTTAATGCCTATTACAGTAGCTCTTTCAGTTGAGTTGCTAAAGAAGCTGGATGAGAAGTGTGAGGGCAACAGAAGCAAATTCATCAGAGACTTACTAGAAAAGGAGTTTGTTAAAAAGTGAGACCATGCGAACCTTTGACGAGGTCGTAAAAGAAGAATATGATATCTTGTTGACAAATGGTGTTAGCAAGGAAACGCTTGACAAAGGAATAGAGATAGCACAGAAACTTCGTGGATATGAAGGAAACCGGAAGATTATGTTCGTCTCGGCGGTTTGCGTGGCAGCCAAAGAAAAAGGTGATATACTCCATCAAAGTGACTTGTATAAGCTCACTGGATTCAGTCATCATGCAATTCGGAAATATTATCGCATACTTAGTGATATAGAGTTAAGGGGGAAGTGAATGTCAAAAGTCAAAACCATCGTAAATCTTTGCACCAGGACAACTGGTGTTGATAAAGAGTATTACAGAGAAGTTACAATATACGCACCACCGCAAAAGGTCTGGGAAGCACTGTGTAATGGGTGTTTCACTGTCCTTGATATGGACATTAGGAACCTCAGAGCTGGCAGGCTTAGAAAAGGTAAAAAGAGATAATAGTGACGGAAGTCACTGGGAGTGGGACCTGTTTGGTGACAACGGGCAAGGAGAATCCTGTTCGCCACTCCCAACCATATTTATGAAATGCAAAAATTGTAATGGGGATATGAGACGCATTACTGGGACTGATGATTATTATTGCCCACAGTGTCGTTTCATGGTAGAAGCAGATGATAGGTGTTAATATGACTGAAATAAAAGATTTCCCGAAAATAGAAAGCCCATTTGTAAGAGAAGAGATTAATGGAGATTACATCGTAACACCCAAGATTGCTGATGGGATGGAATGGGTTTTTGAAGACGATAAAGTCATGGCAATAGAAAAGTTACATGGCACAAACGTAAGCATACTGATTACTGATGGTATTGTTGCTGGTATTTGGAATAGAACAACGAGGTTACCGTTTTTTAATAAAGGGAAAAAGTTTATCATTGATGGTTTGCTTAACTCGTTTGAAAGAGGTTATATGGAATTTCTCGGTGACGGACAACACTTCGGAGAATTGATAGGTCCAAAAATTAATGGGAATCCTTACAAATTGGAAGAACATATATGGATACCATTTCAGACAATTTGCCAGAAGAATCTGATGTATAAGTCATGGGGCAAATATCCTAAAGATTTCCAGAGTATATCTAACTGGTTTGAAAAGGATTTGATTCCGCTTTATGCATCTATGACTCATGGTGAAGAAGGCAGGAAAAATGGTTTTGTGGAAGGGATTGTCTTTACTCATCCTGATGGAAGAATGGCAAAACTCCGTAGGGATATGTTTAGCTGGTATCAGGGGATAAGGCATAAGGAATAATTATGGCATACTTTTCAAATGGGAGTGCTGGAGAAGGATATCAGCAGGCATACTGTTTTAAGTGCAGGAATTATGTTGACAAAAAAGATGGCAGGGGTTATGGGTGTGCAATCTGGGACTTGCACCTGGATTACTCATATCAGTTGTGCAACTCAAAAGATATAGCCAAAGATATGCTGGACTTCTTGATTCCTGTAAACCCCAAAACACATACTCCACTGGAGTGCTCAATGTTTTTAGGTAACAGAAAGAAAGGGGGGATTAAATGCAATGCAAAGTCTGTGGTAAAGAAACAGCATACACTATTGAGGTAAAGGGGATAGAGCGCTGTCGTGAATGTGATGAAAAGAGGAGAAAGTATGCAATCGGATTCTGATTTGCTGGCGTGCAAAGTGTGGGGTTGGGTTTCTGAAGACCTCAATTTCAAAAAACTATGGTCTATTGCCGATAATCAGATTCCACTCGAACAGGTTATAAATCTGGCAATAAGAAAAACTATTAAAGAATGCGAGAGGAAGATGTCATGAAATACGCTGATGGCCTGGACAAGATTTTCAAAGTTCATTTGATATTGGCAGGGTTGCAGGAACTAAGATATAACCTGTTTGGTGGGAAATTCGACCAGGCGGTATTCAATAACCTAAAACAAATAAGCACTCATGCAGGAGAGAAAAGATTCAGTCTTGGGGAGATATATGACCCCATGAACCTTCTTGCATTATGCCAGTATGAGTTTATGTTAAGAAAGAGTCTGGGGTTTGTTATTTCAAATGAACTGAAGATTTCCATAAGAATAGCAATAAATGCTATTGAAGAAGTCAGAGACTTTTATGGTTGCCCGCCTTTTATAGAAAAAGATGAAGTGATGATTGTTGAGGTATCTTCCGATAAAGACCATCTGAAAGCAATAGAAGCCGAACATCTAGAACATTACAAAGGAGAGTTTTTCAGGTTACTGCCAATAAGACCTGAAGACCTCTATAAAACATTTGAAAAAGACTTAGGTGGGTTTTTAAATTATAATGGCAATGAGAAGCCAACAGTAGAATTTGTAGTTAACATGGCAAATAAAGGGGGATGTCTATGAAATGTCCTAAATGTGGGAATGATATGGTAATAATCGGGGTAATGGAGAAGCAAAATGGAACATTGCCAATCTATAGGTGTGTAAAGTGCCTGGGTGGTTGTAAAGAGAACTCAAAAACCAAGGTATTACAGGAGACATAAATCGCTAAGAGGGGAAGGTGGTAATTATTTGCAGGTGGGGCAATCATCCTTTGCTAGTAAAGGGGTGACTCCTGAAAATCTTCGCCAGAGCGGGTCATTCATCCCTTATCACGTCTAAGCCTGTAATGAAGTCTATGCTCGGACACTTTTATCAAAACCGCCACCCCTGGCGAAAAGCTTATTTGCCTGCTCACGACAGTAATAATGAGCTGGAAGATGAAGGATTCAACGGTGGGTTACCCATTTTCCCACCTAAACTGGGGGCATGTAGTAGCAATGCCCCCTTTATGGTTAAAACATACAATAGGTTGTATGTCAAGAGTGCAAAGATACAATATATAGTAGGGGGGATTGAATGGATAAGAAAAAATTTGGGTTGATAGTAATTTGTAGTATTTTAGTAGTAATGAGTAGTGGGTGTATTGCGCCTGGTGGGGATAATTATACGCAGGGGTTTAGCGATGGGGCAAAGAGCATCACCCAGGCATGTTCAAATGGCTCGGAACCTGTTTGTGTGGCATTCAGCGCAGTAAAGGGTGGGGAATGTGTGCTGGTGATTACGAACAGCAGCGAATGTAAGTTAAGTGATTAGGAGATTGTCATGGCAGAATTTACTATGGAAGAATTAAAACAGAAAGCTGAACAGTACAATGGATTGAAAACAACAC
>Ga0315284_10003255_pt1 | contig 23057 bp, 14 predicted proteins | sample YL17G09_16_MG_FD_203696 | JGI IMG/M metagenome (GOLD analysis project Ga0315284, IMG submission 203696) | Sediment microbial communities from Yellowstone Lake, YNP, Wyoming, USA - YL17G09_16 | ecosystem: Environmental > Aquatic > Freshwater > Lake > Sediment | place: USA: Wyoming | collected... | reverse complement strand
ACTATGGAAAAAGATTATCAATTGGATTTTTGTATTTTTGCTAATTATAACTGTTGGCTATACCTTATACAAGGTAGCTAAGTCTAAACTATTTTAAAATGAAAACTCTTATCTCTACAAACATAATGACTATTTTGAAAACACTACTTTTATTTTTTGCGCCTATTAATGGAATTATAATACTTGTTATATTATCAGTATTGATAGACACAGGTTTTGGTGTTTGGAGAGCATATAAGACAGGACAAGATGTTTCATCTAAAATATTTAGACATGGATTAATTCCTAAAATGATTTCTTATGTAGTTGCCATAATGTTAGTATATGCTGCAGACTTTCTTTTGATAAATGTTATTACACATTCTGTAATAAGCATAGACTTCTTATTTACAAAAGTAATTGCACTTGTACTTCTTTCTATTGAAGTAAAAAGTATAGATGAAAATTTTACTGCTGTAAAAGGATACTCTTTTCTTAAGAAGATTATTGATTTAGTAATGAAAGCTAAGAACATAAAAAAGAAATTAAATGAGTTATAGTTTTTTAAATACAGAAAAATCTCCAAAGATTCTTGTTCAAGCTGTTAAGCTTATAGGAATAAAAGAGGTTGTAGGAAAGGTTCATAATCCAGTTATTATGGCTTGGGCTAAAGACCTTGACTTACAAAAGATTTATACAGCAGATGAAATTCCTTGGTGTGGATTATTTATTGCGTATGCTTGTCATAAAGCAGGAGTAGAAGTAATAGATAAACCATTATGGGCTTTATCATGGGCTAAATGGGGAACTAAAGTTACTGAACCTATGTTAGGGGATATTCTTACATTTAAAAGAGATGGTGGTGGTCATGTTGGAATCTATGTAGGTGAAGATAAAGACTGTTATCATGTGCTTGGTGGAAACCAGGGAAACGCAGTATCAGTAACAAGAATTATTAAATCAAGATTATATCAAGCAAGAAGAACAGCATGGAAAGTTGCACAACCTGCAAATGTTCGTAAAGTGTATTTAGATGCTAAAGGTATTGTCAGTAAAAATGAAGCATAATGAAAATAAGAAACTCTTGGAAATCACGGAATAAACAATGGGATAAGTTTGCCATTAGATGTAGATTAGGTGCTGTAGATTTATTTACTGTAGAGATAGATATCTCTAGAGAGTTCTACATGCTAACAGTGCTAAACTTTACTATTAAAAATAGATAATTATGGCTAAGATTTCTAATTCTGACACAGGAAAACAAGTTACTTCTAAAATAAGTAGACCAGGAATACATGCTAAAAGCAGAAGTTCTAAGTTAAAAAGCTCTAAGAATTATAAAAAAGCTTACGCAGGACAAGGTAGATAATTAATAAAATAATCGTATATTTGCTATTATGTTATCATTACAAGATTTACAGGCACAAATAGATGAAGCTCTTGCGATTAACTCCATAGAGTCATCTTACTCGTATGAGTTCTATACAGACTTAATTAACGAGCAAAGATCCCTATGGCTAAGGAATGAATATAATAAAAACAGAAGCATTGATCCTTATGTTATTCAGGATCTAAACTGCCTAGAATTAGAACCTGTTAGTCCTATTGATTGTTGCATAACAGTTCCTACGGGATGCCAAGTACTACGAACTAAAAAGAAAATACCTAATACTATAGAATTCTTTTTTACTAAAGGAATAGTTTCAGTGGGTTCCGCAGATATAATGCAGCCTAGATTTTTACTAATAGATTATTCTAGAGTGCCTTACGTAGGCAACGGAAGAACAACTAAGAATTCTGTATATGCTTTTCTATATGGAGGTTACATGTATGTTACTAGTAAGAATCCTAGTAATATGATGCTTAAATATATTACAGTTAGAGGAATTTTTGAAGACCCAACATCTTTAGGAGATTTCTTAAATTGCGAAACTAATCATAGTTGTTGGTTACCAACAGACCCTTATCCTATTAATCAATGGATGTGGGCATATATTAAACCTTACATATTACAACAGTTGATTCAAAAAGGAGGTTTCCCTTATGATAATGCTAATAATGCACAAGACCAAAGAACAGATTCTCCAGGCCAAGGAGGCGGAGGAGCACCACAACAACAACAAAGTGGAGGACAGTAATAATTATTTAAAAAGAGGTAAAGGAAAACTTGCAGGAGGAATTAAGAAAACTGCTTTTTTTTCATTTTATCAAAAGAATGCCAAAGAAACACTAGTAGATAAACCTACTTATAATGCATTTGTAAAAGAGCTATTAGAAACTTATAGCACAGCAATTGTCGCTACAGGTTTAGAATTAAAGATTACTAAAGTAGGAAAATTAAGAATACGCAGTAGTCATCTTAATTTTTTTAAAGTTAATGGAGAAAGATCTAAAAGTCTTAAACCTAATTGGCAAGCAACTTGGGAATTCTGGCATATTAAATACCCAGGATTAACTAGAGATGAAATAGTAAATATAAATAATAAGAGAGTTATATATCACGAGAACGATCATACAGACCAAGAGTTTTATGAGCATTATTGGGATAAGGTAACTGCTAATTTAAAATTTAAAAGTTTTTATACTTTCAAAGCTTCTAGACAATATTCTAGATTAATAGCTAAGATAGTAAAAGACCCAAACCGTAAAGTATTTTATTATGGATAACGAAGCAATAGAAAACGAAGGTTCTTCAAAAGGAGTAGAATCGATAGTAAAGATTACTAGAAAAGAATTTGAAGACGGTAGTCACGAAGAAACTAAAGTAGAGCAAGTAGACGGAGGATTTATTACTACTATCTGTAAAAGATACAAAGATAAAGACGGATGCTGGCAATACTCAGACGAGAAGTCTGTAAGCACAGAAGACCCTAATAAAGACGAGTCTTCTGAAGGAATCGCAAGTAGATTAGAATCAGTACTTAAAGGCCTAATGTAATGTACGCAGGAAAGACAGTTTCATATAAAGCAATCCTTGATAAAACCATCAGGGATTTCGGCTTTAACTACGATATTCACGAAGAGGAAGGAGTAGAATGGTTAGCAGAATTTATGGCTCACACTAATGTAGGTGTGACTATGGAGGAGAAAATTGCTTATATTGAAATATGTGATGGACGCGGAGATTTACCTTTTGATTTATACAAAATAGGGCAAGTAGCTCACGTTACAGGTGTTGCTTCTATTGAGGAAGCAGAATGTGGAGGAGGTAAAATGTTTCCAATGCGTTGGAAAACAGATTACTTTCACAAGAGATATCACCGTGACGAGCGGGACTACACTACTGAATCTAGAGAAACTTACACAGTTGGCCAAGGATACATTTTCCCATCAATGCATGCGGGAATACTAGCAATGTCTTACAGCGCTATTCCTACGGACGAATGTGGATATCCTACTATTCCTGCAGAGCAACAATGGTTGGAAGCAGGAGCACATTATATTGCTCATAAAATAGCAAGAAAATTGTGGATACGCAACGAATTAACTGCTGATAAGTTTCAAATTATAGAACGAGATAAAGAATGGTACTTTGCTCAAGCTGTTAACCATGCTAAACAATGGCATAACGTTGATGAAGCAGAAAGTGTTAAAAACAGCGTAGTAAGAACTATACCTGACCTACAAGCACATGCTTCTTTCTTTGCTAATATGCAATTACCTGAACAACGTAAGTTTAGGCCAAAAGCAGGCATAGGTTTAGTATCTACTATTAATGTTATTAGTCAAAGTACTCAAGGAGGTAATCCAGCTACTACATAATGGAAAAACAAGTTAACGCATACCAAGGAATGAATAAGGATGCTGGCTACGACAGCATTCCTAATACTCATTATATTAATGCAGTAGATATTAGAATAACTACTACTACAGGAGAATCTATGGGGTCTTTTACCAATATAAAAGGCAACGTAGAATCTTTTTCTGTGCCCCAAATAGGTTCAGGATTGAGTGAAATAATTGGTTATACTACAATTAGAGATAAGATTATTTTATTTGTAGCAGATGACTCAGGAATTGGTGGTTGGATTTATTTAGTAAAATACGACCCTGCTACTAGAGTAGTAAACACTGCGTTATATCCTGAGTTATTATATACAGCAACAGAGTTAAATTTTAATAAAACAAATCCTATTGAAGCTATAGGAAGATTCGAGTCTGATTGTATTCAAAGAGTTTACTGGACAGATTTTGAGAACTACCTAAGATCGATTAATATCTCTGACCCTAACATTCTTACATTTGACCCGAATCTAATAGATATCTTTCCTGCAGTAACTTACCAACAGCCATTGTTAACAGCTATTCTAGGAAGTGGAAGTTTGCTTGTAGGAGAATATCAAGTAGCTTATCTTCTACGCACAGATGACGGTAAAGAAACACTAATATCCCCTCCTAGTAATTTAATACACATTACTGATACTTCAGAATCCCTAGGACAGTCTGCACAATATCGAGGTAATATTAAAGGAACTAATTCTGGAAAAGCTATTCAAGTAACTATAGACACTACCGATTACGTGGGAGTATTTAAAGAAATGGATATTATTTCTGTATTTCATGAAGACTTAGCAGGAACTCCTTCAGTTACATATATAGAAACTAAAGATGTTATTGGAACTTCTTTACAATTTACTATAACAGGGAACGAGACGGGGAGTTTCCCTATTGAATTTTTTACTTATACTCTTAAGAACTACCCTTTTAAAACTTGTAAAACTCTTACACAAAAAGATAATTCCTTAGTAGTAGCTAATATTAAATCTTCAGTTTTTGATGTACAAGCAATAATCCCAGGAATCTTTGACGCAAAGACTAAAAGATATAATTATTTAGGTAACGATTGGAATACTGAAAATCCTCTTGGACCAGTTAAAACAGAATTAGATTTAGCTTTTAATACTAATTATAATTTAGATGCTCATTGGGATTCTGATTGGCATATAAACGAACAGTACCGATATAAATCTGACGGAGTTACTTTAGGCGGAGAGGGCCCTAATATTAGTTACAAATTTCATTTAGAAAAGTTTACTGTAGATGGTAATAATGCTACCGTAGGATTTGCTAACGTAGCTAACGTACCTGATACATATGCGCATGATTTACAAGACGGTTACATTTATAACAATACTACGTACCCCAACAATGCCTCTCCTTTTATCTCAGGATTGTTGCGAGGTTATAAACGCGGAGAAACTTATAGATTTGGTATAATCTTTTATAACGTAAAAGGAGAAGCTTCTTTTGTAGAATATATTGGAGACATTAAATTCCCTGATATCTCTGAACAAGATGCTACTCCTAATTCATCAGGAACTGACTATTTTCCTCTTAGTAATGTAGCATCATCAAAAACTACTGCTTATGCTATGGGTATAGAGTTTACTTTTAATTTTCCGCCTGAGTTACTAGCAATTATTACTAGTTACCAAATAGTAAGAGTAAAAAGAAACATTGCCGACACTAGAAGATTAACTCAAGGAATTATAAAACCTTTCTGGCATAATCCTATAACAACTCCAGGTTCTGGTATAGACTTTGATCTTAGAATAAATAATGATACTAATGTTTATCATTTAATGCCTGTTTATCCTGTAAGCGCAGCACCGTTACTTTTTTATAATCCAGGTACTTTTAATACATTAAATAATAGTGTGCATGGAGATCATGCAGATTATATTATACAGCCAACTTGCTTAGGATACTTTTCTCCAGAAATAAGTTACGATTTTAACACAGTAAAAGATATAGCAACTACTTTTACTACAGCTCCTTGCTTATTAATTACAGGTGCTTATACAGACTTTAATCTACAAGGAGATATATCAGTTCCTGATAAAGATTTAAGCGGAATAGATTTATCAGATACTTGCATAGATAAACGGAATAATGCTACTACTACCGATCCTGTTTCTTTTAACAGCATAGAAAATATTAGAAAATGGAAAAAAAATCGTTACATTAAAATGGATGATGATAACGATTACGGTAAAAATACTCCAGAATCTTCTTTAGAAATTAATACTGGGGAGTGGATGAGGAATTATTATGCTGCTGATAATTTTAGTACAGGAGGAGCAGGAGTAGATTCCGATTTAAATAATCCAGAAAAAAATCCATCAACTGCCCAAGGTAAATCTATTCTATTTAAAGGAGGAAGTAATATATTTGGGAATATAGAGAAAATTTCTTTAGACCCTATTACAGGAAGTGGTGTACCTACAGTTCCTTTTACAGAGTATTTTAATACTCCTAATGCAGTGGGTCCTTTAAATATCTTAACACGACATATTGCAGTTCCTATTGTAGATACTGTAATCCCTAAATTAGAAGTTTACGGAGGATTTGATCAATCTGTACTAGAAACAAATATATTCCAAATAGCCTCTCCTGTAATAGATAAAGTAAACACAAGTCCTAGAGTATTTGGAGGAGATATTTTCTTAAATACTGTCACACTGCAGACAGCAACTATGTCTTTAAATACAGTATTTTATAAAGTTAATACCAGAGATTACCGATCTAATTCTTCTAGAACAGAATTATATACGATGGAATCTACTATCAATATAGACCTTGCACACGGTACCACTCTTAAAACAGGAGTTAAGTACTTAACTACAAGTGTAGAAGAAGTAGTATTAAGACAAGAAAATAATAATACTACTTACGGATATGGGATAGGTACAGACATGTATGCATACAACACAGCATATTCTAGAGAAAATGAAGACTTGGCTTTTGGAGTTAGTCCTTTAAATGACGGAGACTGTGGAGGAAATGATATACGAGCTTATTTATCCAAAGTAAAAATCAATGAAGAATTAATAGATTCTTGGACAAAGTTTGGAACCAATGATTACTATGATATAGATGACTACGGTCCTATTAATAAAATACTTAATTGGAAAGACTTAGTATATTTTATTCAAGACAAAGGAATAGGAACTTATGCTATCAATCCTAGAGCCATGACTACTACTACCGATGGTATTCCTACGCAATTAGGTACAGGTCAAGGATTTGGAAAACATTTATATATCTCTAAAGAACACGGTAGTATTCATCAATACGGAGTTAAAGCAACTAATACTGCTATTTATTTCTTTGATGCTATTCATAGAAAATTATTTAGTATAGCTATAGGAGCAAGAGGAGAATCAGGATTAAATCCTTTATCTGAAAAAGGAATACATAGTTTTCTACAAAGTTTACCTGATGCAATTTTTAGTAGAAAAACTGACGGAGGAGATAATGCTATCTTAAAAAGAGGTATAGCCATTGGTAGAGATAAAATTAATGATGAAATTATCTTTACTTTTTTAGGCTCAGGAATTGACATCCCAAAAATAGATAAAGATACTACTTATTATCCAGGAGATATACTAGAAATAAGCCCAGGATATTATGTACAAATAATCACAGAAGTAACAACAGGTGAAGATAACGATACTAATCTTCACCTTATTTTATCTAACTCTGTAACTTTTGATATAACTACTTTAGATAAGTCTATAGTATTTGATGAACTAGTAGGAGAATTTTCTTCTATGTATTCTGCCACTCCGCAAATATGGATGGATAATGGCGATATATTAATGACTTCTGGGCCTGGAAGTACGCCAGAAAGTTTAAGTGTGTATACTCATAATATAGGTCCTTGGGGAGAATTCTATGGAAACATAGAAGAAGCTTCTATTACCCTAGTAATTAATCCTAATGCTGATATAAATAAAGTATTAAGAACTTTAGAATATAACTCTATTGTAAGAGATGATGCTAAGGTAGTAGACAGAAATCGTACAATAACAGGATTCAGAATACAGAATCAAGTACAAGATACGGGAATAATTCCTTTCTCTTCAGGAAGAATTAAAAGAAAATTTGACAAATGGAGAGTTAAAATTCCTAGAGATATTAATACAGCTAATAATCAAGGACGTTTGAGAAGTTCATATTTTATTGTAACTTTATACTTTGACAATAAAAGTAACCAGCAGCTCATAATGAATAATTTAATGTCTTACTACGATGTACAAATGTTCTAATGAAAAAGTTAGCTAAAAATATACCGACTTATTATAACTTCCCAGGTACTCCAATCTTTAGAGATACTACTGCTCTTCCATTTGCAGACGGAGGTCCTCTACACGATAGAGATATTAATGGTAATTTATTAAACAGTGTGTATGCATCTGCTTTAGGAGATTACTATGCTACTGGAGGCATGTTAAAAAGAGCAGATGGTTCTTACTCTCCAAAAGGTCTATGGGATAATATTAGAGCTAACAAAGGTTCAGGAAAAGCTCCTACTAAAGAAATGTTGGCCCAAGAAAAAAAGATTAATAATAGTTATGAAAACGGAGGACAGTTCCAAGGTAATTATTCATTGCCTGAAGACAGTTTTAAACAAGGAGGAAATAACCTTCACAACAGTGTCTACGCTTCCTCCCCTCAGCAGTATCCCGCTGTATATAACTTTGGAGGTACTCTAGGAGATAATCTTTCTACTAGACAACAAATGTACATGCCACTCGATCACGTCACTCGCACGGGAGGAAGCATATTATCAATGTCTAATACACCTGAGATGTCAGGAGAAGGTAAAGACTTAGTATATGCAAACGGAGGAGCTTTAAATAATTCTTACGCAGGAGGAGGACAAATATATACTTACGCAGGAAGACCAGGTGCTGAATATCAGAAAGGAGCAAATGGTTGGGAAATAAGAACAGAACATACAAATGGATTTGTTCCTGTAAAAGACCCTACTGGAAAACGTACAGCATTATTAAATGCACAAGCTAAACCTTTAGTAGGTAAATCTGCATACATAGACCCAACTTCTTTCACACATCCTGATGCTGGAGCTACAAATGTTTTATTTCAAAAACCTGCAGCAACAAAACCTAATTCAAAGTATGATAAAAATACTCCAATTAATTATCAAGCAAAATTAAAACCTGTTGTAGCAGATAATACAAAAGATGTAACTGCTGATCAAGCATTAGCAGCTATACAAAATGCAGCATACATGGAGTCTCCTGAATATAAAGCACAACAAAAAGCTGAAAAGGAAGCACAAGCTAAATTTGAAAAAGAACAATGGGATAAGTATAATAAAATGTCTTTTGGTGAAAAAGTATTAGATAGAACTAATGCTGCTTTAAATCAACCTTTGTTAATGGCTGCAAACTTAATAATGGGGGATCAAGCTTATATACCTGGTATGGCAGAAGGACTAGGAGATGGTGGTCCTGATTATGATAGATGGTTAAAAGCTACTGGACAAACTAGAGGCTTAAGTATTAATGATGTTGTTAATGTATTTAATCCTGGTAATTGGGGAGGTCATGCAGGAAGACAATATGGTGAAGGTAACTATGTACAAGGAGCAACAGAACTAGGATTAGGTTTATTAGGATTAAAAGGTGCACCATTAATGGGTAATCAATTAGCAAAAAGTTCTGCTAATAAATTAATAAACATAGAAGGAAAATTACCCCAGTCTTCTTTTATAAATGAAGTCATAGCAAGTAAAACTCCTGGTAGACAAGAAACATTACGAGAAGCTGAAAATTGGACAAAAGATTGGGTAAACCATCCTGCTACTCAAGAAAAAATATTAAATAGTTATAAAGAAGGTTTAAAATTATCTGATAATCAGTCTGTATTTGGTAAAGTTGCTGATTCCCCTGTTGCTAAACATAATTTAGAAGAAGCAATTAAATTTTCTAGTGGATACGATCCTTCAGGAAGATTACAAGAATACCCTTTATTAAATCAATTTGTAGAATATCCACAGTTAAATACCACTAATATTCATAAAGGAAATTTAGGAGTTAGTTATACTCACCATGATATTCCTGGAGAATTTCTGCCTTTTGAAAAAAATACTAATACTTTTATTCCAAATGGCCCTTTTTCTCCGCCCCCTTTGCCTTCTCCTGATATCTTTAATTCTAGTTATCCTAACGCATTAGCTACTGTTCCTGCACATACTAGACACGGTAATTGGATTTCAAGAACTTTAAGTCCTGAACAACGTTTAAGTACAGGAGTACATGAATTAGGACATGATTGGTTAAAAGAAAAAACTTTAAAATTAACAGATCAAGAAAAAATTATTAAAGATGCAATAGATTTTGACCATATTAATAGCCTTAAAGAACAATATCCAGATTATCAAAAACATCTCGATTATTTAGCTGATCCGACAGAAATACATGCACGATTAATGGAAACTAGAAAACATTTTAATTTAACTCCTAGTGATGTTATAACTCCTGAACAAGCTGCCGATATGTTAAATGAAATATATCATGGTCGAACACCCATAAATTCAGATTTTCCTGGAATAATAAAAAATTCTAAAGCAGCTGCTAATTTATTTAATAAAGTATGGGGGGTAGTTCCCGCAGCAGGAATAGCAGGCGGAGCAGCTTTATCAAATCCTTGGCAGGAAAAACCTAAAGGATTATAATATTAAAAAAATAAATAAAAAATTGTATCTTTACACATAAAATTACGTATATGCCAGAAGATTTAACTTACGGAGATTTACCGCCTAACGTAGAAGCCTACTTAAGTAGGCCAGGAGTAAATAGAGAGAAAGCTTTACAATGGTTTAGCTTAGGAATATCTGAACCTCAAACTTATAATCAAGCTAAGTTATTAGCAGAGGCTGTAGGTAATTCCCCTGAGCAAGCTAAAGTAGTTGCTGGACAATGGCAATTTGAATCTGGAGGAGGTGTTCATATGGGCGCTAATCATAATTATTTTGGAATACAAGCTCATACTCAAGCTGTTAGAGATAGATTAATTGCTAGAGGTATTAACGTAGGAGTAGGCGCTCTTACAGATACACCTGAAGTACGTGATGGAAAAAAAGTAAATACTAAGAATAAATTTATGGCTTTTGATAATGCCTTTGACGGCTTTCAAGCTCATAGAGTATTTTTAGAAACAAATCCTATATACGAAGGAGCATTAAATGCAACAACTGCTAAAGACTTTGCTAAAGGATTAGAAAAAGCAGGTTATGCAACTGCTACTAATTACGGAACAACTCTTTATAATAATTATGTATTGCCTAAAGAAAAGAGTCCTCTTTCTGGAGACACAAGACCTAAAAGTTTTGGCGCTACTACATCTAAAGTAAAACTAGGTACTTCTGAAGCAGGACAAACTCCTGAGATAGTACAAGCATTACCTACTAAACCAATACAACTAATAGAAACAAACACACTTGGAGTAAGACCAGAAATTTCAACTAGTCCTGCCCAAGCCGATTACATACCTACTAATTCTGCACCTGTAGTTATTCCTGCAAGCGAGGCCATGCAAATGAGCGCGCCTAAAGGATGGTTCGGTAGCGGTAAATCAACTTTTAATGCTATGGGAGGATCTCTAAATAACTCAGGATTTCATGCACTACCTAAAGAAGTGCAAAATAAAATTAGGACTAATATGCACAATAAGCGTTTTGAAGCAGGGGGTCCCATGGGGCAACTTACTGAGTTTAATGCAGGGGGTTCTCACGAAGAAAGTCCTTTAGGAGGAATACCTCAAGGACAAGCTCCTGACGGAGGAACTAACTTAGTAGAACAAGGAGAGACTAAGTTAAATGCTGCCGATTATATATTTTCCAAGACTTTAAAAATAGATAAAGAAACTGCACAAGAATTTAATCTTAAGCCTAATTTTGTAAATAAGGATTTTGCTGAAGCTTCTAAAATTGCTAATAGAAAAGATTCTCGTAGAGAAAACGATACTATAGAAACTAATGCTATTCAAAGAGATTTAGATAATCTAATGAATGCTCAAGAAGCATTTAAACAAAAAGCTGTAGAGAAGAAACTAGCAGAGATTCAAGCTCTTGATCCTAATGCATTAGAACAAATAGCACAATCTTATCAACCTCAAGGAATGCCTCCTCAAGGAATGGAACAAGGTATGGAGCAAGGACAACCATCTCCTGAAGAAATGATGATGATGCAACAACAAGGTCAAGGACAACCTCCTATGGATCCTGCAATGATGCAACAAATGATGGCACAGCAACAAGGTGCTCCACAAATGCCTATGCAATACGGAGGTCCTATGTCGTACAAGTGCGGAGGAGAAATGTATGAATACGGGGGAAATTTATCTAGACAGTTTTATGGTGGAGGTACTATGCCAGGTTCTAATTTTAATGATTCTGGAAATTATTATGGTTTAAATAATCAAGGACTTACTACTAATGGTTTAAATACTCAACAAGCTGCTGGAAATAATGGATTATCTGGAGGTCAATATGCTCAGATAGGAACTGCTATAGCAGGAGGAGCAACACAGACTTATAATAATTTTAAAGACCCTAACGCTTCTATGAGAACTAAGTCTGAATCTTTAGATGGAACTGTTCAAGGAGTTGCAGGAGCTATTAATCCTATTGTAGGAGCTGCTATTGGAGTAGGAAATATGATTGGTAAACCAATTAGAACAAAATTAGAAAGAACAGACGAACAAGGAAATTTAGAAAATAAAAAAGGGGCTCAAGCGGGTGCAATTATTGGTAGTTTATTTGACCCAGTTAAAGCAATTACAACTAGAGCAAGTTATGAAGGAGGTTGGAAAGATGTTACAGGTAAAGGATATGTAAATGCTTTAGAATCAGAAGCTAAACAAAATATCGCAGATCAAAAAGCTCAAGAAGAAGCATATAACCAACAACAATTAGCTGCACAACAACAACAACAAAATATGATTAATAGTGCTGTTCAAGCAGGTATAGCAGGTTATAATCAACAACCACAAGATGATATTAATTCTAATTTTGCAAAATATGGAGGACATCAATTCTCTACTGCATACCCCAACTTTAAAAACAGTGCAGGTCCTATGGGGCAACCATTAACTAATCTATATGCAATGGGAGGAATGTTTGACGGACCTGGAGATCCTCCTGTTACCACAGCTGCAGCAAGCACTACTAGCAAAGGAACATTAAATCCTAATTACGCTGCTCAATTAAAATTATATAATGAGACAATAGCAGGTAATAAAAGTATCCATAATACTAAAATTCTTATAGATCCAAAAGATCCAGTATATCGTGATGCTTTTGATGCTTCAGGAGCTTATAAAATTGATGAATCAACAGGGCTCCGCCCAACGGCTATATATAAATCAAACGCAAGCACTGGGTATAGTGGGGGGACTTTTATTGACCCTGCAAAACCTTTAGAGTATTTACCTACTCCTGCGCCTGCAATTTCTACAGGAGGTACTGCGGGGTTTACTTCAGCTAATCAAGGAATAGCAATGCCTGAAAGAGGTAATACTATGAATGGAAATGCTATGGTAGCTAATTATCAGTATCCTCAATATGTAGCAGAAGCAGCTAATTCTCCTGAAGCAATAGCAAAAAGAGATGCTGTTAATGCAGAGAGAGCTGCAAGTGTCGCAAGAATTGCAAATGCAGGACCTGCAATACAAGAAACTACTCCACAAAGATTAGCAAGAGAACGAGCAGAATATATGGCTAAAAATCAAGAAGGTAATAACTTTGCTATGGGGGGTAATATGAATCATTACTTTGATGGTATATCAGGTCCTTCTCAAATGTTTAGTTCAGATTTTCCTTCTATGTATCAAGGAAATACAGGCTTAACTACAGGGGCAGTAGGTAATCCTAATTTACCTTATATGACTCCTGGCAGTAAAGGTTTAAATACTCCTATAGAAGAATTTAAAACAGGACAAGATACTGTAAAGTCTAATTATGAAAATAGAGAAGGTTTAGGAGCATTTGCTGCTAATATGGCACCTATTGCTTATAACGCTTATCAAGGATTCTTGGCTAAACAAATGCCTTTGCCTGAAAACATGGCTGCGCAATATGACCCTTACTTACAAAATGTTAATCCACAGTTACGAGCGGCACAAGAAGAAGCAGCACATGCTTATGCAGCATTAAGAAACATGGGTAATCCAGGAGCAGTTGCTGCTAACTTAGGCAATTTAAGTCATCAGAATGCTCTTGCCCGTGCAGAAATATTAGCAGCTAAAGAAAATGCAGATAATCTATCTAAAACAGAAGCTGCTAAATATAATAATAAGAATAAAGTAGATGCTAAATTAATGAAGTGGCAACTAGAAGCACAGATGAAAAATGCTAAAGCAGAAGCTCAAAAAGAAGCTATAACAGGTATAAAAGATTACAGCAATATGCAAACTCAAAATGCTTTAGCAGGTGATTATAATGCAATGGCAGGTGAAGGTAATTATACTTATGAAAACATTCCTTACCTACAAGGATTGCAAAAAACATTTGCTGCTTCACAGGCTGCTAGAAAAAAGAAAAAAGAAGACAATAAAACAGTATAATTATGATAACTCCATATTCTACACCATTAAAAACTGAATACAAGCCTTTAGGATTAGAGGCTTTTGCGCAACCTCTATCTCAGATGTCTGAGAAACTTGAGACAGCCAAAAGTCTTGCTGCTAATGCAGATTTTGAAATGAGTAGATTAAATCAAGATGATCCTCGTAGTAAAGAATTGATGGAGTTATTAGAGAAGAAAAGAAACGAAATAGCTTCTAATCTTAGTACTTCTAAAAACTATCGTCAAGCTACACAACAAATTGCTGACTTAAACAAGTTGTTTAATAAAGACCCAGAGTTATCTTCTATTAAGAGTAACTATGAAGGTTATAAAAAAATGGAAACCGAGCATAAGGCTAGAGTAGAAAAAGGAGATATTTCTCAAAGAGATTTTGATACTTGGAAAATGAAGACTCTAGGAGAGTTTAAAGGTACAGGCTATAATCAGGGAGAAAAAGATTACACTGCTATTAGTCTTCAACCACGTATGCAAAATATGGAAGAAGACATGCGTAAAGAATCTTTAGAGTTAGCTAGAATGGCGGTACTACAACATGCAGAAACTCCAGGAAACGAGACTGTAAATATAGATGGAAGTACTACTAAATTAAAAACAACTATAGATTATAGAGATTTAAATCAAGTAGCAGGAGAAATACAACGTATGTTAGCTACTTCAGATAAGTATAAAGATTGGGTGCAGGAAGATGCAGACTATAGTTTTTATGCTAGTTCTCAAGGACCTAAAGGGCAAGAGTTTCAAAATGGAGTCTTAGAAGGTACTATGAGTATACTTCAAAATCAACTTGCTTATACTAAAGACCCTAAAGCAATAGCAACTCTTAAAGCCGAAATGGCACAAAAAGCTACTGAAATAGCAGAAGCACAGACAACTGGTAACACTCAAAAATTAGCAGAAAAATATTACAAAGAAGCAGCTTCTAATAAATTTGGACAATTAGGAATGGCGGCATCTGATCTTGTAGATTTATATAGTGTAAAAACTGAAGAAAATACTACCGCAGCATCTCCTGATTATACTGCTAAAGTTAAGAAGTTAGATGAAATAACTCCACTTACTGTAAGTACCTCCACAGCAACTATTAAACCTGGGGTAAGTATCACAGGAGGCGCAACTTCGGATGCTGATGATGAAATTAAATACAAATACAAAAAAGATACTTATGAAGAGTTAAAATGGATGACTCCTGATAAAATTCCTGGATTAAAACAATTTACTGTAACAGGACCTGATGGTAAGATGATTGAGACAGGTTCTGCAGCTGCTAGATCAGCTCTTAATACAGGAAAAGATTTATTTATAGTAAGTAGACGATTAAAAGATTCTGAAAAAGAAATAAAAGATTTAAATGCACAAATAACTTTACAACAAATAGCTGTAAGTAAAGCTCCTACTCCTGAAGATAAGAGACTAGAAATAGCTAAATTAGATGCATTAAATAAAAATAAAACTCAGACAGATATTGCATTAGATAATGAAGGTAAGACATTATTTAATATAATTGAAAGAGATGTACAAGCAGACCCAGATATTAAGAAAATATGGGAAGTAGATGCAGGAAAAGATTTGCCTAAATTCCTAGATATATTATTTAAAGACAATGTTAATTATTTAAATACTAAAAATAATAATAAGTTTGAAGAAATTATATTTACTTCAGAAAAAGATAAACAAACTGTAGATGCAAATACTGCTAAATATGCACAAGACCGTTTAGTAGAAAGACAGAAAGATTATAGTACTCATTCAGATTGGGCAGGAAATGTAATTTCTGATATGCCAGAAGAAGAAGCTATGTCTATTATAACGAAAGCCACAGAAGATTATAGACGACAAATAGTAGAAGAAGGCCATAAAACTAGTACAAATGTTTTTGCAGAAACTTTAATGAGTAACTATAGAGCTAATCTTAGCACAGATTTAGCATCAGCTACAACTCCTGTAGAAATAACTATGGATAAAAGTCTTAGTACTATAACAGGAGGAACTTCTGAAACACTAGCAAAACATGCACTAGATAATCAAGGAGGTAAAAATAGAATTGTTAGAGTAAACCTAGATCCTTTTACAGGAAATGCTACTCCCCTACTTGATAGCAACAATTTTGATTTAGCTAATTACGTAACTGACGGAGGAAAATGGGCAGGAAATGATCAAGACGGTTCTCCTATTATACATTATGTTTTAAAAAGAGAAAATCAATTGGGTGTAGAAAGTTCTAAATCTTATATAGCAAATCAAATAAGAATTCAAAAAGGAAAAGCTGAGGATTACATACCTAATGAGGCAGAAGTTGCTGCTTGGAGAACTGCTAATCCTTTAGATATATATGTTGCAGTTCCTGGAGTAACTTCTGCAGCAAATCCTGCTGTAGCAGCAGAAAAAACTTTTGTTGATTACGCAAGTATGGCTATAGGAACTCAAAATGGAGAAAAATTATTTCAATGTGTAAATAACTTTGCACAAGTAAGTTTAATAGGTACTCCTAATACAAGAAAAGAATACTCTGAACTTTCATCACGTTTAGAACATGCTAAAAATAATAATTATACTACTACAGAAATTACACAAGCTCCTGCAGCATTACAGCAAAATTTAGGTCCTAATGGACAACCTGATGGAACTTACTCTGGATTTACTATTACTTATAGTGTACAAGGAGGAGAACACATTGCTGATATTAGTAAAGTTACAGTAATGGGAGCAGGTAAGCCAGATGTTTATGAATTAATAGGAAGAAAAACTTTAAGTGCTACTGAGAATTTACCAACACAGTTAAGGTCTTTAGACATTATGTTTGGAACAGGAGCAGAATCTGACTTAGTACATTCTACTGTAGGCTGGGATACTCAAACGTTTGTACCTGCTTTCCAAAATATTGCGGGAGCTATGCAATCTGTAGGTATTGTCCCTGCAGGAAAATAAATTTATGTATCTTTGCCTAATAAAAATATTCCATGGAAGACGAAAAACCTATTAAAGTAAAAGGTATAGACACAGGGGTAGAACCTGGAGCAACAGATGGCGGTGGACATGATTATACAAAAATTCCTAGAAGTAAACCTGCGGATGTTTATAAAGCACCTAAAACTGCACAAGAAGACTTCCTTCAGAAAATAGGTAACGTTGCATCTGTAAGTTCAGGTGCTGCAATCTTAGATACAGATTTTACAGTAGATCCTAGAGCAGCAATGCTCTATACTCCTGTAGATTTAGCTGCAGGAATCAGAGACCCTAATGAAAGAGCTAAGTTCTTAAATGAACACGGGTCTCGAATGACTAAATTAATGGGTCAAGATCAATATGGTATCCGATTTAATCATGAGATAAAAGATTATGCAGCTTATAAAGAAAAATTATACGATAAACGTGTAGATAAATTCTTAGATGATTTAGACGAGAATCAAGGATTTCTAGCCGAAGCAGGGAACACTGCTACTAAATTAATTGGGAATACTGCAGTAGCTGTCTCTTCTTTAATACCTTTAGTATATGGATTAGGAAAAGGTTTATTTACTTGGGATGCTCAAAATATTTTTAACAATGGAATGTTTGATGCATGGGAGACTATGGATCAAGGAATTAATAATAAATTTGCAGTATACGGAGGTTCAGATTATGATATAGATGAAAATGGAGAACAGAAAGGATTCTTCTCTAGATTTGTATCTCACCCAATGAAATCTCTTAATGCTGATATTGCGCCTGCAGTTTCCTTTATTGCAGGAGCTATTATCACAGAAATGCTTGCAGTTCCTTTAGGAGCAGTGACAGGTGGTACAGCATTAGTAGCAAATACAGCTAGATTAGGAGCCCAAGCTACTAGAACATTTGCAAGAGGAGCTAGTGAACTAGGAACTTTAGGAATAAAAGGAACTAACGTACTACTTCCTAAAGGGATGAAAGTACTTAGAGGATTAGAAACTCTAACTGATTATCAAAAAGCCAAACAAGTTGCAGTACTTTCTCAGAAATATAGAGCTACTTTAGGAACAGCTACTTCTATGGTAAGAAGTGCAGGATATGAATCTTCTCTAATAGCTAGAGATACTTATGACAGCACACTAGAAAGTTTACTAGCAAAGCACGGTGAGTTAAATGGCGAGCCTCCTACAGAAGCAGAGATGGCGCTATACAAACAAAAAGCAGGTGACGCTTCTGAGTATGCGTGGTTTACTAATATTCCGTTAGTAGGCTTTTCCAATATGATGCAATTTCCTAAGATATTTGCAGGAGGATATAAAGTTAATCAAGCATTGTCAAGATTAAGTCCTTTAAGGTCTACAGGAACTGTTATTAATAAAGCAGGTCAAAGAGAAGCTAGATCAGAAGTACTAGGAAAATGGGGTCGAACAGCTGCTGTTGGAGGTGCAATGGTAAAGTCAGGAGTTACTGAAGGATTTGAAGAATTCTCTCAAGGAGTTCTTGAACATGGATTAGCGGATTACTATACTGCAAAATATACTAAAAATTCTAGAGAAACTTCTATTGGATTATTATCAGCTATGAATACTGCAGCTAGAAACTATGCAGGGTCAACTGAAGGACAAGATTCAATGGCTATTGGATTCTTAATGGGGATGGTGGGACTACGTCTTCCTATGAGAGTTAATAAAGAAACAGGTAAATTAGAAAGAGGTTGGGCAGCTTACGGGGGAGCTAGAGAAGCTCGTAAAGAACTTAAACAAAAATGGGCCCAAGATGCAGTTAACGCTGAATACCAGAATACCAATTCTACCCAAGATGCACTAAAAGCCAACTATGATAACATGGCCCGTGGGGTAACTACTCAAGAAGACCAAGATGCAGCATTAGCAGCAGGGGATAAGTATGGATTTAAGAATTCAGAACATTCTTCAATGCATTCATTTGTATCTACAAGAATACAACTAGGATTAGAGGACACTATTTTTCAAGACTTAGATGCTTTTCAAGCTTTACCTCTTGCTAACTTTAACGATCAGTTTGCTACTAAAGGAGTAAAAGACTTTACTGAAGAAACTCGTAAAGAATCTTTAGATAAAGTTAGGAATGAAACTAAGAATGTTATTAAGGCAACTAAAGAAGTAAACGCTCTTTTCAATGACACTAAAGTACTAGTAGATTTTTTAAGAAAAGATTATAAAGGCCTACAAGATCCAAAGAATATAACAGGGGCCCTAAAAGAGCAGATGATATATTTACATTCAGCTAATAAAAACTTTAGTGAAAGAGAGAAATCTCTGGAGTCAGAAGTTCAAGACTTAACTGACGGTAAAATAAATCCTACTGTATTTAGAAATATTATAGGAAGAATAACAGGAGTAAGAAAAGATGACGGTAGTGCAGAGATGATTACTTCTGCTAAAGAATTATACAAAGCTGCAATGCAAGATTGGAAATCTGAAGATCCAGTTGGGTATAATTTACATTCTAAAGAAGTTGCTCCTATTCTACAAGACTTAGTAAAGATAAAAGTAAAAAAAGCACAGTTAAGTACTATGTACAATATGCTGTTTACTAAATCGGGTGCAGAGAAATTTGGTAAATTTTACGAATTATTAGAAGAGCATTATGTAGGAGAGGCACACAAGCAAGTACTAGAACAAGTTGCTAATGCTGCTAAAAATGCTAAGACAGCAGGTAGAACTACTAAAAATTCTATGGATGAAAAGTCTATTACTGGCGATACTCCTATTGTAAATGCACAAACTAAGAGAGAAGCAGATTTAGCATATGCAGAAGTAGTAGCAATGATTAATCAAAATTCTCCTCAAGATGCTTCTCAAGTAGCAGATTTAAGTTCTCTAATTCTTCTAGTTAGTCCTACTGAAATTTTAAAAGTACTTGAAGGTAAGCCAGGATTATTTGCTATAATAAGAAAAAGTTTATTAGACAAAAATATTGTTATAGGAGATACTGTTTCTGAAGTAAGAGAAAACTTAGTAGAAGACCCTAAGATAGGCCCAGCAATTGTTGCAGAATTTGCTAAATTAATGGCAGCTAATTCTTCAGAAGAATCTGTTAAAGATCAAAGTTTAGATTTTGCGGACGAACAAGATTCTTCTCAACCTAATCCTGTACCTCAAGAAGAACTAACTTTAGAACAGCAACTAGAGCAATCCTTAAATAAACTAGAAAGAATTTTTGCACCTGGACAACAAGTAAATCCTACAGCAATTATAGGAGTAACTCACGATAAAGAAATAAAAGGTGGAAAACTTACTAGAGATCCTGCTACAGGTAGATTTATAAAAAGAGATACTGCACAAAAAGCAGATACTGCTCTTTTAAATTCTCCTGAGTTTTTATCTAATGCAGAACTAAAAGCTGAGTTTAAATATGTACAGTTTAAATTAGAAGAAACTATTCCTTGGAAAGATTCTAAGGGCAACACTGTAGAAATAACAGATGCCAATACTAGAATAGGCGCATATCATAATGGTATTTTCTTAATGGATTTACCTGCTTTTACAGCGGGCATGCCGTCAAATTTTTTAGCTCTTCGTAAAGCTATTGTAGCTCAAGAAACTGGAGTTACTGAAGAAACTCCTTTTATCAGTAGTGAAAATAAAATCATAATAATAAAAGGACAACTAGAAGAGTTAGATGCTAAATATGAAAAAGATAAACAAGCGGTAGAAGATAAGTTTGCTAAAGCAGGCTTTATGAAAACAATGTTTGGAGATCCTGCAGCTAGAGTAAATGCTGACTATGCATTAGAACTAGAATATGAAGAAGCTAAGAAAAAACTTACTGATGAATTAGCTGCTTTAGAAAGTAGTTCTATCGGTGTTTCTAATATTGTTACTGTTTACCACCATACAAATGTTAATCCTCAAGATTTTAATTTTAGTGACTTCCAAAAAGGTAAAGATCAAATTAGTCAATTTGGAGATGGTTTAAATGCAGCCTCTACTACTACACCATTCTTTGTTAAGAAATACGGTAATCCAATTAAAGGAGAAGTTAAAGATTCTGATTTTATAGTTGTTGATGCTAACATGTCTCAAAAGGCAATGTATGACATACTAGTAGCTAAAGGATTTAAGTTTAATAATCCTCAAATGGGCAAGGCTACGCCACAAGGTGGAGCATACGTAGGAGGAAGTCCAGAAACTGAGTATGATGATACTAATTCTTTAAAAGATTCTCCAGGAGCAGCAATGAGTTTGTTTAAAGATTTTCAAGATTCTAATCCTGATGTGAAAGGAGTTAAAGTTATAAATCATATAATTGGCAATGAAAATGTTGATCCATTTTATGTCATTTATGATGCTAAATCTTTTTATGGGCCAAATACATTAAGTAAAAGTGCTGCACCTCAAGATAATATATCAAGAAAAAATATTATCGACCAATACTTAAAAACAATTGCAGAACAAGCAGAAATTAAAACACAAGGTTGTAAATAAAATAAATAACAATGGAAAAATTACTTAGTGAAATAGAAGAAAAAGAATTAAACAAGTTTGGTAAATTAGAATTAACTGCTTCTCATGTTTATCAACACCTTACTAATAGAATGAAGACTCTTGGTTACTTCGGTGCTGAGAAGTTTTTCTTAGGTGAATCTTTAGATGAAAGAACTCATTATAATAAGTTAGAACAGTTTATGAACGACATGAATTGTGAACTTAGCGTAGAATCATTAGACCCTGTTAAAAGCGATGTAGCAGGCATTGGAGACGCTCTGGAGTTAGCTTATCAAATGGAAGCAGACTTACTAGAAGAATATGAGAAAACTTCTTCTATGGAAATCTCAAAAAAAGTGTTAATTTTGTTGCAAGACTTTATTATAATACAAGTATCAGCAGTAGGGGAATACGGGGATTTAATTAATCGTTTAAAACTTACAGATAATATGTTAGTATTTGATGCTGATATGTTAGAGAGAAGTGAAGGATAAAAACTAAAAATATGGCTTGTCAATATTGGTACAATGACGCTTGGCGTTCTGAAGAAGAATTCAAACAAATTTTAAATAACGGATTACTAGATGTTTTAATTAAGGACAAGAAAATTAAAATTCCTGGATTAAAAGCTGATGCTAAAAAAGTTAAAGAATTTGCTGAAGCAGGAATCAAGAAGCAACCCATACAACTACGTATTTTAAGTAAGATACAATCTAGAATTAATAATGCTAGAGAAGCAGGTACTTTAGCATTTGTTAATGCTAATCCCGTAGAGATACTTAAAAAAGCCAATGCTGAGAGAAAAGCTAGAGATCCTAAAGCTAAAGATATTCCTCTTGTAGTTGTTATTAAAGTAGCAGGAATAATTAAAGTAGGTAGAGAAACTAAAACTAATAAGAAATTCAGAGAAGAATTATTAGCATCTAGTGTAAATATTGAGAAAAATCTTATAGAAGGTATTCCTTATATGTTAGTGCCTTCTGCTTATGGATTGTATCCTATACAGATGAAGTCTCACGCTATTAAAGATACTACTGCATTTCCTTTACTACAGAATGCTGTCAAAACGTTACAAACATCTCCAGATACTGCAAAATTTGAGAGTAATAGAAGAAGTATAGAAAAGTTACTTTATCAAACTACCGTAGATATGAAGGACGGTAAATTTGTAGTAACTCGTATTGACCCTAAAACAAAGAAGCCTATAATCTCTACTTTTAGTACAGCTGAAGAAACTAGTGCTTATCTAGGCAATCTACTTTATAGATGTGACTATGATAAGATA
>Ga0315284_10003254_pt1 | contig 23064 bp, 20 predicted proteins | sample YL17G09_16_MG_FD_203696 | JGI IMG/M metagenome (GOLD analysis project Ga0315284, IMG submission 203696) | Sediment microbial communities from Yellowstone Lake, YNP, Wyoming, USA - YL17G09_16 | ecosystem: Environmental > Aquatic > Freshwater > Lake > Sediment | place: USA: Wyoming | collected... | reverse complement strand
ACTGACATTCCCCCGATTTAGTGGACACATTATTTAGGTTATTGTTTTTGTTTCTCATAGTCAACCGGACTCAAATAATCAAGGGTTGAATGACGTCTTATCCTGTTATAGAAGACCTCGATCCAGGCAAAGAGCTTCAAGGCTGCCTGGTCGCGGCTTTCAAATCTCTCAAAGGCCACAAACTCGTTTTTTAAGCTGCCGAAGAACGACTCCACAACCGCGTTGTCATAACAGTTGCCTTTGCGGCTCATGCTGCACTTTATGCCATTGTCTGACAGAAGCCGCTGATAGGGGCCGCTTGAATAGAGCATGTCCTGGTCGCTGTGGTGCAAGAGATCGGCTGCCACATCCCGCCTCTGCAGGGCTTGACGCAAGGCATTCCCCACCAGTTCCGGATTGAGTCTGGACGACATCCCCCAGCCCACCACCTGCCGATTGTAAAGATCCAAGACCACAGCCAAATAAAGGAATCCTTCGGCAGTCGGGATATAAGTGATATCCGAGGCCCAAACGCGGTTGGGAGTGACCACCTCAAACTTCCGGTCCAAAAGATTGGCAGCCGGAGGCTGCTTCTTGCCTGCCTTGGTCAACCGCTTGAAACGAATCGTCATCTTAGCCATGATGCCATTCTCTCTCATAATCCGGGCCACCCGGTGTCGCCCACAAGGATACCCCCTGGCGCAAAGCTCAGCCTTCATCCTAGGACTGCCATAGGTCTCCCTGACAGACCCGTGAATCTCCTTTATCCGGCTCAAGAGTTCTTCATTCTCCTTCTGACGTTTACCTGCCCGATGCTCTTTCCAGAGATAATAGGCGCTCCTTGACACTCCCAACAGACGACACATCTCCCTCCTGGGATACTCTCCCGCCCGATCCGCTATGGCCTGGTACCTCTCCTTTTTGCCGGTCTCTCGAAGCCAAGCGTTTTTTTTAGAAACTCAAGCTGCCGCCGAAGATCCTTGTTCTCCCGCCTTAAGCGCAACACCTCGGTGCGCTCCATCCTGCCGGCCTCGGAGAACAACTCCGCACCCCTCTCTTTGATCTGACCGCGCCAACGCCGAAGCATGCTGCCTGAGATACCCAACCCCCGAGCCACCTGCTCCAAGGGCTTATCTGAACTCATCAACAACCTCACCGCCGAAAGCTTAAAATTGCGGTCAAACTTACGCCTCTTCTCTGACAAAATGACACCTCCCGCCCAAATAATAGCTTAGGCTTAGTTCGGTGTCCAGAAAATCAGGGAAAGCTCACTCCCGACCTACAAGAAAATCGTTTTCTATCTTAAGCGGTGCATGCCACCCTTGAAATAGGCCCCCCAATACCCCTTGCGGATGGGTGCTTGAGCCTGTATAATCGTCACAAGAGGTGATATCATGATTGAGGCCAATTTCTACATCGGGGGGCATTTTCTCGGGGGCGAGGTGCGACAGCCGGTCAACAACAAATATTCCGGCGAATGTATCGGATCATGTCCGCTGGCCGATAATGACCTCCTTTCGATGGCCATAGCCTCAGCCGACGAGGCGCGGACGCCGATGGAGCAATTGCCTGTCTACAGGCGCGCCGAAATCCTCGATAGCATCTGCCTGGCGCTCAAATCCAAGGAGGAAAGGTTCGCCGAGACGATCGCCCAGGAGGCCGGCAAGCCGATCAAGCAGGCCAGGTCCGAGGTCAAGCGGGCCCAGCAGACATTCCGATTCGCGGCCGCCCAGGCCCGCGCCATGGAGGGCGCCTCTATAAGGCTCGATGCCGCCGTCGGGTCGGATTCGAAATACGGCTACTATTTTCGCGTGCCGGTCGGTGTCGTGGCCGCCATCTCGCCATTCAATTTTCCGCTGAACCTGGTAGCGCACAAGGTGGCCCCGGCAATCGCCGCGGGATGTCCGGTCATATTAAAGCCGGCATCGTATACGCCGCTGACATCCTACCTGCTGTCCGAAATCATCGCCATGCTCGACCTGCCGCCGGGCGGTTTCAATCTCATTTACGGCTCCGGCCACGATATCGGCATGGGGCTGGTGCGCTCGGAGTCGGTTCGGGCGGTGACATTCACCGGCTCTCCGGAGGTTGGGCTGGAGATCGCCAAAAACGCCGGAATCAAGCGTTTGATATTGGAGTTGGGCTCGAATTCGGCGGTCATCCTGGATAAGTCGGCCAGTCTCGATACCGCCCTGCCGAAGATTGTATCGGGCGGATACTCGTATTCCGGGCAGGTCTGTATCTCTGTCCAGCGTGTTTATGTGGCTGAGGAGATTTACAGCCGATTCATCGAACCCTTTATCACAGCCGTTAAAATGCTTGCCAGCGGTGATCCCTCCGATGAGACGACCGAGGTTGGCCCGATGATAACCGAGGGCGAGGCGATGCGGGTCGAATCGTGGGTCAACGACGCGGTCGCCGACGGAGCCAAAGTGCTGGTCGGCGGCAAGCGATCGGGGGCGTTTTACGAGCCGACTATCCTGACCAACGTTACTCCCGACATGAAGGTCATGCGCCGCGAAATATTCGGGCCGGTGATATGTGTGATACCATTCAGTGATTTCGACGTGGCGATCGATATGGTCAATGACTCGCCATATGGCCTGCAGGCGGGGGTATTCTCCAAAAATATAGATAGTATCAATAAGGCGATATTCGGATTGAGAGTCGGCGGTGTCATAATAAACGATGTGCCGACGTATCGGGCTGATCATATGCCGTATGGCGGCGTCAAGATGTCGGGCCTGGGACGCGAGGGCCTGAAATATGCCATCGAGGAAATGACCGACATCAGAATGATAGTCATCCAGCGATGAGTTCTCTCGACAAGCCTGGGGCCTCCGGCGGCTTCGATTCGTTCATCTCCATCGATTTAGAGACAACCGGCCTGGACCCGTCGACATGCGAAATTATCGAGTTAGGGGCGGCCAGATTTGTCGATGGGGCGGCGACGGAAAGCTTCTCCGAGTTGGTGAAACCATCCGGCCCGCTGCCACAGGAGATAACAAATCTCACCGGCATTTCGAATGAGATGGTCAGTCAGGCGCCTGCGATCGACGTGGTAATCGAGCAGTATCTTTCGCTTTTTGATAACGCCCCCTGGGTGGTCGGCCACAACATTGATTTTGACCTGTCTTTCCTCAAAAAATACCTGACCAAAAAGCAATTCGCATTGTTGGAGGCCAAAGCGCTCGACACTGCAATTCTGGCTCGGATATTATTCCCGCGTCTCTCGCGCTATAGCCTTTCGAGCCTGGTGAGCCGTTTCAATATCAAGCGCAAGAGGTCTCATCGGGCGCATGATGATGCCCGGGCGACAGCCGAGGCTTACCTGGTTCTCATTTCGCATCTGGCGGCCATGAGTCCATCGGCCAAAGACACAATCGGGCGGCTCTTGTTTGGCGCCGATGCCGTGGAGACGTTTCGGGAGGCGATCGCGGGTGTCGCACCCAAAGTCCATCTGCCCGCCATGCTGGCCGCGATTTCGGCCGAGGCGGGAACCGAGGCCGAGTCGTACTACCCGGATAACGTCACCGGTGAGGCGCCGGAAAAAAAATACGAGGATTACGTTCATGTCGATATGGCGGCGGTGGAAAATATATTTCTCCCCGGCGGACTCCTCTCGAAAAACATGGCGGCTTACGAATATCGGAAACAGCAGGCGATCATGGCCATGAAAGTGGCCGACTCATTCAATCACAACCAACTTCTGCTATGCGAGGCGCCGACCGGGGTCGGGAAATCGCTGGCTTACCTGTTGCCGGCCACCTGGTGGGCCTCACTCAACGGCGAACGGGTTGTCATTTCGACTCAAACCAAGAGCCTGCAGTCGCAGCTTTTCTACAAAGACCTGCCGCAGGTGCAGCAGGCAGTCGGCTACAAATTCAAAGCCACGCTCCTCAAGGGAAAGGGGAATTATGTCTGCTTATACAAATATCACGAACTGGCCGCCGAGGCCGAGTTCTCTTTTAATAAGCATGAGCGCCAGGCGTTGGCGACGCTGTCGCTCTGGGTGAAAGATACCAGGACAGGCGATATCTCGGAATGTAACGGATTCTCGCCCTCACAGAACTATTTCATCTGGAGCCGCATCTCGTGCGAGGGTAGTTTCTGCCTGGGGCAAGGGTGCACGTTGGCCGACAGATGTTTCCTGCTAAAGGTGCGCAAGGAGGCGCAGGCCTCGCAGGTCGTAGTTACAAATCACCATCTGACATTCGCCGATTTCGCCTCGGGGGGCGAACTGGCGCTCGGCTCGGGGAACATCATTTTCGACGAGGCCCACAACCTCGAGAAGGTAGCGGCGTCATACCTGGGGAACATGCTCGACAAGCGCAATGTCGACAGCATCCTGGCGGACATGTATGCCTCGAGGCCGACACAATCCGGGTTCCTGCTCAATCTCAAGTTGACCCTGTCATATGGGACATATTCCGAGGAGCTTCTGAAGCTGGCTGATCGCGCCGTCGATTCTGTTACAAGCCTGGGTTACGCCGCAAGCCACTTTTTCGAAAAGCTGGCGGCAGGGATCGCTTCGTCCGGTGGCGGCCCGGAGGCGCGCGAGGTGGCCTATAGCGCCGCCGCTAATCCTTGTGATACCGAGGAGGCCGCGGAGTTTTTGGATTCGATAGAGCATTTGCTCGAAAGCCTCGATTCACTGCTTGCGGAGGTGCGCGAGGCCAACGTAGCCAAGAAGCGCGAATCGGCGGTGCGGTTGGAGGCGTTCGTCAATGACCTCAAGGCGCTCAAGGCAACCGCGGCCGATCTCCTGTCGGCCGCCGACCCCGAGTATGTCTATTGGATTGAAAAGCCCTCGAACCCACGTTATCCGCCAAACAAATGGCGGGCAAGTCTGCCAAGACTCCTGTCGGCGCCGCTGGAGGTGGGAAGGTTGCTCGATAAGAAGCTCTACGACCACCTTAAAACAGCCATCTTTACCTCGGCCACCCTGAGCATTAATAGAAGCTTCGATTTCATCGCACAGCGGCTGGGGCTGGACCTGGGCTCGAAAGACCGCTGTGCCACGCTCTGTCTCGATTCGCCGTTCGATATCGATAATGAGGTGGCGGTGATCTCGGCCGGGTTTCTGCCGTCGCCGAAAGCGGCCGATTTCGAGGCGGCGGCCAACGATTCGCTTCGAGAGATACTGATCTCGGCGGCCAAGAAATCGATGGTGCTGTTCACGTCGCACAGGGCCTTGCAGAATTCGGCCGAAAGCCTGCGCGCGCATCTGAATGGTGCCGGGATAGAGCTTTTCGTGCAGGAGGGGTCATTCAGCTCGGAGCGGATATTCCGGCGCTTCAAGCAATCGAAACGAGCCGTGCTGTTCGGCACCGACACCTTCTGGGAGGGTGTCGACCTTCCCGGCGAATTGCTGGAGCTATTGGTGTTGTTTAAGCTGCCGTTCACGGTGCCGGACCGGCCCTGGTTCAAGGCGAATCTGGAGCGGATCGAGAAGAACGGCGAGAGCTCGTTTGCAAAGCTGTCGCTTCCCGAGGCCGTGGTCAAGTTTCGCCAGGGATTCGGACGCCTGATCCGCACCGCTTTCGACCGCGGGTGCGTGGTGGTGCTCGATAGCCGCGTTGAGACGACCTCGTTTGGCAGGATTTTCATCAGCGCCGTAGGCGGGGAAAAGGTCAGATGCAGGAGCGCGGGCGAGATATCGAAAGCAATCAATGGCTGGCTGAGAAGGTAAATAGTCCCGGGTCGTGGCGTGGCATAGCGCGCCCGTGTTCAGGCGACTGAATACGATGGAGATGGCAAAGTTGGCAGACGCGTGGTTGGAGAATTAATTATATTCTGCGTCGAATGCGGAAACGTGATGCCGCCGCTATCTAGGCTAGCGGATTGGCGAGCCCTGCACCGCGAAATTATTTAATGCTGCCACTGGTAGCCCTATCTGTGAGTTCGGCCTTCAATAAGATGGCGCGTGCGAAACAGACTAATCGTGAGGCGCGAAACCAAAATACTCCAACTCTTATAGACGCGAACAGACGATCTACGAGGTGGTGTCAAATCCGGAGTAACCTCAAGCTTTCTTGTAAGCGTCCACATTGCTTGTTGAATATCTTGAATGAGTGGATACCTGTCGTAAGTCGGGATCTTATTAGCATCAAAGAATCCTGCTGGGATATTGCGATTACCAAATTCGAGGTTACTATCCCACAATTGTCGCTCTATTTCATGTCGAGGATGGACAATTCCCCCGCAATACTCGCTTTGCCATTTGGTGAAAGTGTCCGAAAGACGCTCGAATAACAATTCTGACACTATACTAAGATCGAGGTCGGAATCCGAGTTGAATGGGCGACCATACTTGGCGCCGGCAATCGAAAATCCAATTCTGGCACTTCCGATTATCGTAATTACCTTTGGACATACTCCGAGACGTCTACCTAACCAGGCCCGTATTTCCTCAAAAACAATCGGGCAATTGCGGAACTCATAGGGAATTCCTTCCGTCAACCAGAGGCGGACTAGGTTTTCCATAGTTTGCCTGAGATTGCACCTCAAAGCCTGCTGAAATTCATCAGGAGTAGGATGCGGCTTTAAGAGATGCCGCAAACTCTCTTCTACAACGAACGGTCTGACCATGTTCCTTAAGTCCTAAATGTAAGTAGGTTCCATCTACAACGTGTTTTGCATATAATTTTGCGAGGTGTTCCTTTCTACGCGTAATCTGTAACAATCGCTTTTCGGATGCCAAATGCGGCTGCGGATATTTTAACCTTGCGACGATGGCTGCCGCTTCTTCGATGCTTAAATTATTCGGACAAATTCGTAGGCGGCGACACGCCTGCAAATAATTATTCATGCGCCAGCCGTAATATCCGATTGATAAATATACAGTGGGAGTGACGGACTTAGGAAATTCGTGTGCCACAAGAGACGCTAGAAATATTTCTCGTATTTTACGACGGAGAGTTTTTTCAAAACGGCCAGTTATCACGCGTACAATTTGCTGTTCAATGGTACTGGCTCCTTCCTTTCGTGAAGAGGTATATCGACGGAATATGGCACGTGCGATGGCCCGGAGGTCATATCCTGCATGTTTGCCGTGTCTTCGGTCCTCGGCAGTAACCAAAATCTGTCGAGCAATGAGTGGCGGGGTCAATTCCGAATGATCTCGTAGTAATGTTATTTGGAATTGGAGCTTTTTTCGAATGCTAAACCACTCCGAATGAAATATTAATGTAGCAACAGACCGAATTATGAATGAAATCAATGATTTCCCATGCAGCTAGGTTTTATAATATTATTATCTTCAAAAGACCACCAATACATCAATTTAGGTTTTGCCTACCTTGCTCGCAAGGAAATTATCAAGCGTCGATAGTAATCCGATTATTGCGCCCCGATTATCCCTTATCAAGTGCAATTTGGTACACTAAAGAAGCCTTCCTAAACAGTTATTCGACTGCACCCTGGGGTCCGTAAACCATAAAAAGAATGTACATTTTGCATTTTCTTTTCTACCCACCGATTAGTGGAAGGACAATACTCGACGCCCGGGCGGTTCTTTCCGACTCGTGGGATAAATGCGATCCGCGGATCCCCCACAGTTAACCTGTGGGAAACCGAAAACTCGAAAATTACAGGATTAGGTCGAAAGCCAGAAAGCAGGAAAACCACCAAAGTCCAATTAAGAATGGCCCCGAACGCCAAGACCCCCGTGGTTTTGACAGAAATGCGGTTTAAGAAATGAATCGAAACAGGAGGGGCGGGCCCCGCATGTGGCAGGGCCAGGCGCCCCAACCGATTCGGGAGTCATTTCTTTATTGAAAACTTACCCTCCCATTCCACGGTGTAGCTGGTGGGCGAGGTAAAGGCTCCCGTGAATTGGCCACTACCCTCGATGTTTTTGTATTGGCCTGTGCCCGCAATGTATGTGAAGTTTCCTTTGAATGTCGTCTGGGGCTGGCCCTCGGCAGGTATGGCTGTCGTAATTTCATGGTTCCATTTGGCCCAGGTCGTATCGGCGTCTTTGGCAAACATGACATAACCGAACTGAGAACCGGTGCCCTTGACTAAATCACCGATAGAGAAATTTGTAACGGCTGCTCCATCCATAAAACTCTCGGCTTTTGTGCTTACATTGTTTCCGGTCGATTGGTTCAGGGATAGAGCGTGCCCCTGGATGTCGCCGATAGCAAACTGCTTCTGGTCGACGAAATTGCAGGTCATCTTTCCTCCAACCGCGGTCTTATCCTGGGCAAGCAGGTTCGGTGGGCTCAGAATCAAAAGCAGAAACATGCATGCGCCCAACAAGGATACGCATCCGACCGAAATCCTCCTGGTCTTCATACAAAGCCTCCTGGTTAATAATTAATGAAGCCGCGAAGTCTTATCCATGATGTCGTGCCGTTGCGATCGATCAATATGTGCAAATATAATTCGGCGAACTGGTCTTTGTCAATCCAGGTTTTCCCAATCTGGCCCGAGGCCTCCCCGCACAAGGCAGGGGCAAGCTGGGGAGACCCCGGTCAAACCTGCGGCTTGTCGCAAAAATAGGAAGCCCGCCAAATATGCGGCGGGCTTCATGCAATGTTTTAAGATGTCCTATATTAGTTTTCGGAGGATGTCGGCAATATCTTTAGCCCTTTGGAAACGCAAATCGGGATCCTTGACCAGGGCTTTGGCCACAATCTTGTCGAAAATCCGCGGTATATCCATGTTTATCTCCGAGGGCCTCGGCGGATCGGAATGCAGTATCGAGTAAATCAGGGCCGAGATGGTATCGCCTTTGAAAGGCTTCTCGCGAGTCAGTATCTCGTAGAAGACCACGCCCAGCGAGAATATGTCGCTGCGGCGATCGATCATCTGACCCTTGAGCTGCTCGGGCGAGATATAATTGGGTGTGCCCAGCGCGGTGCCGGTCTGCGTCATCGAGGCCGATTTATCGAGCCTGGCGATACCGAAATCCATGACCTTGACTTTGCCGCCATCGACTATCATGATGTTGGCCGGCTTGATATCACGGTGCACGATACCGTTCTCATGGGCGTAGTCGAGCGCCTCGCAGGCCTGAATCATCATTTTGGATATTGTCCGATAGTCCCAGTCCAGCCCGCGCCTGAGGAGGTTTTCCAGGGTCTGGCCCTCGAGATATTCCATGGCGATATACTGGATGCCGTTTTCCTCGCCGACGTCATAGATGGTGACGATGTTGGGATGCGAAATCTTGCCGGCCGCCTTGGCCTCGCGCAAAAGGCGTTCCTTCAGCTCATCGGTCTCCTGGGGGTCGGCGTATTGGTCGACACGAATGGTTTTGAGCGCAACCGGGCGATCGATGGCGGGGTCGAGTCCCTGGTAGACATTGCCCATGGCGCCTTTGCCGATCGAACGCAGGATACGATAGCGACCGAAGTGGTCGGTGGGCGGCGGCTCCAAAGTGGCAGTCAATGATCTAACATGCTCGCGACTCGAAGCCACCGTTTTTGACGGCGAAGTGGTCCCTCCTCCCGCAAAAATTGTCTTGGGAGTCGATGGCAGGGGCGTGGTTGACATTACGGTTTGCTCGCGTTCCTGCCGAGGCTGAGGCGCGGACCACATCTGGGCATCTGTCGGTTGACCGGGTGACAACAGCGACTCGTAATCGACCTCATCATCCTCGTCGTCGGATTCGGCAGCGGATTCCTTGCCGATCCTGACAACCGGCGCGGCCGCAAGAAAGAAGACAATCTCGAGCGCCGGGTAGAATGTCTTGGTGACCACATTGAAGGTCGAGAAAAGGATGAAGTTCAGATTCAGAAGCACTACCAGGAATATGACAAGCACGGCGATTCTGTTCAGCAGAGATATCTTCGGCAGGATGAAGGCGCAAAAGGCGCCGATAGCGATAAGAACGAAGAGGTTTATATTTATCCTGCCGCCTGCACCCTTGAGGGTGTTGTCGTGAATGATGTTTTCGATAATATTGGCATCGAGTTCCAGCCCCGGAAGGCTGGGGCTAATCGGGGTGCTATAGATGTTGGTGGCGCCTGTGCCGGTATAACCCACCAGAATCAGTTTACCGGAGAGCTCATGGGGCGCGATCTGCCTGCTCAAAAGGTCGGTGGCCGAAAATGTCTTGAATGTCCCGGCGGGGCCGCTAAAGTTGATATTCATCTGGCCGGACCTGTCAGTCGGAACAATTCTCGATCCCAGGGCGATACCGCTTCCGACCTTGATTTCGAGGTCGTTTCGACGCAGCCCAAGGTAGTTGGCGGCAGCGGCCACCTGGATTGATGGGAAGAACTCGCCTCTGAAACCAACCACCAGCGGCTGCCGGCGAATCTTGCGGTCGTTATCTATATTAACGTTGATGAATCCCAGGAACTTGGCGGAATCGGCCAGCGCGGCCTCCGGCGGATAGATGCGCGCCACGGCCGGGGGCGGGTACTTGGAGAAAGAAGACGGGTCATCGAACTCCTTTATTGAGCTGTTCATCAGGCCGGCGGGGAACATCATGCCCGAGCCAGCGTCGTTCTGAGAATAATGAAATCCGAAGACGACATTGCCGGCGCTCGATATGGACCTGGCCAGCGAGTCGTTGAAGCCGGCGGCTTTCTGGTTCTCGTCGGGCGAAAGCGTCATGTCGAGCACGATTGTCTTCGGGTCCTGGGCGGCGACGGCATCGACAAGGCGCGCCAGCTTATCGCGATTCCATGGCCATTTACCGACAGCATCGAGGGCCCGGTTGTCGATTCCGACGATAACGATATCCTGGGCGACATCTCTAGTGCCGCGCAATTTGAACATGGTATCTTGAATCGCCAGTTCGAGTTTTTCAAGGCTCTGGTGGCGATCGAGGTAGAGGCTTATCACCAGAAGCGAGATAAGAACGTACAGGATCGAGCCGGAGAATTTTTTAAGCATAAATCGAGTATCCCCATAAGACGTTTTCGGCCCCGTTAGAATCCAGGCATGGCCGCTTAAATTCCGCTGCCTTATTTAAATCGGCATTTCCATGAGAATAATTAGAGATCAATGGCGTTATTGGAGGGTCCGCCGGTCTCTCCGGCAGGCGCAGGCGAATGTCATTTGGGAGCGACCGCGTGCGACCGCAGCGCTGTCGTGGAAAGTCCGCCGGCATCATATATTCTCGCCGATCGAGCGATTCCCGGCAACAGCCCGAGGAACATGATCATGCGTGCCGGGATGAGTATAAAAATAGTCAAACGCTTGAAAAATGACAAAATCCCCTCCATATAATAAAGAATCGTTATCGGCCTACGGCCAGTCGCTCAATGAGATAATCGGGCATACCGATTTTAGCCATATCCTTCTGGGTGGCTTTGACGTTATACGTGACCCTTTTATGCCTGATGGTGTTTTGTTCATTATCGAAGATCAGGTAACAACTCCGCGGGTCGCCGTCGCGGGGCTGGCCGACCGAGCCGATGTTGACCAGATAACGGCGGCCCTCGACCAGCGCCTCCTCGGCCTGCTTGGACAGAAAAACCTCGTCCGATTCATTTTTTTCATCTTTATAGACGATATAAGGTCGATGCGTGTGCCCGACGAGGCAGATGTGTTGATTGAAGTAATCGAAGCTTTCGCGGGCATCGTCCATATCCAGGATGTAGTGCCAGAACTCAGGCTCCTTGGGGGATGAATGCACCAGAAGGATGTCTTCAATAGCATACTGAATGTCGAAATCGGACATGATCTCGGTAGTCTTGCGGGAGATAGAGCTTTTGGTCCAGCCCATCGATTCGGCGGCGTACTGGTTGAAATAGTCGGTCTCCATCAGCCCCAGGGCGGCATAATCGTGGTTGCCCATGAGCTTGACGCTGGCGACCTCGTTGATGAGCTTGACGCATTCATCGGGGAATGGGCCATATCCGACGGCATCACCCAAAAAAAAGAGCTTGTCGAGTTTCTCGGAGCGAAAATCGATGATGCAGGCCTTCAGAGCCTCCAAGTTGGCGTGGACGTCGGAGAAAAAACCGTATTTCATCTAGGCTCTATTTTCTACGAAGCGGTATACCGTCTTTCCTACTTGAATTATATCATCGTTTTTCAAAAGATGGCGTTCGACTTCCTCGCCATTAACCTTTGTCTTCCCCTTGCGGCCGAGGTTGACAACCCAGAAACCCTCGGTCTCGTTCACGATTTTGGCCTGGATCTTGGAAACCATAAGGCCCTTGGCCTTGACATTGGCCAGTCCCGATTTGCCGATGGTGATGACGTTGCGCTCGATCGGGAACTGCTCGAAATCGGCCCCCGCTTCTCCCAGGAGGACCGAGCTGCCGGCTTTGGAGGTAAGTTCCCTGTTGCGCTGATCCTTGGCCAGGAGCTCGCGCTGCTTCTTGGTCTGCAGGACCATGGTGCCATCCATTTCGAACGGCGAGCCGGCGCGCTCGATGGCGGAATGGAAGATAAGGGCATACTTACCGATGTTGATCGTATCGCTGTCTTTGAGGATTTCCTCAGACACCCGGCGGGAATTGACAAACGTGCCATTAAGGCTTTCGTTATCGATTATGACCGCCTGGTTTTCGCTGAATTCGATCTGCGCATGCCGGCGCGAAACCCCTCTGTTGTCGAGCACGATGTCGTTATCGGGCGTACGTCCAATCGTGATCCGCTTCTTTTCGGTGATGAATTTTTCGATGACTTTGTCCTCGAACTTAACAATAATCTCCGGCATATTTCCCTCCCTCAAAGGGTGCCACCACAATTTGAATCAGCGGCCTGATTTTGTCAACCGTTTGTTACGACACTTAGAAAATCGTCCCTCAAATGGCCTTGCCTGATCAAGGGGCTTCCTTTATATTGTCGGAACGATGAGTTTAAACTTTAAGCGTTCAAGGACAATAATATACGCTCCCATGGCTGGAATTTCGGATTCGCCGGCCCGTAAAATGGCGCGGGCCCATGGAGCCGATATGACGGTATCCGAACTTGTGGCATCCGAGGGCCTTGTGAGAAACTGCCGGCATACCCGGGAGCTCGTGAAGTTCGACAAATCGGAGCGGCCCATAGGAATACAGATATTCGGCTCCGTGCCGGTGCGAATGGCGGGGGCAGCCGCAATAGCGGCCTCAGCGAATCCGGATTTTATCGACATAAATTTCGGATGCCCGGCCAGGAAGGTCGTGGACAGGAACGGTGGCAGCTCAGTCCTGAAGGACTTGAAGCTTCTGGAGGCGATAGTTTCGGCAGTTGTCGGGGCCGTGGAAGTCCCCGTTACAGTGAAAATACGCGCTGGATGGAATTCCGATTCGCTGGTCTATCTCGAGGCCGGGAAAATAATCGAGGATTGCGGCGCTGTTGCCGTGACGCTTCATGCCCGCACCAGGGAACAGGGGTTCTCAGGGGATGCCGATTGGGACATGATAGCCCGGCTCAAGGATCATGTGGGAATTGCGGTCATCGGCAACGGCGATATATTTTCACCGGAGGATGTTATTCGCATGTTCGAACAGACCGGGTGCGACGCCGTTATGATCGGGCGGGGATCAATGGGCAATCCCTGGATATTCCATAGAACGAAGCATTATCTGGCCACCGGCGAGATTCTGCCGGAGCCAACGTCGCGGCAGAAGATCGAAATGGCCTTGAGGCACCTCGATATGATGATTGCACATTACGGCATGCCGCGAGGGGTGTTCAAGATGCGCGCCCATTTCTGCCACTACCTGAAGGGATTTCCGGAAAGCGCCGCAATCAGAGCCGCGGTCAACAGGCTGTTGTCAGTTGATGAAATCAGGGCGCTGCTTAAGGATTACGCCTCGAGGCTCGAGGATCAATTGCTGGGCGCAGATGTCCGCCTCTCCGCATAACGAATACGGAAAGCACGATGAAAATTCCCGATATAAAAAACATCCTGGAAGCTGTCGCGCGCGGGCGGATGACTGCCGACGAGGGCTTGAAGCGGCTGGGGGACCTTCCATTTGAGGATCTCGGTTTCGCCAAGCTCGATCATCATCGTTCGCTTCGAACCGGAGTCCCGGAGGTGATATTCGCCCCAGGCAAGACCGACGAGCAGATATTGAAAATATTCGAGCGGATGGTGAAAGCCGGCTCCGATGTACTGGTGACGCGGGTAGAATCGCGCGTTTTCAAGAAGATAAAGCGTAAATTCAAAGGTGTCCAATATAGCGAGGCTGCCCGGATAATTTATCTTTGCAAGCATCGTCGGAATAAGGACAGCGGCTGGTCGATCGCGGTGGTCAGCGCCGGCACAGCCGATATGGCGGTGGCTGAGGAGGCCGCCGTTACGGCCGAGGCGTTTGGGGCCAAGGTAGAACGGATTTATGATGTCGGCGTCTCGGGCATCCATCGCCTGCTGGCTTATCAGGATATGATACAGGAGGCCAAAGTCATAATCGTGGTGGCCGGCATGGAAGGCGCTCTGGCCTCGGTGGTGGGCGGCCTGACCCCGGCGCCGGTGATTGCGGTGCCGACTTCGGTGGGATATGGGGCATCGTTTAATGGCCTGGCGGCGCTTTTGGCGATGCTGAACTCGTGCGCGCCGGGCGTGACGGTGGTCAATATCGACAACGGTTTCGGCGCGGCCGTAGCGGCGGTAAAAATGATGTATGTGAAATGAGGAGAATATTTGTAGTCGGGTTCATGGAGGCCATTTGGCCGGCGGAACCCGACAACTAAAAAATGAAAACGCTACGCAGAATCGATTTTAGAGGAGGGCTTTATTTCATCGCGGCGGTAACGGACGGTCGCCGAGGCCTTTTATTGCGGGATATTGATATCTTCTGGAAGAGCTGGGACAAGCAGGAATTAGACGCTTGGGTTATCCTGCCCGAGCATTTCCATGTGATGCTGGCCAATGAAGATAGGAGTATTTCGGAGATATTGCACCGCTTCAAGCGTAAGTACTCGACCCGCTACGCCTATAAATTCGGATCAGGCAAGGTTTGGCAGAACCGGTTTTGGGACCACATCATCAGAGATGAAGATGATTACATTCGGCACCTGAACTACATCCACCTCAATCCCGTGAAACATGGAATTGTCGAAAGAGCAATAGATTACCCGCACTCGTCAAACAAGAAATTCAAGGATTGGTATCCGGAAGACTGGGGTGTGAGAGAATCCGACCATTCGGAAGGCGATTTCGGGGAATAAAAAGAGTCGGGTTTCCTCGTCCCGACATTTCCTGTCGGGACTTGATAAACCCGACCTACAATCTATAATAATTCGCGGTCACAATAAATTGTGACACGCAATTCAGGAAGTTTCGGCGCGGCCGTAGCGGCGGTAAAGATGATGAGAGCGAAATAATGGCAATCGCATATTTCGATTGTTTCTCCGGTGTGGCCGGGGATATGATAATCGGGGCGCTCCTCGACACCGGCTTGCCAATTGGCGAGCTCAAGGCTGAAATCGATAAGCTCGGCTTAAGCGGATACGATATCTCTGCCCGCAAGGTGCAGAAGAACCATATCGAGGGCACCAAATTCGGTGTCGAGATTCAGGCCAAGCAGCCGGAGCGCTCACCGAAAGAAATCAACAAGATCATATTAGGCTCACGACTCGATACTGATATCAAAGAGACATCTATTCGCATATTCAGCCGTCTGGCGGAGGCCGAGGCGATCGCGCATGGGGAGCCGGTCGAGAAAGTGCATTTCCACGAGGTCGGGGCGGTTGATGCCATAGTCGATATCTGCGGCGCGGTGATCAGCCTGAAATTGCTCGGAATAGACAAAGTATATTCCTCTCCCCTGCTTCTGGGCACCGGAAGCGTGGTCACTGCGCATGGGCAGATGCCGGTCCCGGCCCCGGCCACGGCGGTGCTGGTGAAGGGGTTCCCGGTCAGGATAACGTCCAACGATTTCGAGATGACGACCCCCACCGGGGCGGCAATCCTCACCACCCTGGCCTCATTCACCGAGCCCGGCGATTTCGCCGTTCGCGATATCGGCTACGGGGCGGGAAGCAAATTCATCAAGGGACTGCCGAATCTGCTTCGGGTGATGATTGGCGAGCCGGCCACAGACCTGGAGTCGGACACCGTGGCGCTGCTGGAATCGAACCTTGACAGGATCACCTCGGAGAACCTGGGCGGGCTCATGGACGAGCTTCTACGGGCCGGGGCGCTTGACGTTTTCGTGACGCCGATCATCATGAAGAAGAATCGGCCGGCGCACCTGCTTTCAGTCTTGTGCGAGCCTGACAAAAAAGATAAATTGGCGAAAGTCATTTTCGGGACGGGAACGACATTGGGGATAAGGATGGGGGCTGCCAGCCGTCTGAAACTGGCTCGTCGGCAAATAACCGTGGCGACCTCGGGAGGCGATGTCTCGGTCAAAGTGGCGGAAATCGAGGGACGTAAATTGATATTCCCCGAGCATGACGATATGGCGCGCGCCATGAAAAAAGCAAATGCAAGTTATGATGATATCTATTTTGAGATACAGCGTGCCATCCGTGCGGAGCAGTATGGAACGAGAAAGGAGTAAGCGATGGCAGGTGTTTCTGGTATGCTGACTTTCGCGGAAGTCAAGGAAGGGAAACTCTCCTCGGCGGCCAGGCAGGCGGTTGGCCTCGCGAGGAAAATGGCCACGGAGAAGGGCGGGAAAGTGGCCTCGGTCCTGATTGGCGATAAGGTTTTCGGGCTGGCCGATGAGCTTATCAAGATAGGGGCCGACAAGGTCATCGTTTTCGATTCGCCGAAGTTGGCGCATTTTGTCGATGAATCATACGCCAAGATAATGGCCGATGTTGCCAGGCGCGGAAATGCCACTGCCATATTCGCGGGAGCGACATTCTACGGCAAGTCGCTGTTCGCCAGACTGGCGGCCATGCTGCAATCGGGGCTGGTGGCCGACGTGACGGCGCTGGAGTGGGACGGCGATAACCTTCTGGCAACTAAACCGGCGTATGGCGGCAAGGCGATAATCAAGATCTCCCCTGTTGGCCCGGGGCCGCAGATGGTGACGATCCGCCCCAAAGCATTTCCGGAGCCAACTCCCGACCCCAGCCGCACTGGAGAAAAGGAGTCGCTTCCCTTTGACGAGGCCAAGTATGGCTCGCGGGCGAAGGTGCTCGAGCATGTCGCCGAGGGCGGCCAGGAGATCAGCCTGACAGATGCCGATATCATAGTTTCCGGCGGCAGGGGACTGCGCGCGCCGGAGAATTTCAAGCTGGTGCGCGACCTGGCGGCGGCTATCGGCGGGGCGGTGGGCGCCTCACGGGCCACTGTCGATGCCGGCTGGATACCGTATGCCTATCAGGTGGGGCAGACCGGAAAGACTGTCAACCCGAAACTGTATATTGCCTGCGGGATCTCGGGGGCGATACAACACCTCGTTGGCATGCAATCATCGAAAACGATAGTGGCGATTAACCGCGATGCCGAGGCGCCTATCTTCAAGGTGGCGACATATGGCATAGTGGGCGACATATTTGAGATACTGCCCAGGCTCGCCGAAAGGCTCCGGCAGGTCAGGGGTTGAAATAGTTTTCAAAGACCCGAGGTCTCAGGGAGACCTCGGCAACAAGAAACGGTTAGATAACAATGTCGGAAGCATCACTAACAATTCTCATTTGGACCGCGATTTCAATCGGCTTTATCCACACGCTGATCGGGCCGGACCATTACGTGCCGTTTATCGCAATCGGCAAGGCGCGCAAATGGTCGACCGCGAAAACGCTGAGTGTGACCGGGGTCTGCGGGGTGGGGCATGTGCTGTCTTCGGTGATCATAGGGGCGATCGGGATTGCGATCGGCACTGCCCTTGGAGACCTGGAAGCCATAGAGAGCGTCAGGGGCGATATCGCCAGTTATGCGTTCATAGGCTTTGGCGTGCTGTACGGTATCTGGGGCCTGTACCGGGCCAAGCGAAGTTATCACCACGGCCATAGCCATCTCCCCGGCGGAAAGCATCTGGATGAACACAATTCGAAAACAGTCACATTCTGGACGCTGTTCATAATCTTCATTCTGGGCCCGTGCGAGCCGCTGATACCGCTATTGATGTTCCCCGCACTCACCGGAGGCTCGGCAGGGGCAAGTCCAGCTGTAGCCCACAACTGGCATGGCGTGGCGCTGGTGACAGCGGCTTTCGGGATCACCACAATCGGCACGATGTGCGCGATAGTCTATTCGGCGATCAGAGGGTTGTCGCTGGTGAATACGGCGGGCCTGGAACGTTATATTCACGCCCTGGCGGGCGGTATCATTGCGGTCTCGGGGATATCGATCAAGTTATTTGGATTGTGATAAGGTCGGCGCCAATCTATTCAAACATTGCGGAAGGAATTGAATTTTATTAATATCCCGATGCCAAGGTAAGTATCGGGATAATAATTGGGAGAGGATATGGACCTACTCGATCTCATCAGGACCCGAAGCTCAATCAGGACATTTATCGACAAGCCGGTTGAGGACGACAAGATCGCGCAGATTCTCGAGGCCGGCCGCTGGGCGCCCACCGGCGGCAACAAGCAGCCGTGGCGATTCGTTGTAGTGCGCGACAAGAAAAAGCAGGCCGAGTTCGACCAAAGGTTCCATCAGCCCTGGATTCTAAATGCCCCGGCTATCATAATAGTGCTGGCGGCGCCATACGATACCTGGGAAAAATATGACGAGCTCGACCAGATGTATGTCCAGGACGTGGCCACCTCGACGCAGAATATTCTTCTTATGACCCATGCCCTTGGCTTGGGCGCGGTCTGGGTCACCACATTCTCGCGGAAGGCGGTCCGCAAGGCGCTTGATATCCCAAGGGAATTTCTAATCCAGGGCCTGGTCTGCCTGGGCTACTATGACAAGAACGCCAGCATCGAATACCATGGCGAGATCATTCCCAACAAAAAAGACCGGCCCCGACGTCCGCTCAACGAGATAGCCTTTAATGGTGAGTTCGGCAAGCCCTGGACCGCAACGCCGAAATAGCATCGATTAGGCAATCCCAATTATATTATCGCGGGCGGCATAATATTGCCACCCAATTCATGCCTATATGAGCGTGCCACCGATTGCCGAGTTTTTTGCCTTTCAGTAGCACCCGGTTTCAATCATCTTTGGCGTAACCTGGCGCAATAATAATTCGACCATAGGGCCACATTAAATTCCGCATGGCATAGGAAAGCGTCAATTGGGCATCTTGGACTATATTTTGCTTGCGGCAAGCCCTTATTTTTGATATCATGTCAAGGGTGTCCGGCCCCAATTCAAGGTGGCATTCGAATTGGCCGATAGTCTAAAAGGTGGGTATAAGAGAGAGAAAGTGTTAATTTAGGTTATGGCAAATTTGAAAATGTCGCAGACAGTCTCGCTTCGGCCCGAACTGTCTGTCAGACCGGACCTCATCCAGTCCCTCAAACTCCTTATGGAGCCTATACTTAACCTTGAGCAGGTGATTCGCCAGAACCTTGCCGAAAATCCACTATTGGAGGAGGTCGAGGAGCCGCCGGAGGAGGCCAACCAGCCGGAATTTCGCGAGCCGGAAAGACAGAAGGAAGATAACCACAAAAAAATCGACTGGCAGGAGTTTCTTGGTGAGGATAATGAGTGGGTCTCGGGGCACTATAGGGATTTTTCGGAAAATGACGAGGATAAGCCCGAGCAAATCCAGGCCGCCGAGAAGACCCTTTATGGTCATCTCTTTGACCAGCTTGGCTTTACGCGCCTGACCGAGGACGAGCTTGATATCGGCGCCTATATAATCGGCAACATAGATGATGCCGGATTCTTAACCGGCGATGTCGCCGCCATGGCCGAGGACCTTCGGAAGCTGCCAGAGCAGGTTCAAAAGGTGCTCGATATTATCAAGACGTTTGATCCTCCTGGTGTTGGCTCCCGCGACCTTCGCGAATGTCTTCTGGCGCAACTAAATGAGCAGGGTCTCAAAGACACGCTGGCTTGGGAGCTTGTAGATAAGCAGCTATATGTCCTCGATAAGAAAAGCCCCATGCAACTGGCCAAGATGACGGCCTCGACTCCTGAGCGAGTGGCCTCGGCGTTGGAGATAATAAAAGGCATGTCGCCCAGGCCGGCCCAGGGGCGGTTTACCCGGGCGGCAGCGGCGGTAGTCCCCGACCTGATTGTTGAGAAGTTGGATGATGGGTATGTTGTCTATCACAACGATAAGAATCTCCCCCGGCTTCGGATAAACCAATCTTATAAATCTCTGATCAAGCGTGGTAACAAGACCCCGGAGACCACGAAAAACTATGTCCGCGAGAAGCTCGAACAGGCCCGCTGGCTGATAAACGCCATCAATCAACGTCGAAGCACTATGATCAATGTCATGGAGGCTATAGTCGAGGAGCAACTTGATTTCTTTGAGCACGGTGAGGATTATCTCAAGCCTCTGACCATGGAGCAGATTGCCGATAAGGTTGGCATGAACGTGGCGACTATCTCGCGGGTTGCCAACGGCAAGTATGTTCAAACGCCGCTGGGGGTTTACGAGATCAAGTATTTCTTTAATACCGGCGTGGCCACGGCCGGCGGCGACGACCTTTCCAAGAGGGTGGTCAAGAACAAGATTCAGGCCATTGTCGAGAAAGAGGACCTTTCATCCCCGCTTTCAGACCAGGAGATCGCCGAGCTGCTGAAAAGAGAGGGGATCACACTGGCCCGCCGCACGGTCACCAAGTATCGTGAGGAGATGGGAATCAAGTCGGCGCGTTTCAGAAAGCAATCCCCCAGGAGGCCTGCGCCCGAACCTAGCGGGGGCGAATCTGAACCGACGATCCTGCCGCCAAAGCCCGATAGCGATGATGGATTAGAGATGAGGGCCTGAAATCCCCGAATTTCTCCAAAAACCCTTGCAGTTTGTTAACAAGCCTCCTATAATTGTTTGCACCGTTGATTATGCGTATTGTGAGATGGAAAACGAGTTACTTTCCGGCCCAGGCCTGAGCCGGAATTTATATTGTTAACCGGCCAAATGCCGAAACTCGAGGTGGGAGATGGATAAGAATCTGGCTTTGGACTTCGTGCGCGTAACTGAGGCGGCAGCGCTGGCATGTGCCAGGTGGATGGGAAAAGGGAATGCCAACGCGGCCGACCAGGCGGCTGTCGAAGCCATGAGGAAGGTTTTCGATGCCGTTGATATAGACGGCACGGTCGTTATCGGCGAGGGGGAGCGGGATGAGGCGCCTATGCTCTACATTGGCGAAAAAGTCGGCACCGGAACAAAGAGAATGAAAGTCGATATCGCGCTCGACCCGCTGGAGTGCACTAATTCAGTGGCCTTTGGCCGACACAATGCCATAAGTGTCCTGGCCGCGGCAGAGGCCGGCAATATTTTGCACGCACCCGACACGTATATGGAGAAAATCGCGGTCGGACCCGAGGCCAAGGACGTCATCGACCTTGGTGAGACGGTAGAGACCAATCTGAAACGGATTGCCAAGGCCAAAAATTACGACATTACCGATCTTACAGTGGTAATTCTCGAAAGGGAAAGGCATAAGGACCTTATCAGCCGGGTTCGGAAAGTCGGGGCCAGGATCCATCTCATCCTCGATGGCGATGTCTCGGCGGCCATGGCCACGGCCCTGCCGGGAACCGGTGTCGACGTGCTGATGGGAATCGGGGGAGCGCCCGAGGGCGTGCTGGCGGCCGCGGCGCTACGATGCCTGGGCGGGGCGATACAGGGACGGCTCGTTCCCCGAAACCCGGAGGAGGCCGCCCGCTGCAAGAAAATGGGGATAAAGAACATTAACAAAATCTTCAGAACCGAGGAATTGGCCAAGGGGAACAATATCATGCTGGCCGCCACCGGGGTCACCGATGGCGACATGCTCAAAGGTGTTCGCTACACCAGCACTGGCGCCTACACGCATTCGATTGTGATGAGGTCAAAATCGGGAACGATCAGGTTCATTTCGACAGAACATCACTTTACCGATGAGCCCGACTATCATTAGGAAAAGGGAGGTCTTAAGAGACCTCGGCCTCTGTTGAGAGGATAAGGAGGGTACGTTATGGATATAAGAATTACAGCGCGTCACTTTCAGCTCACCGACAACCTGCGCAAATTTGCGGAGGATGAGATCAAACGTCTCGAAAAGTATTACGATCACATAATCGGCTCCGAATTGACCTTATCGGTGGAGAAATCGTCACGCCAGATAGCCGAGTTGACTGTCAAGGTCTATGGCACGGTCCTGGCCTCCAAGGCCAAGGCTTTCGACATGTATATCGCTGTCGAGCAGGTCATCTCCAAGATGGAAACGCAGATAAAGAAATATAAGGCCAAGCTCAGGGACAAGAAGGCGGCCAAGAAATCGTCGATTAAAACCCAGCCGGTCGTATCAGCCGAGGAGAGCGAGAGCGAATAGGCAGATGACTACTCTTACAGTTGGGAAATTGCTATCCGAGAAGCGGGAGTTCTTCGAGTTCTTCCCGCTTCTCGAAGACATTGGCTACGAAAAAAACCTCACCAATAGTCTGACCCACAGGCCGGGGCTGGCATTGTCCGGCTACATGGACCGTTTCGCCCACAGCCGCATTCAGGTTCTTGGCCAGACAGAGATATCGTTTTTGCTCAGCTTATCGGAGGAGCAGCTCGAGGATCGGATGCGCCAGCTATTCACTTTCGATATACCGCTTTTTATCGTGACCAAGGGCATGGCACCGCCGAAGAAGTTTCTCGAGCACGCAGCCCGGACCCAGACGCCTGTGTTTCAGACCAATCTCTCGACCACCGAGTTGATCACTCGCCTTTCAATCTATCTCGACAGCTTCTTTGCGCCCCAAACCACCATCCATGGCTCTCTGGTGGACGTATATGGCGTGGGGTTACTTTACACGGGCAAGTCGGGGATCGGCAAATCGGAATGCGCCCTCGATCTTGTGGAGCGGGGGCACAGGCTGGTCGCCGATGACGTGGTCAAGATAACCAAGAAAGCAACACAGGTCATCGTGGGAAGCGCCGTAGAGAAGCTCGGGCACCATATGGAGGTCCGCGGCATCGGTATTATCGATATCGAGAAGCTTTTCGGGATCCGTGCCATCAGGCTTCAGAAGAGGATCGAGGTTGAGGTTCGCTTGGAGGCCTGGGACGACAAGAAGGACTACGACCGCCTCGGTATCGACGAGCATCGCACGACCATATTGGGAGTCGAGATTCCGGTGGTGGTAATCCCGGTTTCGCCGGGTAAGAATATCACGGTGAT
>Ga0315284_10003251_pt1 | contig 23068 bp, 19 predicted proteins | sample YL17G09_16_MG_FD_203696 | JGI IMG/M metagenome (GOLD analysis project Ga0315284, IMG submission 203696) | Sediment microbial communities from Yellowstone Lake, YNP, Wyoming, USA - YL17G09_16 | ecosystem: Environmental > Aquatic > Freshwater > Lake > Sediment | place: USA: Wyoming | collected... | reverse complement strand
GACCGTGGCCGGCTGTGGCAACGTGACGCTGAAGGGCGACTCGATGACCGCCGCTGAGGTCTCGACGCTGGATGCCTTCAATGCATCCCAGCGGGCCGGGGCCGACCCGAACATCCCTCACTGGACGCAGGTTTACCTCGACGAAAACTTCAAGCAGTGGCGGTGCTTCGTCTGGTCGGCCAAGAAGGACACGGCCTGGGGGCCGAAGCTACCGGAAGAGAAGACGGCGGCGCCGGCGACCAAGGCGGGTGGCTGAGCGCTACTGAAGCTGCTGGGGATGGACCCCACAAACTGCGAGACAAGAAAGGAGTTGACCCATGTTGGAATTGACTGACAAGGCTCAGTTGCTCCTGGCCAAGGTTCCCGAAGCGCAGCGGCAAGCGGCTGCCACGCTGCTGTCCGAGTACGGCCCGCGATTCTTCGAGCTGGCCCAGGAGGACGCGTGGCAGATGCTTCGCCGCCTGATGGCCGGCGACCTGGACGTCGTAACCGAACTGGACGCGAAGCTCAGCGACGACGCCTTCATCGCCAAGGTGAAGGCCAACACGGCCCGGTGGGAGAACGTCGCCCAGTACAACAAGGTCCGCGAGGACCTCAAGAATGAAATCCTGCTGCGGCTGGCGCCGATCGTGCTGTCGGTGCTGGCTGCCATGGTGGGTCTTTGAAAAGCCAAGACAGGAGATTGCCATGAACAAGGTTCGAGAGTTCCTAAAGGGCAAGAAGGCGTACATCACCGCGGCCATCGGCTTGCTCGGCGCCGTTGCGGCCTGGGCCGATGGCCAGATCGGCGGCGTGGCCTTGCTGGCGGCGGTCTGGGCTGCGGCGCAGGCCTGCTTCATTCGCGCGGGCATCGGCAACGAGGTCCAGAAGGCCCAGCAGTAGTAGCCACGATCCAGATGAGGATAGTCAGCCTGGACGTGTGCTTCACCTCCGCCGCAGAGGGCGGAAGGCTCACCATTGACAACCGAAGATCTACGGGACGAAATCGTACTGCCCCTTGAGGTGAGAGATGAGTCCATCGAGAAAACTCGCCCTGTCGAGGGCTGCGATGGCCATCGTGCTGGCTGTCTCGCATGCCCACCGCTCAGTCTTGGGTGACATGAGATGCTGAAACCACTCAAGTCCCCAGCTGCCTACCCAGGAGGGCAGAAGGTCATATCTCTTCCCTATCGCCGAGACGTTTGGTGGAAGCTGCTTGTTTACCGTAACAACATAAGACTTGCCGGGACGCGGACGAGTGCAGTATCCAGTGTATTCCTTGTAGTGCGTCATTGCGTGCCGCAATTCGAGCAGGTCAGAGAATTCCGTCCAAGGACTTGCGTTCTCGTCGAAAGGCTTCCCGGATGCGTCACCCAGGCAACGAAACAATCCGCGTATACCAGAGTAATCGGGGCCGTTCTGTTTCCCTCTTGTCCCAGCCTTGGATGCCATCTTGTCTGCAACGGCGTGGGAAGACTGACGTTCACCGGCCAAGAAATCTATCAGCCAAATCAGGGCTTCAAGTGACATAACAGAGAACACGAGCGCGACGGCAGGCTCGTTAGGGTTCCCAAGCAAGTCTTGTTCTGTCTTCTGCCTGCCCCGGGCTCGACAGTAGGCATCCTGGGCAACATGGAAGAAGGAAGCAACTTGGCCCGGCAAGAATTCGCCATATGCCGGAGCACCTGAGACCTTAGCTCGCCTGTGCGCCATTACTGCCCGTCCTTTCCACCCGTAGATCTTCTCGACGGGAATATACGCCATAACAAATGCTGGATACAAGACCATGCTCCGCATGAAGACCGTCAGCCTGGACATGTTCTTCGACACCGAGCGCGTCAAGCGCGCGGCCGACACGGCCACGCGCAAGGTCCTGTCCAAGGCCGGCGCCTTCATTCGCACTGCGGCCAAGTCGAGCATCCGCAAGCGAAAGGCGATCTCGGCGCCAGGCCAGCCGCCCAACTCGCACACGGGGCTGCTCAAGCGGTTCATCTTCTTCGGCTATGACGCTGACCGGAAGACCGTCGTGGTCGGTCCCATGCGGCTCAACCAGAAGATCGGCGCCGCCCCCGAGGCCCTGGAACATGGCGGGCAGTCCACCGTGGTAAGCGGCCTTCGAGGCAAACGCCGAAAGCGCCGGATCAGGATTGCGGCTCGGCCGTACATGGGTCCGGCGATGGTAAAGGTAATGCCGAAGTTCCCCGGCCTTTGGGCCAACTCGGTGAAGTAGTAGCCAGTAGTCGGTAGCCGGTAGCCGGGATAAGAAGAAACGCCCGCACCGGGCTTGCCTCCCAACCGGCTACCGGCTACGGGCTACAGGCTACCAGGAGCAAAGCGACATGGCAGACACCAGTGGAATCAAGGCCGGCAGAGCGTACATCGAGCTCGGCGTGGGCGACAAGCTCACATCCGGGCTGAAACTCGCCCAGGCCAGGCTCAAGGCGTTCGGCGTCGGCGTCCGCAACGTGGGCCTCGGCGTGGCGGGCCTGGGAATGTCGATTGCGGCCCCGATGGTCGCCGCGGCCAAGTCCTTTGCCGACTCGGGTGCGCAGCTTTGGGATATGTCCAAGCGGACCGGGATCGCCGTGGAGGCCCTGTCGGAGCTCGACTACATGGCCGCCCAGACGGGCAGTTCCCTGGAAGGCGTCGAGCGCGGCGTCCGCATCATGCAGAAGTCGATCATGGGCGCCGCCGACGCCGCCGAGGGCACTACCGGCAAGCTCGACCACCTGGGCCTCTCGGCCGCGGACCTGGTCGGCAAGGCGCCCATTGAGCAGTTTGGCCTGATTGCCTCGCGTATTCGCGCCATCCGGGATCCCTCGCTGAAAGCCGCCGCGGCCCTGGCGATATTTGGCCGATCCGGCACGGAGCTGATTCCGATGCTCGATCAGTTCGAGAGGCTGCATCTGGAGGCCAAGGACTTCGGAATTATCAAGACCACCAAGTCTGCCAAGCAGGCCAAGGATTTCTCCGACGCCATGACGCTCATGGGCCGGGTTATCAAGAGCGCCTGGGGCGCCGTCGGCTCGGCCATCATCCCGATTTTGCAGGACTTTGTGGGCCGGATCACCGGCGCGGCAGTCATGGTCCGCGACTGGCTCAAGGCCAATCAGGGCCTCGTGGTGTCCGTGTTTCAGATTGCCGCCGTCGCCGTCGCCGCCGGGACTGGCCTGGCCGTTCTGGGCGTTGCGGTCCAGAAACTCGGCGTGGTCTTCGGCATCGCGGCCGTGGCTATTAAGGCCCTTGTGCCCGTCCTGGCATTCCTGACCAGCCCGATAGGTGTTGCGATAGTCGCCATCGGGGCGCTCGGCGCCGTGATCCTGGCCGAGACGGGGGCAGGCGGCAAGGCCCTGGACTGGCTGGGCGGCAAGTTCACCACTCTCCAGTCCGAAGCGTCGGACAGCTACCAGGGCATCGCCGACGCCCTGGCCGCCGGCGAGATCGGCCTGGCCGCCAAGGTGCTGTGGACCACGCTCAAGATGTGGTGGACAAAGGGCGTCACCTGGATCAGCACGATCTGGAATGACGCCATGCTGTGGGTCAAGGACACCTTTACCACGGCTTGGGGCGGGCTGCGGAGCATATTCAGCACGGTCGGCTACGGGCTCAAGGTCGCGTGGATCGAGACCACCGCGTTCCTGGCCGACACATGGACCGGCTTCGTCAACGGCGTGCTCACCGCCTGGTACTGGGTCGGCAACAAGATCACCCACGCATGGAACTGGCTCAAGAGCCTGTGGGATGACAACTTCGACGCCGAAGCCGCCAACGCCGCCGCTGACCAGGCATACGAGGCGACGAAGAAGGGCATCGACGCCGAGGCCGCGGCGCGCAAGAAGGCCATCGAGGACCAGCGGGCGGCGGAACGGGCGGCGGAGGCCAAAGATCACGAAGACACGCTCCGCAGAATCGCCAACGAGACGGCCGACAGCCGCAACGCCCTCCAGAAGGAGCATGACGCGAAGATCAAGGCCGCCGAGGCGGGTCTGGACGCGGCCCGCAAGGAGTGGCAAGGCGCCCGCGGCGCCGCGAAGGAGGCCCGCACGGCCAAGGAGGCCGGTGCCTGGGGTCCCCGCAGGACCGGCAATGATGTCTTCGGCGGCTACAACGACCTCTGGCAGAAAATCCAGGGCGCCTCGTCCGGGCTGAGCGACGCGATCAAGTCCTCGGTGACCGGCACGTTCAACGCCTCGGCCCTGTTCGGCATGGGCGCGGGAACCGCCGCCGACCGCACGGCCAAGGCCACGGAAGACACCGCCAAGAACACGAAGAAGCTGATCGGATACATGGCCAATGGCAAAGCGGTCTTTCTATAGGAAGCCTTTAGGAAACGACCCATGACGGCCACCGCCACAGAAAAATATCTCAGCCGTCCGGCGAAGGAGGCTGGCGCCCACGACCCGGCGTTGATCTCGACGGAGCTGCACTACATCGTCACGGACACCGACGACGAGGTGGCAGCCATCACGGCTGTCCGCGCCGCCGCCCCGGAGACGCACAACGACCTGGTCAGGGGCGAGATCACGGTCGAGCCGACGGGGCCTACCACATGGGATGCTGTCGTTCAGTACGTCGGGGCCAACGAAGGCGAATTGGAAGTCGGCGAGTCGAGCTACAGCTTCGACACCGGCGGCGGCACGCAGCACATCACGCAGGCCCTGTCCCACATCGCCTCCTACGCCCCGGCCGGCAAGACGGCCCCCGACTTCAAAGGGGCAATCGGCGTCACGGCCGACAGCGTCGAGGGCGTTGACATCACGGTCCCGGTCTACAACTTCAGCGAGACGCACATCCTGGCTAACTCGGTCGTCACGAATGCCTACAAGGGCAAGCTGGCCGTGCTCACCGGCCGGACCAACAACGCTGCGTTCAAGGGCTTTGCCGCGGGCGAATGCCTGTTCCTGTCCGCCTCCGGCTCCAAGCGGGGCAAGGGCGACTGGGAGATCACCTTCCACTTCGCCGCCAGCCCGAACAAGACGGGCCTGACCGTCGGCGACATCACCGGCATCGCGAAAAAGGGCTGGGAGTACCTGTGGGTCCGCTACGAGGACAGCGTGGATGCCACAGCCAAGGCCCTGGTGAAAAAGCCCCTGGCCGTCTACATCGAGAAGGTCTACGAGGAAGGCAGCTTTTCTGACCTGGGGATTGGGACAACATGACCGCGACAGAACTCAGAGCCAAGTTGCGGCTGACGCCGGCCCGCTGTGAGTGGGCGAGTCGGCACGTGCTCATAGCGGAATTGTGTGGCCAGGCCGACGATCCACTGCGCCAGTTTGCGGCCGACGCCCTGGCGGATCTGGAGGTTCTCCTGCGCGAGATCAGGCCGTTGTTGGAGGCAAGCCATCATGGGTGACACGCTGAAGAAAGTCCAACCTGGCGATCCGCTCCGAATTCCGGCAGCGACATTCAACACGCTGATCGACGTGGCGCGCGACCACCTGGCCAACAGGCAGAACGCGACGCGCCAGCCGGGAATGGCCCTGCCGCCGCCGGGCGTGATCCTGACCATCCGAAACGACAGCGGCTCCGACCGCGACCGCTTCGAGGTCCTGGGCCTCGATGAGCCGGTCTTCCCGCCCGAGGACAATACCGCCGACTTCTCGCGCGGGCCGGTCATGTCGTGCATCTACCCGGTCGATCCCGACCACCTGGGCGCCTTTGTAGTGCTGCTGGAGCCGATAGCCAGCGGCGCCCTCGGCCGGGCCATGATTCAAGGCGCAGTGCCCGTGCAGGTCGATTTCGCGGATACCGACCCAAACACATGGGCGGACATCTCCGATGGCGTGGCAGCCAACCTGAAAGCAATGGCGACCGGTTCCGCGAAGATCCTCTGGCGGACAGGAGAGCCGGGCGATACCGGCGTTGAGTGGTGCATCTGCGAACTGACCGGCGGCAGCGACCGGTGTGTAGCGGTCACGTCGGAAGATTCCACGCCCGCGGCCCTGCGGTCCACCGATGAGGAGGTCGAGGACAAGCCCCACAAGATCGTCGGCGACGATGAGGAGCAGATTGACGCAACGCCCGCCGGCGACGGCTGGATCGCCTGCGAGGTGCTCGGAGCGGCCGAGGCCAACCAGCAGCTCGTGATCGGCCACAAGCACACCGGGGAGACGCTCGACACCACCGGATACGGCGACCCCTGCGGCGTCAGTAACCTTCGTTTCGACGCCGGGCACTGCGTCGCGTTCCAGAAGGGGTTTCACAATATGGGCCAGCCCTGGTGGTTTGACGCCTTTACGGGCGAGGAGCTCTCATGAAACCCGTCATCGACGTTCACTGCCATCGACAGCAGACAAATCCGGAACTGGAGGCATGGCTGGAAACCGTCGCCCGAAACCATCCCGTGCGTAAGGTTGTCTCGGGGTACGACATCTGCACGGCCCGCCGGCAGAGCCTGGCCAACTTCATCCGCAGCGACGTGCCGGCAGGCTACACGCACCTCATTCAGTTCGACGACGACATGGTGCCCGTGCCGACGACGGAGCACATTCTCGTCGTGCCCGGCGATCTGGTCTACTGCGGATACGCTGGTCGGGCCGGTAAGCATGGCCATTACGGTGACGGCGACTTCGGCTGCGGGTGCTGCCGGATTTCTGCGGAGCTTGCGGCGAAGATCGACCTGGCGACGAGCTTCGACTTCGGTTTCAACGATGACCGCACGGAAATGCTCCGCTGCGAGTGCCAGGTCTTCAACGACCAGGCTCGCCGCCTGGGCTACACGTCGCGCATGGTCGGCGTCGTCGGCCACTGCGTCAATATCGTGATCGTCCCCACCGACAAGGGCGTCATCCAGCGCTGGCCTTCCGGTGGATAAGCCCATCCTGCTTAATGACCGCCGCGACCAGCCGCCGAACTTCTCCCGCCGCCTCCGCGTCATCGGTCACTTCGTCGCGGCCGAAGACGAGTCCCAAGCGTGGCCCGGCCTCCAGGCCGCCATCCACGAAGACCGCCGGACAAACGAGGGATCGGCCAGTTGCCCGATTTCAAAGCACAGGGCATGCTTGCTTCCCGCCAACACCAAGCGGTATGCTGAGATCTTACGGTTGAGTTACGCCGCTGCTCGGCCATCCCGGCCTCCCCCGGACCAAGCATTTTTTCGGCATAGTGTGACCATATCTGTCGCGGGCTCACGGTAGCGTGGCTCTGCCACAGACGCGAAGGCGGGGCCTTGACGCGGCCCCCGTGTTCACCAGCCGGGAGTGGCCGGAATTGACAGGCCATGCTGCTTGTGGTAAGGTCTTGCCCGAAGAAGTGCGGGCAGCTTTGCGGTTGTCGCGTTTGTGGCAGGAAGTCCGCACCATGTGGCGTGAGCGTCCTCGCGGGCGGGACAGCCCTCCAGGGGCAGATCGGCTGGCAGCCCCTGACGTTGGTGGTCGATCCAATAGGCAAATGTAAATGGATCAGCAAGAAAAACTTCCGTTTTGCGCTGGCCGGACATCCTCGGAACCCGAGCCGGCATCTTCCGAGCGCCCCCGCGAGCGTTCAAAGAAGGTGATTCAGGATGTCCTGATGGATGAAGGTTTCTGGGCCGTGACGAGAGCGGACCAGCATGAGTCGCTCGACTCGCTCACAGAAGACATTGCGGCCAACCTTAAGCAGCAGTCCAAAGAGACGCGAGGTCGCTACGCCCAGTCGATCACCAGATGGTTCTTTCCCGGCCGAGACCTCAATAGCCCGGCGGTCTTGATCTGGGCAAGCTACTGTGACAAGCCCTTGGTCGTCGAAATTCTTCGCACGCTTTATCTGAGGGCCGAGCCCATCGTCGGCGAGTGCGTGGAGGAGTTCCTTTACCCTATTCAAGAGAATGCAGTAATCCCAAGCAGCTATTTCGACTCCTATCTCCTGAGCTCGCTATCGGACATCCCTCCCAAGACTCGTGGGCGGCTCAAGCAGAATCTTCGCAAGCTGAGGTTCCTGGCGAAATCGACACCGGGCAAAGACCTACTTCGCCCTTTGAATCCGTCGGGTACCGCGTTGTTTCTCCTCTTCACGTTCTACTTCGCTCGGGATGAAGTCAGGACGGTGGAGATGCCAACTGTTCTCAAGGACCCGTTCTGGAAGTACCTGGGCTTCAAATCAGAAGACGCGGTACGGCGGATTTTCCGCGATGCCGCGAATACTGAGCTGCTTGCCAAATACGTCATCGCCGATCAACTGGAACTACTCACCACAGCCCTGACATTCCAACAGTGCATGGAAAGGAAGGTGCGGCTGTGACGGCCAGTTTAACCAATGTCGTGCGGAAGCCGTACTGGAGCAAGGATATCTGTGTCTACGTTGGCACGGATACGGGGTTGGGTAAAGCCTTGGAGAGCGAGCACATCGAGACGTTGGACCTGATCGACCTGTTTCCGCATGATGAGGATGTGCCCGCAGATGATGCAGGGCGCTCCCAGCTTTTGGAGTCTCGTCTTGATGCCAAGTTACAGCAACTGAAAGGCTCTCTACGGGAACGCTGCGTCCTGATCGTCAGGAACGCTGCCCTCCTCGCGCGATACCGAACTGGCCTCAGACCCCTCTATGACTGGTTCGGGGGTGACAAGAACATGGCCATCCTGGTACTCGCCCCCATGGCGAACTTCCGCTTGCCGCTGCACCTGGAGCGGGATGTCAAGGGCGACTGCAACGCCACCATCGAGTATCTCACCTCTTGCCTTGCCAATCCGAAGCTCGTGTTTTGGGAGAAGAATTGATGCCAACGGGACTGAAAGAACTCCAAGAGATCGTCGCGGTCAAGCGGGAACGTCCGCAAACGACGCCTTTCCTCCGCGAGGCTTTGACCACGCCTGAGTCCACGGTTGGCTGTTACTACTTCACCGCATCGCTAGCTCGCATCTTCGCCGAAGTCTTTGATTCGGCCGTTAACCGGAAGGGGCAGGGCTTCTGGATACAGGCCGAATACGGGGCGGGCAAGACACACTTTCTCGCCACGATGACTCTCCTGCTGTCGCGAAGGGAGAAGGATCTATGGGAAGGCATCCATGATAGCCAGTTGCGAGGTCAATATCGGGACGGGCTAACCAAACTGCGTTTGTTCCCCGTGACTTTCAGTCTCTTGGGCGCCGGCCAGGCTGACGCCCAGGACCAGCTCATGCGAGTGTTCGAAAAGGAGATCATCAGAGCACTCCCAGATGAGCTTCGTGAGAAGGTAAGCATCACCTCGGATGATCTGGCTGTTCGCTGGTTTGACAACGATGCCAACGAAACGGAAAAGGCCGGCCTTGCGCACTACTTCCAGAAGGCGCACGGTTGTACCCCTGATGATTTCAGGAAGAAGAAGAGCCGGCAGCAGTTCGGAACTGAGCTTCGGAAATCCGGTCTTAACATCGAACTCAGGAGCGCGTTCCGCGAACGGTTTACCCACATATATGACCAAGTTACAAACATCGGCGGCTACGATGGCATGTTATTCGTTGTTGACGAGTTCAGGTCATGGCAGGAACGCCATCAGGGCAAACCGTCGTTTGAGGAGGGCTGTCAGGTCTTGGAGACGCTGGCGTACAATTTGCCGGTCGAGAACAACTTGAACATCATCACCCTGGTTGCCTCTCAAGGCGAGTGCCCGCAGAAACTCTTCGGCGGGCAGAAGGGCGACCGCTTCATCGTCCGCTCGCTGCTGGCCAACCAGAACAAGACGGACTACGGCGAGATTGTCGCCTACCGCGTCCGCGACGTTCGGCCCAATTCGGCTGTGGACATCGACGAGTACTACTCGTATTGCCGCGAGCAGTTCAAGTTTCTGCGGCAGAGCCAGACCAGCAAGGATTACTTCAAGGCCATCTTCCCGTTCCAGCCGCGATGCTTCGATGTGATTCGTCGATTGACCCAGAGTTTTGAACGTCATAATCTTCCTTCTGCCCGGGCTGGCATCCATATAGCCTATGAGACAATCGTCAAGGAAGAGCTTCTTCGCGGGAAACGATTACTTGTGATAGCGGATTTGCTTGCCAGCGAGCAGCTTCGAGAGGGCCTGACGGCTGAGGCGTTCAAAGCAGGCCATGAGTCTTACCGAAGCGCACTGGAGGTGATCGATTCCAGCGTGGTGTTATCCACCGAAGAGAAGGATGTCGCGCGACGCCTTGTTGGGACCCTGTACCTGTGGGCTATCGCGATGCCCGAGGGGCCGACTCGCGCTCTGCCGCTCACGGAGCTAGCAGAGGCCACCATGACCTCCATTGAGGGCGTCACCCCCGACGATGCTGTGCTCGATCTCGTCACGCGGCTCAAGGCCGAGATCCCCCAGATTCAGTACGACAAGACGCACGGAGCCCGCTTCGAAGTGGCCGAGAGCGTCGGCGGCCTATTCCAGCGGCAATTCCCTGCCCTCAAGCGAAAGGCCAAGGCCGATGCAAGCCGGCAGGATTCTGCCTGGGTCAGAAGTCTCTTCTGGGACTTCCGGGACATCGGCGGGGCCGCCTCCGCCGAAGGCATCGACCGCGGTTTCCTCGAAGGGCTGGCCCAACGGGACGCCCAGGGCAACCCATCCTTGCCCGGTCTCACCACCGCCAAGGCGACGGTCTCCCACGTGGTCTACGGCGGCGAGGTCATCGTGGCGCAGAAGTGGGAGTCCAAGTTCGGCGAGGAGATTCGCGATCCGGCCATCCACTTCCGCATCGCCTATCTGACCGAAGAAAGCGAAGTACCGGAAAAGGACATCGAGGACATCCGAATTGCCGTGTGTTCCCCGGCGGCCCTGTCTGACGACACCCGCGAGAACCTCGCCGACGTAGTAGCCTGCGATGATTTTCTCCGAGAATACAGCGATCAGACGCACCCCACCGCCGGCGAAGACCGTGACCGCGCAAAGGGCCGTAGGCAAGAGGCTATCGGGCGCATCCTCAAGAACCAGATTGAGGAATGCCGCCGCGGCAGGATCGTCACATCTAAAGGCTACGGCATTGTTGCTGACGAGGTATTCAAGACCGCGGCCACGTCCCGGGGTGGGCGCGAATCCGAGCTTGCCTCCAGGGTGCTGGAAAAGGCGTACGATGAGCCGCTCTTCGTGGCCAAGGATTTCAAGAAGGACTTCAACGACGCCGACGCGCGCAAGGTCTACCACGGCCTGTTTTCACCGGTCAACATCCGATCCGCCGCCGATAACAGTGCCCGCGACAATTTCGGCCCGGCTCTCGGGCTGGTGAAGAAGAACAACCCGACGGAGTTCGCCCCGGAAGAAGGACCCGTAGGCTGGATCAGGGAGAAGCTCAAGCAGGCCGATGATACCGCGCTCAGCGACTTGGTGAAGGACCTGTGTCGGCCGCCCTATGGCCTGACTGAGCCGATGGTCATGCTCTGCGCCCTGGCCACGGTACGCGCCGGCATCGGTGACGGTCGAGGCTGCGTAGTCAAGCTCAAGGATGGCACGGACTTCACCCTCACCAGCGGCAAGAGACCTATCGGCGGCAAGTTGACGGCCCACAACATCCCCCACGTTGAGTGGTCGAACAAGCTTGAGAAGGCTCTGCTGGGTGCGCGCCTCCAGATTTCCACTGAGGTGAACTGGAATGCGGTCCTTGAGTATGCCCGCGTCCTCGATCCCGAGCTGAAGACCGCCTCGACCCCGGACGAAGAGAATGCCCGGAACGAGGAGCTCCGTCGCGTCCTGAAGAACCTGGGCAGTCAACTGGAGAACATGCACGGCGACCTCAGAGCGCTGGCCGGTGTATTGAACGCCAACGTGCCGCAGCCGCTGACTGAACTGCTGGCCAGGCTGGCCAACATCGCCGCCACGGAGCACTTCCAGGAGTTTCATGCTGTCGCCAGTCAGTCGTACCCAAAAACCGGAGACTTAGAATTCGCGGTGGGCGCCTACCGCCGTGCCGCCAAACTCGCGGAGAAGTACCCGGACGTTCAGCAGATGAAGTCCTACCTCGACAATGCGGCCGACCTGGACGATGGCGACCTGAAGCTGCGGTCCACCACCATCGGCGGCCAGCTCGTCTTCGACAGCCTGCTGACCAGCCCGGACAAGGTGCCGGCTCTTGTCGAGCAGTTCGGCCAGTTCAAGGACAAGTACCAACTCGCCTACCGCAAGTACCACCAGGACTACCATCAGACCGTCGCGTCCATGAAGGCGGGCATGGAGCCGTATGCCCGCAAGATCGACGCCATCAGCCGGCTCAACCAACTTGAGCTGGGTGCGCCCATGGGCGGGTCCTTGCAGGCCGAGTACCGGCGCCTTGTTGACAGCCTCGCCCCCTGCCACGACAAGGACTACGCCAAGGTCGATCAGCACCCGATCTGCCCGCTCTGCCGGCTTCAGGGCGGCCAGAAGGCGCCCGAAGAGCAGGCCGTCGCGATGAAGAGTCGGCTGGACTCAGCCGTATCGGAACTACTCGGGCGGGTTGCCCAGGGAGCGGTCCGCAAGATTCTTGAATCCAGCAAGGACACGGGCGTCAAGACGCTCCTGGACGTGATCGTCGCCACGCAGGTGGAGCGTATACCCGACGTGCTGATTCCCGAGGTCATCGAGCGGATCAAGGTGCTCCTGCGGGACGCCAACCTGGAGCACCGCGACTTGTCCGTCCAGGACCTGCTGGGCGACCGGGCGGCCATAGAGGAGCAGGAGATTGATGCCCTGGTGGACCAGATTCGTCAGCGCCTGAAGGCCGCCTTCGCCAAGGCTAAGTCCGAGACGGGCGGCAAGAAGCGAATTCGGTTCTTCCTGAAATGATGCCGGCCGCGAGCCGGCAGAGGTTGATCGCCCAAGATGTCAAAACCGGTCTATGATTCGATGTCAGCCGAGGAGTTCATCCGAAAGTACGGCGAGCCGTACGACCCGGCCACGGATGACTACGACCGGTCTCCGTTCATCGCCGACATCAAGGAAGGCAAGAACGACCCGATCTACAACGCCCACTCGTACCACACCAAGGTGCCGCCGCGGGCGATCATCCCGTACATCCTCCACTATACCGAGCCGGGTGACATCGTCCTCGACCCCTTCTGCGGCAGCGGCATGACCGGCGTGTCCGCCATGCTCTGCGAGGACCCGCCCAAGGACATCCTGGAGATGGTCCAGGGCATGAACCCCGGCCGGGAGATCAAGCCCGGCGCACGCAGGGCGATACTGAATGATCTGTCTCCGGCCGCCTGCCACATCGCCTACAACTACTGTACGCCGGTGGACGTGGATGATCTGAAGAAGGAGTTCGAGCGGATCAAGGCAGCGGTCAGGGCCGAGTTCGACTGGCTCTACGGCACCGAGCACTATGAGCCGGCCGTGGACCTCTATGACCCCCAGAAGCCCGAGGTCGCCGCCCGCCTCAAGAACCTCCCGCCTCGCAAGGCCAAGGATGAACATCCCAAGGAGCTTTTCAAGGGCACGCCTCCGGAGCGCACCTGGGAGCTCATCAGCAGGGAAGAAGTGAAACGACGAATGGGGCCCGAGGTGCTGGCCAACTCTCCTCTGCCCGAAGGTGTGAAGAACTTCGTCTGCATCCCGGCTGTCATTCAGTACACCGTATGGAGTGACGTCTATCGATGTGAAGGTATGGTGAACGTTCAGGCTACCGGAAGCGAATCGAGGCGCAAGGCTGCACGTGGCTGTGGGCGCGACATCGTGTTATGGGATTGTGCGGTAGATTACGCCAATGGAAACGTTGCTCAAGTCTTTGCATGTCCGCATTGCGGACAACAATGGAAAAAGACTCAGATTCTTCGCGCCGCATGTATTCCCGTCCTGACAAATCTGGCCTACTCCGGGTTTGCTTTGACCAAGAAAGGTGTTCAGTACAAGAACTTGCGAGCTGAACGGAAGGTGTCGCAGGTTGAGAGGGCGCTTCTATCTCAGGCAGAAAATCAAGCCCTAACGCGCTGGACACCAAAGGACCCTATTGACAAGACACGGGACATGTACGTCCTTAGTGCGCTCCACCTACGCAACATCGAGACGCCCTCCGACTTCTTCACACCAAGGACGCTCCAGGCCATTTCCGCTTTTCATTCTCACACAACGTCTGCTAGCCGGAGTATGCAGGCGGTACTCAGATTCATATTCACGAGCGCGATTCCGAACATGGCAAAGACTACGAGATTTCGGTTCCACAAAGCCGGGAATGGTGCAGTGACGGGTACGCTCTACATTGGGTCTTTCCCGGTCGAAAACAATTTCTTGGAGATACTACAAAGGAAGTTCGACGACTGTCTTCGCACATTTGAGGCTACCGCTGTTGTTGCTTCTGCTGCATGTACCAGTGTCCTCAACGGGCCAGCTCAAAAGGTGCCGATATCGGACTGTTCTGTCGATTATGTGTTTGCTGATCCTCCTTTTGGCTCCAACATCTTTTACGGGGACTGCTCACTGCTATGGGAGAGTTGGCTTGGGACACTGACGGACCGAAGTCAAGAGGCAGTTATCAGCCGTAACACTCGCACCAATCGCTTTAAGAAGACGCTCGATGACTATGCCACCATCATGTCTGAGTGCTTCTGCGAGATGCACCGCGTTCTCAAGCCCGGACGCTGGGCAACCATCGAATTCAGCAATTCAGACGGAAGAGTGTTCGAGGCGATCAAGAAAGCAGCACGTGACGCAGGCTTCGAGATAGTCAATATGCTCTTCCTGGATAAGGATCAGAAATCCTTCAAACAGGTCAAGGGCGCGAAGGGCGAAGAAGATGTGATGGGACATGACGCGCTTTTCAACCTCCGCAAGCCCGGGCCTGTGGAGCGGCCAAAGATACGCGCCGTCGTGAACGGCCAGTTTGAGCACTTGGTAGTTGACACGATCCACGAGCACCTGCGCGGCCTGCCCGAGCAGATCAAGAAGGATGCAGGCACTTACAGCGACGAGCACAGGACGACGCCCTTCCTCAACACGATGCTGATGAACGCCCTAATCCCCAAGGGCGTGAACGTAGAGCGGTTGAACCTGCCCTTCATCGATGCCCTCTGCTCACGGTACTTCCGCAAGATTGACAACCGGTGGTATCTGCCCGATGAGGCCGTCGGCAACGGCCAGGGTGGGATGACCTTGCACCCCGTGGACGTGGAGATTGCCGACGAGGTCTCGGCCATCGAGTGGCTGCGGCAACTGCTCACCCGCGAGCCCATGATGCTCGGCGACATCAAACCGCTCTGGATGCGGGCGACGGTCAGGCTTACCGGCGTCCTGTCCACGCATCTCGAGCGAATCCTAAGTCAGAACTTCTGGCTGGACCGGACCACGAACAAGTGGCGCGAGCCGACCGACGAGGAACGCAATCGAATGGACACGACCGATCGCGACCGCGTCCTTCACAACGCCGAGCGTTTCCTGGCCGGCACGCTCAAAGATTCGCCTTCGGACGCAGAGCTGTGCCAGTGGATCGGCGTCCTGTACGATGCCGCCAAGGCCATCGAAGAAGAACATGCCGCCTTCTCTGGCGGTTCGATGGAACAGACGCCAGTGGAAGCCCTGGACATCTACAGCCAGATCAACTCGCTCTTCAATCGGGTTCTGGCGGAGAAGGTTGATTCAAAGGTGTACGCGACGACCGCTAGGCAGGTGCGGATGGCGAGTATTCGGCTCCAGCACGCTGAGGAAGCCAAGCCCAAGCCGGCTAAGGCGAAAACGCTGTTTGACACGTAAGGGGCGACCAATGGCTAAAGCACGAAAAGGACAACTACCGCCAAGGAAGGAGGCCTGCCTGAGGTTGGCCTATGTCCTTTACAAGGCCGGTGGCCAGCTATCCCTTGATCGTGCGGTTGAATTGGTGGGTGAGTACTTCGGCCTGTCGGACGAGGAACTCGGCACTCACGCAGGATGTGGCGCTCCTATCTGGACGAATTTTGTACAGTGGGCGCGTTCAAACCTGAACGCCGGGGGCTTTCTTGAGCTCTACGAGGTCTCTGGCTGGGGCAATTGGCGGCTCTCGAAGCAAGGCAAGGAGCTAGGCCGGTGGGCGGCGGCGTTTTACGATGACCGACGCACGGACCTTCCGCCCTGGGTTGCCGAGTACCTGGGCCCTGTGAGGAAGCGAATCAAGTGGTTCCTGCGTGGCGGCGGCGTGGCCAAGCCAACAGACAACGAGCTCTGTCGCTGGGTAGACCTTTGCTACCGCATGGAGATGTGGTCCGAAGGCGTGGAGGTCTTTCGCCGAGTGCTGAAGGACAACGTCTCGGACGGGCTACACAAGACTGCGGAGCGGCAGGCGCGAATCTGCGAACTCCGGCTGGCGGAGGCCAACGGCGACGGCGATGGGCAGCAGGAAATACCGTCTTCAGCTTCCGCAGCTTCAACAAGCACAAGTCCATCCGGTTTCGGCTCAGCATCTTCCCGCCACGGTGAATTAGTCATCAAGGGCAGGACGTACAGCTACAGAGACGCAAAGGAAGCCATGGTGCTCGTGCTTCGTGAACTAGCGAACGGCGATGACGGGTTTCTCGAACGGTGCGCGCGGCACCCAGATGCCCAAGGTCGGAAGCGCCGTTATATCGCCCGAGACCTTCAAGAGCTGTACCCGGCTCGACCCGATCTGTTCCAGTACCACGAGCCGCTCCCGCGAGGCTGGCTGGTCGCGACAAACCTCAACAATAGCCTTAAGATGACAATTATCCGTCTGGCAGCCAACGTCGCTGGCCTTCGCTTTGGCCAAGATGTTGTCGTCGAGTTCTGAATGGTCAGGATGCGGAGACGCCATGAGTCCATCTAAGCACCTAACGCCAAGAGACTTGCTGCTGAAGTGGATCGACTCCCGCTCCGGCCAGTCGCGCTGTGAGTGGGTCATCGACCCTGACCGCCTTGTCGATTGGCACGACCCGCAAGTGGTCAGCCGGACAGGCCGAACGTGGCATCGCGTCCTGTATTCCGGCGATGACCTCGCGTTTCGCCGGGCTTGCCGAAGCACGTTTGCCCAGGCCGAAAAGGCCGGCCAGCCGGTACTTCTCGTCGTTACGCGGGGCTCAGCCAACCCTGAGCCGGTCGATATCAGCCACATCTGTGACGTCCTCGGCCGGGCCGAGGGCGAGCCGCTTGACCTCTCGCTGGTCGCTTACTTCAAGTCGATCTTCCCCAAGGTCAACCCGCCGCAGGACGCCCTGCGAGAACACAAGGCGGAGTTCCTGGAGTGCGTGACGGGGCTGCACCGCGCCTACGGCGAGTTCAAGCACCGTTGGGGCGAGCCGGACAACTGGAGCCGGGGGCAGTTGCTGTCCATGATCCTTCTGGCGAGGTATCCGCAGTTCCGCCTGGACGAGGTCTACTGCGACGATCCGAACGTCAAGGACTTCCTTGTGCATGCCTGCCGGCTGATCATGAGCCCAGCCCTGTCGGATCGCGACTATCCGCTGGTATGGCAGCTCATGAGGGAGTCCATGCTGGTCAAGGCAGCCGAGGTGGAGGCGTGGCTGGGCATGGAACCGGCGGACCTCGCGGGTTACTTGGTGCTTCGCGATTTTGCCGAGTCACAGGGCCTCCAGAACCCCGCCACGCAATTGCTGGGCAAGTTCTCATTCCGCCTCGATCCGGAGGCCATGGAGCCTCTGGTTCTTCCTGTCATACAGCAACTCCGCCGCAACCGTGACGCATGGGAGCAGGTCAACCTTCGCGCGACCAGCTTCTGCCGAGAACGCGCGTGTGCGAGGGTTCTGGATTTGCTGGCGCCTGGCCCCCAGCCGCTCGTCCAGGCCGTCCTGGACCAGAACACCAGCCCGATACTCCTCCGTGACATCCTGATTCGACTGCTGCGCGACTTCGTCGCCACGGCGAAGCCGGACGGCCTGGCGTGGATCGAGAATATCGGTTCGCACCCCTTGTTGGCCAGGGGCGACATGTCGGAGGTCGAGCAGGAAGGTGCGGCGATCCTGGAATGCCTGATTCGCCTGCATCGTATTGAGAAGCGCCTTGCTGAGCAGCCTCCTACACCGGGCTCAGCGGAAGACCTTCTGGATTGGTATTGCGGCGGCGCCCACCTGATGGAGTTGGATGTTTCAGAAGCCTACCAGTTCGCCGAACACGTCGCCGACGGGGCAATCCGCGAAGCCATCGAGGCGCATTTCCACGCCACGCCGAATGGCCTGAAGCGGCGCGTCCGAACCTACCTGGATGGGCTGGACGCTAAGCTTGCCGAGTTCGTGTCCGCCGATCCGCAAGCCTTTGGTGCTGGACCACGCAGCGCAACACGAATGCTGGCGGAAACCGTTGCCGCCTACCTGCCCGGCGGGAAGGAAGGCCGCGTTTGGGTGCTTATCTTCGATGGGATGCGATTTGACACCTGGTCGCGGGTCGTTCGGCCTTTGCTGACTGAGCACTTCGAGGTCATCGAGGGTAAAGACCAACCGTATTTGGCTGTGCTTCCTTCGCGGACATACGAGGCCAGGCGGTCGCTTCTGGCTGGCGCGCTTCCGGGCGGTTGGAGAGCGCCGTCGGGCAAGCCCGCCACTGATGAGCGACAGCTCGCGGCGAAATCGCTGGGCCTGAGCGATCTGGACATGGACGATCTGCGACTTCTGCCCGAGGCGCAGACCACCGAGAGCCGCCGCAAGCTCGGCTTCAGGGACGCCGACGCCTGCCGGTACAATATCCTGATCTACCCGATCAGTGACGACCTTGCCCACATGCAGGGCGACACGCTTGCTGCGATTAACGCTAAGATCAGGCGGGAAATGCTGGGCGACCGCGAGCAGTTCTTGCGGGGCATCCTCGACGATCTCCTGAGACGCATCTCCGCCTCCGATGTCGTTCTCGTCACCTCCGACCATGGTTTCATCGAGCTTCCGCCCGATAGATCGGTGGAGTTCACCGCCGGCGAGGCCCAAACCGCCGGCCGTCCACTGGAGGAAGCCGTTCAGTATCGGTGCCTGTCGAACCTTGACCCTGATGGGTTGACCGGTGTGATTCGGCTTCGCTGGGGGGAGCGGACGCGGTACGTCCTGCCGGTGGGCAGCCTTTGGTTCAGGCGAGAAGGTGGCCGCGGCGTTCGCTACGCTCACGGCGGTATGTCCCTCGACGAGATGGTCGTCCCGGGCAGCCTGTTCCGCCGAATCACCGAGAAGACCACACGTGTCGAGATCGAGGACCTCCCGCAAGTGCTGGATGTGCCCGAGGACATGGCCACCACGATCAGCCTCGTCCTAGCCAACGTTGGCAACACCGACTTGAACGTGGAGCTTTCGGTTTCGACGAACCTTGGGGAGCACCTGCTTTCCGAGAAGCACAGGCTGGCTGCGGGCACAAAGCAGCGGTTCGAGGCGGAGGTGACCGGACGGTATGCCGTCGACGCTTCGGGGGCCAGCCTGCCAGAAAGAACAACCCGCAGCCTGTCTGTGATCGTTCGCCACACTGACGCTTCGGGCAGGATGACGGAGCCATCTAATGGTCGAACCGTTGTACCTGTGTCCGTGATCCCGAAAGCTACGAAGATCGAAACCGACGCCTTGAAGGGCTTCGACAGCATTTGAGGGCCCTGACATGACTGAACAGGAAGACAACCCCATGGAACAGGTGAAAGCCCCTGCTGACGAGACGGTTAACCTGGCGCCGCCGACCGAGGATCAGGATCGCTACCTGTCGGGCCTGAATGACAAGATCAAGCAGGGCCTGCCGGATCGCGTGGTGTCGAAGCCGCTGACCCGATGGAACGAGGCGTACAAGGAGTTCCCTCGCTTCGTGATGGAGTATCTGGTCTCTCGCTATGTCAACCCCGATGAGCCCGTGCCCGGTCAGAGCAAGATCGACCGGATACTGACAGAGCACTACACCGAGTCGGCGAAGAAGGAGTTGATCAAGAGCCGGATCAAGGAGAACGGAGAGTACCTGCTGCTCGGCCAGTTGAGCGTCCGCCTTGACCAAGGCAAGGACCACTACTGGGCGGACGTTCCGGCGTTGGGTGACGATCACGTGCGGGTGGCCCCAAAGGTGCTGGCGCAGTATCGGGATGCTTTGATGACGAGCGGCGCCTGGGGAACGATGACGATTGCGTATGACGCCACCTATGAGCTTGGGCGTCGCAAGTATCCCTTCTACATCCGAGAGTTCATGCCCTTCCAGGTGATCCTCCGCGAGGGGAGCATAGATGAATACGCGGCAAAGCGCCGGCAGTTCACGGAGGATGAGTGGATTGACTTGCTCGTCCAGTCTATCGGCTTCAACCCGGTGCGCTTTGACCGGCGTACGAAGTGGCTGATGCTTCTCCGGCTGGTGCCTTTCGTCGAGTCGAACTACAACCTTATCGAACTGGGGCCGCGAGAGACCGGCAAGACGTATACTTACCGAAACACCTCGGCAAAGTCGTTCGTCATCAGCGGAGGCAAGGCCACCACGCCGACGCTTTTCTACAACAAAGCCACGAGGAAGCTGGGCGTGGTCGGGGTCAAGCACGTAGTATTTTTCGACGAGATCGCGAACACGCGCTTTGATGATCCCGAGTCCAGCATCAGCATGTTGAAGGACTACATGCAGACGGGCAAGTTCACACGGGGCGACCAGGAGTTCTCTGCCCAGTGCTCCATCGTCATGGGCGGCAACATCGATACCGACTTGCGGCGCAAGGTGCCATCTGGGAAGTATGAGCACCTCTTTGCTGTCTTGCCCGCCGAGTTGCAGGACATTGCCTTCCTGGACCGCATCCACGGGTATATGCCAGGCTGGGAGATGCCGAAGATTCGGCCTGAGAATTACGCGACCGGCTACGGGTTCATGACTGACTACCTGGCAGAGGTCTTCGCGGAGCTGCGACGGCGAAACTTCCAGACGTTCGTTTCGGCTGCGTTCGACTTCGGCTCAATGACTGGCCGCAACCAGGACGCGATCAAGAAGACCGCCGCCGGCATGCTCAAGCTTCTGCACCCTGACCTTCGCGTTGAAGACGCCAAGCCCGAGATGCTTGAGCCTGTCATTGCGTTTGCGGTGGAGATACGGAAGCGCGTGGTCGACCAGTTGGCCGTGATGAAGCCCGAAGAGTTTGGAGGGACCAAGTACGATTATGAACTGGTGCGGTGACGCCTCGGATAGCGAGTAATAAGCTGGGGCAAGTGCGCAAGGACAACAGCCATGTCCATGCCCGACGGAGACAAACGCTTTATTCACGATCTTCCGAGTTCTCTGACGCACGTAGGGATCCTGCTTCTCCGAACAGTGCGCCAGGAATTCCGGGGGCGACTCCGATATTATCAACCTTCCAACGAATACGTCGAAACTCCGGACAACTTCTGGGCCGTCCAGATTCAGCCGCGATTGGAGGCGATCAAGATCACCGTAAGAGGCAGGCCGAGGGAGTTCAGCAATCCCTTGGTAATCGGCGTGTAATCTGGACCCAACCCAGCTGCCTTCCGACTGGCTGCTTCTCGTTGCGGCGCCCGCTATTGCGGCCCGAACCGCGACGGTTTGGCCCGCGTCCAGGCGGAGACAACCTACGTATAACCCGGCGGGCGCAGACGGCGAGAGACTCAGAGACTTTTGTCCGGGAGGCGCGATCGGGGCCGGAAGGGGCGGCCGGTGGCTGTGTCTCTGCGGCGGCGGGCGAGAGACGCCGGCGGGTAGCCGGTTGTCGTAAGGTCTTTCGGAACCTTGCGTAAAACGCAAAACGCCGAGGCTCGTCGTCCTCGGCGTCTTGCGTTAACCTGCGGCACGGGTTCTTCCGAACCCGTTTGCTTCACTAGCGCCGGCGGGATTCGAACCTGCAACCCACAGGTTATGACGGGCGGTATTCAGAAGTCAGCAGCCAGGCGTCGGCCTGGACCTTTCTGTGCGCGAACGATCTTGATGCACAACCTGCCGGCCCGACGGGCCGGAGCGAGGGCGGGGAAACGGGGCTGTTTGTGAGGCCCTGAACAGGTCCAGACGTTAAAGAAATAGAGTTCGCCCATTTCGACGATCCAAAACCCTTGTAAACATTGGCCCGGCGTGTCGCAGGAAATTATAATAATAAACTACACTATATTACTTGACTAACGCCGCGAACCCGGTAGAATTGACTCGGTCCAACAAGGAGATCGAGCCATGAAGAAAGCAGCGAAGAAGGCGACGAAGACGATGGCGGTGTACACGCGGGGCAGCACCGACGGCCAGCGGGACGACAGCCAGGAGCACGAGTTGAGGGCCTACCTCAAGGCCCACGGTATCGGCAATGTTCGATGGTACAGGGACAAGGTGAGCGGCAAGAACCTCGACCGCCCGGCCATGAAGCAGTTGCAGGCCGACGTGTTCTCCGGCAAGGTCGCGGCCGTGGTGGTCTACCGGCTCGACCGGCTGGCCAGGAACCTCCGCGACGGCGTCAACCTCCTGGCCGAGTTGTGCGAGCGTGGCGTCCGGGTGGTCAGCCTTTGCGAACGGCTGGACCTCAACGGGGCGGTCGGCCAGATCATCGCGAGCGTGCTGTTCGGTGTCGCACAGATGGAGCGTGAGGCGATCAACGAGCGTATCCGGGCGGGCATGGCCGCACGCAAGGCCAAGGGCCTGCCCACGGGCCGCCAGCCCGGCCAGCATTCACCGTGGAGCCCGGCCAAGCGTAAGGTGAACCCGGAGCTTGCTCGCAGCCTCAAGGCCCAGGGCGCGAGCGTCAAGGACATCGCCGCCCGGTTCGGATGCACCGTGCAGGCCGTCTACTCCGTGCTGCGTGAAGGCCGCTAGGACGGGGCGTTGACGCGCAGCCGCTACAGGCGTAGGCTTGTCGATGACTCATGGAAAGGCATCACATGCGACCGAACCTCGTGCTTCCACTGGCGGGCTTGCTCCTGCTGGCCTGCATCGGCTTCTACGCCACGTCCGACGGTAAGGCGCCGGCCGCGACACCGTCGGGCGCCGAAAACGGGCTGGTCGTCTACTTCTCGCCGAAGGGCGGCTGCACGGAGGCGGTCGTCGATGCTCTGGGCAAGGCCAAGCAGACGGTCCTCGTCCAGGCGTATTCGTTCACGTCGGCTCACGGATAGGAAATCTGATTTTACGTTGACCCCTCGGGCCGGCGGGCGGCTCTGCCGGGGGGCGGGGGGTTACAAGCTCCAATCGTCAAGTAAGCTCCAAATAACAAGCACCAAAATTCAAACAAGCTCCAAATCACAAGAACCAAATCACAAACGGAAACAGACTTCCGATGGGCCATGCCAAATCTCAAACAGGCTCCGAGTGACAAGTGCCAAACCTGCCTGTCGGCAAGACCGTGAATTGCCGGCT
>Ga0315284_10003250_pt1 | contig 23069 bp, 23 predicted proteins | sample YL17G09_16_MG_FD_203696 | JGI IMG/M metagenome (GOLD analysis project Ga0315284, IMG submission 203696) | Sediment microbial communities from Yellowstone Lake, YNP, Wyoming, USA - YL17G09_16 | ecosystem: Environmental > Aquatic > Freshwater > Lake > Sediment | place: USA: Wyoming | collected... | reverse complement strand
CGAATTAAATCCATTAAAAATTTATCCATTCGTCTCATAGACGCCCCAAATTCAAAAAGGCTCAATCCAGAATTTATTACGATAGCTCTATCAGTTTTATTCTTGTATTCAATCGTTTCACTTTTCAATTTTCTCCAAAAACCTTTCTGATTCAATTTATCAAATGGGCTTGTGACTAGCGTAAAACCAGGAGTTTTGGGTAGCGCTTGCAAAAATTTACTTATGTTTTCTGGATATTTGTCAAAACAGGGCCAATATGTTTGATCAAATACTAATGTTGTTTTCGATTTTCTAGAAATGACAGTCCCATCAGGAAGAGTTAAATCCATAGAGCCGTCTTGATTTAATCTAGGTGAAAACCAAGAAGGAAATTGAGCGGGAATACCATTTACTTCAACATCGTACCAATCGTCGTCATTATCGTTGAAAATACGCCCTAAATTAATTGCATCAACCTTAAAATAGTCAAGCATTTCGTCTTCGGGTTGAGCTAACTGTTGAGTAATGTCGTATATGCGTGTATGCCCCTTTTTCATTCCTAAGAACTTTTTTAGATTATGATACGCGATAGCCGATATTCCCGTTGTGTCTGTTGCCCCAAGATCAATAGGAACTTTATCCGGTTCTTTATGATTTATAGCAGTTAATATCCTTTCTCGAGATGTCATTATTGACAATTTAAATATCACCAAATTATAATTTTAATCGGTTCTTCTAAAATAGTTTTTATAAAATCTTATAAACTATTTAATTTGAAATTTATTTATTTTAAATTTTTTTAAAACTTAAAATTAAGTTTTATTTTTATATGATTATTATTATTATTCAAAATCATTATATAAATAGAACCAAAGAAACGCCAGAACAACATATGCGTTTGTAATTTTATTTTCTACAAGATATTTTTTTACTTGTTTAGGAGTTGCGAATTCCATCTCGATGATTTCGTCAGGATCAAAATTAACTTGCCCTCTATTGCGAGATAATTTTGCTAAAAAAGTATAACATTTGTTATTCATAATGGCTGGATTAGCGTTCACAAAACCAATTTGTTCTATTTCTTTTACATCGTATCCAGTTTCTTCTTTTAATTCTCTAATCGCTCCCTCTTTAGGAAGTTCTCCAGGTTCGAGTATTCCTCCGGGAATTTCCAATTCAATGCTATCTGTTCCATATCTGAATTGCCTAATTAATAAAACATTATTTTTATCGTCTATTCCGATAACATTAACCCAGTCGGGGCAATCGATAATAAATGCAGTAGCATCTCCTTGGCCTTCGGGCTTTTTATAAAATTTTTGTAAAATATTAAAAATATTGCATTTAAAAATCTGTTCTGATTTACGTAATTCCCAGGTTTTTAACATAATAATTTAAATAATTTTGAAAAAATAAGATTTAACGTTTTTAAGACACTTAATGCATTAACAATATCTTTCGGACAAAAAAATAATTTAGTATAAACATTAATATTAAATCTCTTTCAATTCTTTAATTAATTAATAAAAAACGATTATTTGTTTAAAAGTGGCAGATAATACAGCGTTAGTTTTCGAAATACAACGTTTAAGCACGGAAGATGGTCCGGGAATACGAACAACTGTATTTTTCAAGCAATGCCCTTTAAAATGTGTTTGGTGCCATAATCCGGAATCAATCCTCAAAAAACCTCAGCTAGAATGGTTTAGCCATAAATGCATTGGATGTAAAACTTGTATCGCCACGTGCCAAAAGAATGCGTTATTTTTCGATAAGAAAGGGTTACATATCAATAGGGAAAAATGTACCAGTTGTGGAGAATGTGCAAAAGAATGTCCTTCAACGGCGCTCAATTTGCTTGGAAAACCATGGAATTTAGACGCTCTTTTTTACGAAATAGAGAAAGATAAAGTTTATTACCTTAAATCAAACGGTGGAATTACCGTTTCAGGGGGAGAACCTACGCAACAACCGGATTTTTTATTTGAATTTTTAAGAAAATGCAAAGAAAACGGAATCTCAACAGCGTTAGACACATGTGGATACGCATCTAAAAAGGTTTTTGAAAAAGTTTTACCTTACGTGGATTTAGTGCTTTTAGACATTAAATTGATTGATTCTAAAGAACACGAAAAATTTACGGGAGTACCGAACGAAACCATTTTGGAGAATGGGATTTGGATGTTAAAACATTTGAAGGAACACAATAAAAACATGTGGATAAGAACGCCAGTCATCCCGCATTATACCGCAACAGATTATAATATCAGAGGTATTGGGAATTTTATCGTGAATAAATTAAATAACTTTCCTGAAAGGTGGGACTTACTTGCGTTTAATAATTTATGCACATCTAAATACGAAAGATTAAATTTAGATTGGCCCTTAAAGGACGAACCTCTAATGAATAAACAGGAAATGGAATGTTTTTTTGAAATTGCTAAAAGTACTGGAGTAAAAAACGTGCATTGGTCAGGTTTAACTAAAAAGGAAGAATCTCGAGATTTTAATCAAAAAAAGATAGAAGAAACAAAATTACCAACTTGTTAAAAAATAAGAAACTTTTTCCATCAAAAACCTCCTTAATTTAAAAAATTTTCATTGTTTCATACATTATAAAGAAAAAATATATTTTTGACTTTAACTTAATTTTATTTAAAGTTTTAAAAGAGCTAAAACATGGAGCTTCCTTTTCAAATTAAAAAAGCTTTAAAAGAATTTAAACGAGAATTAAAAAAATTATACAGAGATAAATTCGTTAAACTTGTTTTATACGGTTCTTACGCAAGAGGAGAAGAAACAGAAGACTCGGATGTGGATGTAGCTATTATACTTAAAGGCAATATTATTCATTTTGATGAAATCGATAGAATGGGTGATGTTGCCTACGATTTATGTTTAAAATATAATATTTTGCTTTCAACACATCCAATATCCGAAGAGAAATATAATTCGTATAAAAATCCGTTTTTGTCGAATTTGAAAGAAGAAGGAATATGGTTGTGAAAAAAATCGAAATACAAATACTTGTTGAAAAAGCAAAAAAGTCGCTTAAAAGTGCAAATATTTTATTAAAAGAAGGCGATTACGAAAGTTCGATATCTAGTGCATATTACGCAATGTTTTTTATGGTTGAAGCTCTTTTATTTACTAAAAATAAAAAAATAAATTGGATAAAAAAGTGAGCGATATTCAAGAAAGATTAGGTTGGGCTTCCGAAATGTCAGAAGAAATCCTTAAATTCACTCAACCGGATATAATGGTAAAGTTAATATCTACAATTGATCCCCGCGGTTGGCCTCACATCACAATAATTACAAGCAATCGTGCTATTAATAAAACTAAAATTGTCTGGGGGCAATTTTTTGCTGGAACTAGCAAAGAAAACGTGTTAAAAAATCCAAAACAAGGCCTTTTTTACATGACTGCTGAACCACCGTTCAAATTTATTCAAGTGAAAGCAAAATTTGATCATACGAAGAGCGAAGGAGAAGACCTCGAATATTTTAACAACTCAAATTTTATGCGTTATTTTACTTACGTTAATATTTACAAGGTATATTATAACGATGTAATAGCAGTATCTCCAATAAAGGACTTACCACCGGGAGGATTTCCAAAAAAGATAATAAAGCAGATTATAAAGGTCGCAAGTTCGGACCTAAAAGAAAAGAAGTTAAACGTAATAGGGTATAAGCTTTTTACCGATCCTATCGGAATAAGAGCTATTGCTTACATTGATCTTTCAGACGGTTATCCTATTATCATTCCACAACTTCAGCTCAATGCTATTGATCATAATAGATTGTTTTTTCCGTTAATGTCCTTAAAGGAGGATTTGTTAAAAATTCCTGTTAATTCAAAAGTTGCCGTTATTGGAGCAAATTTCGACATGGCAAGTCAAGTTGTGAAAGGAACCTATACAGGAATACAAAAAGTTGAAGAAAACGAGTTTGGATTAATCGAGATAGAAGAGATTTATAATAGTTCTCCACCTTTGACCGGAAAGATTTATCCCGAGATTGAAAAGCGATTGAAAGTATCCGAATTTAAACTTTAATTTTTTCATATTTTTTAATCCCCATAAAATCCAAGTTTACATTTATTATTCAAAAGCTATTTATTATTCAAAAGCTATTTTTTTTTACTTAGGATTTGTAATGCCTAATTGGATGAAAAATCGAATTTCAATCCAAGAATAATTCCTTTGTAAAAAAAGAGTTGAATTTTATTTTTTTATTAATTAACTTTTAAAGTAAAAATTCCTTGAACAATAATCCACGCCATAAATGCTAGATAAGAAATCCATTCTAAAAGTAGATATACCGCTCGATTAATTCCATAATTGAGTTCACTTAAGAGAAATGATATCATAAAAATCAGGGTTATTGTTGCTACAATGAATCCTGAAATTGAAAATTTCTTAAGATTTTCTGTAACTAAGAGTTCTGTAATTCCGTATAAAATACATAGAAAAAATATACCTATAAAACAAACAGCAGCAGCATTGAAGTGTATATCCGGAGCGGCATACATTGGAAAAATCCCCGCTACAATTAAACCTAATGCGGAGAATAAGCCGATTATAAATGTGGTCCAAATTGAAAATTTACTAGCACCCTTTTTTTGTAAAAGAATTGTTAAGTACAAGTAGAAGAAAATTAAGATAATCCCCGTGGCAATTTCACTAATGTTAAAGATGTAATTTGAATAATTTGGTCCTTCTCCTAAATCGCTTACCCAATCTGTTGTAGGACTAAAGGTCGGATCAACCATCCTATATAATACTATTGCGATAAAAAGCGATATTAAAGAGATCCCTGCACCTACAAATGCAAAATAACTTCCATTAAATCTTTTAAAAAATTGATCGATTTTTTCCATATTTTTTCCACATTTTTTTTGCTTGATGGAAATAAAATTAATTATCGCAGTAATATCTTTTTATATTGGATTTTCAACTCCTAAGTGGTTTAAAAGTCGAATAAAAGAAAAATCAATGCTTTTATATTTATTATATCAATTTTTTTCGATTTCTTTAATTTGTAAAAGATTTTTTTACTTAATTTTCACTATATAATAATTGTTTATGATATTTAATCCAGAGAATTTTGGGCTTAAAAAAGATTATTTATACGAAGTTATCACTTGTACGTATTCGATATCGAAAGAAAGTAAAAAAATAAAGCCCAATGCATCTTGTATGGGTATAAGGGTGGACGAATATAATCTAATTGAAATCGGTCCGTATTCTACCACATCAACTTATAAAAATTTAAAAGAAAATAAAACAATTACGCTAAATTTTGTAGATGATATCTATTTATACGCTATAGCGGCTCTAAAAGAACCAAATTCCTCGCTAGGATTACAAGAATTCTCAATAAATTATTATAACTTTAAAAAATTAGAAACCCAGGCTATATCAATTCCTTACATAAACGATGCTTGGGGAATTTTAATTTGTGAACCAGTAAAAGAATTTCAGAAAACAAAACAAAACGAATTTGGAGAAATTATAATCCCTTTTTTCAAATTGAAAGTACTATTTTGGGATAAATTGAAGCAATCTTTTAATTTATTTAATAGAGCTGAAAATTTAGCGTTAGAAATAATAATTCTCGCAACGCGATTAAAAGTTGCTAAAGAAATGAAAAATATTTCTTTATTTAGCAAAATTTACGAAAAGATAACTGAATATATGGAAATTGTTAAAAAACTTGGAAAAAACGATAGAATGTTAAAGACTATAGACCATGTTAACGAATATCTTAAAATTTTTATGGATTAACGATTTTCTTTTATTTTTTCGATAAACATTAACGGATACTGCATTTTTTCAACCCAATCTATTTTCGCGATTATTTCTATATTTTCGTATTCAATTACTACTTCTGCTCTAATGATTTTTCCGGTGATTTCGTCGTAATTGAATTCACTTGATTTATCTCCTTTGATTTTTTCTCGATCTAGAATAATTCTCACGCTTTTTACATATGGTTGACAAGATATAGCCGATTCAATTCCTTTTTCTATAAAATGGATAGTCTTAGTATCTGAAGAAATTGGAATTCCACATAAAATATGATAAAGAGCACCAAGTTTTATGCCTGATTCGAAACAGGCAATCTCTCTATTGCTTAATTCTGACGAAAAATAAATTTTAGGATTGTTAGACATCAAAAATCAATCTAAATATTCAATTTTTGCTCCAGAATTGTTTGGTTTACAAACATAAATATGTCCACCAATACTTTTTAGATTTTGAATTTGATGGACTTCTTTAAACAACTTGTTTGCTTCAGAATCGCTCTCTGTTATACCAAAAACGCTTGGACCAAAAGAGCTCATTCCGTAAGCTTTTATTCCGTTTGATTCGAAGAAAGTTAATAAGCTTTTTACTATTTCGTGTTGAAGATCGATTTCAATCTTTTTGAATCCTATGCTTTGTATTCTTTTTAAGCCCTCTCCAAAGCATTTTAAATCTTTTTTCAAGATTCCTGGTATAACTTTCATCAAAATTTGATGCGACACTTCGTTTACTTCTTCTTTAGGGATGGGGGTATTTTTTTGAAATATACTAACTTCTTCGTCTCCGCAAGCTCCCTCTTTTACGTTAGGAATAACAAGTACGAATCGCCAATTTTCGGGGATTGGATATTGAAAAATTGTTAGTGCCGGTTTTGCGAAAGTAGAAGCTGACGATGGCAAAAACGTTTCTTTCTCTTTTCCTTTGCCAAAATCGTGTCCAGCATCTAAAACAAAGCCACCAGATTCAAAACCCTTCCATCCAATTCCAGAAGTTCCGCCTCTTTCCACTATTTTTGTAAGCTCGTTTAAGGTTATGTTTTTTTCTTTTAACAATGTAATAGCTTTAGCGATTGCAAGAGATAATTGAGTTTTAGAACCTAATCCAACATGGGAAGGATAATATCTTTTTAGATAAAAATGGAAATTTTTATTACTTATATTGAAAGTTTTAAAAATTCTTGAAGCTTTTTCGTTTATTATTTCAATGGATTCTCGATAATATTTATTGGCCTCAATTTTAAATTCTTGTGCTGAATTACTTGCCTCAAAAACTACGTTAGGGCGGTCTAGCATAAGACCAATACCACCGTCTACCCTTCCAGTGTATCCGTTCTCGTCAATTAAAGACAGATGGATTCGACATGGTGCTGTGATTCTAACTTTCATACAGTATATTGAGTTTTCAATGTAATTTAAAGTTAGGTCATATAAAAAATAACATTTCTAATATTTCTAATTAATAAATTTTTACAAGATTGATAAAAAATAACATTTCTAATTAATTAAACAAAACCTTTTTTCATGAAAAACGTCATAATTGATTTAATAATTAAATTAATCTAGTCTGTTACGATAATTAAAGTTTCTAAGTTTCTAAAGATATTTAATAGTTTAGTTTAGAACAAAAATAAAAATCGAGTTAAAATGCTTTAAAAGCTTTCAAATATTTCCGATATTTCCAAGATATAATAATTTTCTAAAATATTATTTAATTAGTTATTTCCTGAAGAGATTTGAATATATTTTTATTTTTCCTTTAATTCTATTAAAGATTTTTTAATGAGAATTAGGCAAACCGAATATTTAAATAATCGCTCTTTTTTTTCAATATAAAGACTATGGTAAAGAATATGAATTGGTTAAAACAAAGAAAACTTACATTTAGAAATGATGAAAAATGATTACTATTTTTTATTTTGCAGTAATATTAACATTAATAGCAGGATTTTCGTCGTCTCTTGGCGGTCTTATTTCTTTCTCTGTTAAAGGCCCAAATTTAAAAGTCTTCTCTATTTTATTAGGATTTTCTATAGGAGTAATGCTCTACATTTCATTTGTAGAATTGATACATCGTAGCATTGGAATTTGTGGTATTCTTATTGCGTCAATTTTTTTTGTTGTCGGAATTGGGGTAATGTATTTGTTTGATTTTTCAATTTCTCGTAAAAATAACATAAAAAAGTCGTTTATCGATGGAAAAATAGAAAAATCGGACATTAATATAAATAAAACTTCTATTTTGATTATTTTAGGAGTATTTACTCACAAAATATTAGAAGGAATGATAATTTATATTGGACTTTTGCACGATTATAGACTTGGACTTTTACTAACTTTCGCGATTTCACTTCATAACATACCTGAAGGAATTGCAGTTTCGATTCCTACATATGTGTCAACAAAAAGTAAAAAAAAAGCGTTTTTATGTGCCTTTTTCACAGGAATAAGCGAGCTTTTGGGAACTCTTATTATAGGATTCGTCCTTTATCCCTTCGTTAACGAATTTTTTCTTGGAGCAATGTTAAGTATAGTTGCTGGGATTATGATTTACATTGCAATAGGCGAGCTCTTGCCCGTGTCTCAGCGTTTCGGGAACGAACACTTATCTATAGTAGGTATTTTAACGGGAATCGTAATAATCGCACTAAGTCTAACTTTCTTTCAATAACATCAATTATTTTAATTTAAAATTAGCACGTAGGTAAATGCCATAACAATCATGCCAATCATTATTCCTAATATTGAATGATGCTCTTTCCCTAGAGAACGCGACACTGGTAAGAGCTCATCTAAAGAAATATATATCATGAGGCCAGCTACGATAGATAGCATTGCCCCTAATAAATATTTGTTAATGAAAGGCCATAATATTAATCCGATTAGGAGAGCTCCGAGAAATTCGCTAATCCCTGATAAAAAAGTCCAAAAAAACGCCTTTTTTTTACTGTTGGTACAATAATAAATTGGAGCGGAAACAGATATTCCCTCTGGGATGTTATGTAAAGCAATTGCTAACGCTATTATAGTTCCTAACTGAATGCTTTCTGTCGTGCTTATAAAAGTAGCCATTCCTTCGGGAATATTATGGATAAAAATTCCAAGAAAAAGCAACTTAGATGTTTTTTCCATTTTTTTGTCAACTTTATGTTCGTCATTGGAATGACCATGTTGATATTTATGTCTATGCATAATATATTTTTCCTTAGAACACCCATTTTCACTCCGAATCAGTTCAATTGTTTCTTCGAGTTTATATTTATGACTTACAGTTATATCAATTATTAAAGCGATACTCATTCCTATAAAAAAATAAACCAACGCCATAACAAATCCAATGTCATTTATACCTTCCGGTAGTAATTCAATGAAAGATACCAAAATCATTACTCCCGCTGAAAAACCTAAAGACACGGAAAGGAAAGTAGGGCTAGGTTTTTTAAAAAAGATAGCAATAATGCAACCCAATGTCGTAGATAATCCCGCAAATAAAGAAACAAGAAGTGCAATAAAAAAAATGTTCATTTTTGGGACATCATAGTTTTAATTATTTAAAATAGTAATTTTATGCATTTAAATATTCGGTTTGCCTAATTCTTATAAAAAAATCTTTAATTCAATGAAGAGTCATTATAGAAACTTAAAAATTATTCTTGAAAAGTTTAAATTTAAATAAATTTTGACTTTAATTTCGTTAGATTGAAACGAAAAATAATTTAACTGCTTGCGAAAAAAAAAATTATTTTCATTTATAAAAATAATCACTAATTTTTAAGAAATCAAAAAAAATTTATTACAATGGTTATCAATTTAAATTAAGTTAAAAAAAATTAATTTTGTAATTAATTTTCAAACGAAGTTGTTTAGAATTGAGCGATTTAGAAGGATTAACTCGAAGATTAATTAAAGTAAAGGGATACTCGGACAAGGAGATTTTGGATAGATTAGTGCGAGAATATTTAGATTTTAAAGATATCGACTCGAATTCCGCGTTAAAATTATCAGAAGCCGTATTAGAGGAGTGTAAAAAAAGCGATATTGATTCGATATCTAACAATTTTATAAAGAAATTATTAGAAGTTAATAATTCAAAAGTAACTGTAGGAAAGCAAGGAGTAGGATGCCGTGGTGCTGGAGATTTTTTTGTTCATAAACTAATTACTGAATTTTCGGAAACAAAAAGTAAAGTGTTTTTATCTCCTTCATCTTTAGACGATGCAGGAGCCGTGAAGATTTCTGATATTAAAGATTTTAAAGGAAAGTCGTTTAATACAAAAGATTTAATCGTAGTATCAAAAATGGAGGGAATTCATTCACGACTAAGCGATTTTCCATTCATCTGTGGGTTTCACGTAACTCGCGCTGCGCTAAGAGATTTGCTCGTTAAAGGTTCAAAACCGATATCAATTATGATTGACGTGCATTTAGGAGACGACGCTGACGTAGCAAAATTATTTGACTTTATGTCAGGAATTTCAACTGTATCAGAATTAACAAAAGTTCCTATAACCGCAGGGTCAACTTTAAGGATTGGAGGAGATATGGTTATAGGAGATAGATTAGTGGGAGGCGTTGCAGCAGTCGGTCTCGCCAGTAAAAATTTGCTTGCTAGAAGAAATATTAAAATCGGAGATAAAATTTTGATGACAGAAGGAGCAGGAGGCGGTACAATAACAACAACAGCAATATATTCAGGAAATCACGAGATTGTCGAAGAAACGCTAAATTTAAAGTTTTTAGAAGCTTGCGAGATTATTTTAAACGCGGATTATTTAGACGAGATTAGAGCTATGTGCGACGTAACTAATGGCGGTTTAAGAGGAGATTTATACGAAATAAATTACGAAGCTAACTGTGGAGTGACGATATACGAAGAAAACGTGCGTAAATTAGTAAATCCAAAAGTTCTTAATTTATTAAATAAAGTTGGCGTAGATTATTTGGGAGTATCGTTAGATGCTCTTCTTATTTACTGCTCAGAAAGGGCTTCAAAAAAAATAATAGACGATTTAGAAAAGAATAATATTAGGTGTGCTGAAATTGGATTCGTCGACGATTCAAAACAAGTTTCAATGATTTTTAAGGGTCAACAAAAAAAAGAAATTCTGCCAAGATTTAGAGAATCTGCGTATACAAAAATAAAAAAGGAAATCGGCGAAGAAGCTCCCGCAAATTTAGATATAATGCAAAAGAAAGTTGAAGAAGCTGCTTTAAATGCTATGCAGAAAAGAAAATTAATTATTGATTATATTCAAAATATAAAATTCTATTAATTATTGTTGTACACATAAAAATAAAAAATTAATTGTTAGAGAATTTAATAAAATTTTAAGCATATTTAATAAAAGTATAAAAACTTTATATTAAGTAAGTAAGTTAAGCTCAAGTTAAACTAAATCTTTTAATATTATAAAAAACTAATGAACGCGATAATTTTTTTCGATTTTGAAGTCCTTTAGTTTTATACACTTATTTAAACGCAAAAAAAACAATTGTTAAGAGCTGTTAAAAAGACATGAAAAAAGTGGAATGTAGCAAATGTATGGAAAACACTAAAAAACGTAAAGTGTTAAAAAAACGAAAGCTTGTTAAGTGCGAAGAAAACGACACATTTATTGATTTATATTGTAGGAATATAGTAAATATTTTATATCATAGTGGTAAATGGGTTGAAGAAGAGTGTGGAAATCATAAACTCCTATTAAAGAAAAAAGATGATTGAAATGTCGGAAAAAATTCACGAGCATTCTTTAATTAGAAATCAATTATCCATTCAAATCTTCTTTAAGAAATTCATTTTTTTTAAAAAAAAATTCATGGAACCTGTCCGAAAACCTTCAAGATCTATTATAATATAACAAAAGCCAAATTCTTTTAAAATTTTTGGCAAATCTTCTTTGAGAAATTCGATTCTTGCAAGATCTTGGTCGTGGTATCTTACTCTCAATTGTTTTAAGTTGAATTTCTTTTTTAAAAAATCCTAATTTTATATGATTTCATTTTTAGATAAAATTTCATTCATGGAACCAGAGCGAAAACCCATTATATCAATCGTAACGTAAAAAAAACCCAATTCTTTAAATTTTTTATTAATAAGTTCTAAATTCTCTTTTTGGCAGAGTATTTTACATAAATCTTCTGGTAAAAATTCTATTCGAGCTAGATCTATTTCATGATATCTTACACGCAGTTGAGATAAATTAAAAGTTTTTTTTAAGAATCGTTCACCTTCACTTACCATTTCTAATTTTTTCACATTTATTTGTTGATTATAAGGGATACGAGAAGCAAAACATGCCATAGATGGTTTAGATTGAATGCCCAAATTGAAGTATTTACATATTTCTCTAATTTCTCCTTTATTAATAATAAATTCGATATATGGCGTAGAAATACCTAATTCTTTCAAAGCTTGAAATCCAGGTCTGAAATCTTTAAGATCATCCATATTAGAACCATCTAAAATTATATCAAAATTAAAGTCATCTCTAATTTCAATAATCTCAGTATATAATCCTTTTTTACAAATATAACAACGGTTAATTGGATTTAATTTAAAAATTTCATCGTCTAAAGGATTTCTATCGATCACAATTTGAGATATATCGTACTTTAATGCGAATTGATTTGTTATTTCAATTTCTTCTTCAGGGTAGAGAATTGATCGTTCAGTAACAAGTAAAGCTTCTTTTGCATATTTTTTTGCGAGAAAAGCGAGAAGGGAACTGTCTACCCCTCCTGAGAAGGCTACAATTACTTTTTTATTTTTTAGATATAAAATCAGATTTTCAAGTTTATTTTCAAGACTTTCTGATAAATTCATAAGAGTTCTATAGAATATATTAATGTTTAGTTAAAAAAACTTGATATTATATAATTATAAAAAAACTAAATTTTTATTTATGTAAAATATGTTTAATAAAAGAATATCGAAAAAGGAAAAATTATGGCTGAATTCCAAACGTTTAAAGTCTACGAGATAGATGAGTCGGGAGAGCGTAAAAAACTTGAATTTCAACAAGAATATTTAAGTGATTATTTACAACCTGAAAAAGTATTTATTATTATAAAACCTGATTTAAACAGAATATATTTATGGAAAGGAGCCAGAACAACTGTTAGAAAACGGTTTATTGGATCTAAAATTTCTTCAGAAATTCAATCAGAATTGAAAAACCAAGGATTACCTTACTGCAAAGTATTAGCGATTGATCAAGGCGAAGAAGAAAAAGAATTTTTAAATGTTTTTGGTCTGGAATCAATGGATGTTAAAGAAAGACTAGAGGATATGCAATATTATCGAGAATCTGAGCGTAAAAAGTTGGAAGAAGCGCAATTATTTGCGAAACGAGACGACAGTCTAAACATCTCAAAGATTGATGAAATTAAGAGTCATTTAGCTACTGGTGAAAAAATATTTTGGTTTAAAAGCTCTATTTTAGAATTAAAACAGAATTGGATAAAGATTATCTCAAAGAACAAGAGATACAAAAGATTATTTAAAAATTTAGATGTTGCGAAGGAAATCCCGCTCAAAAAATATGAAATAAGATTTATTATTACTGATAGAAATATTATCTCGCTAAATATTTTAAACCGATTATTTGATTTCTCGAAAATACCTGAAAATATTTTTAAATTAGATGGTGAAATTGCCATTTTGGATGTAAAAGGTCTGTGTTCTTTTGAAATCGAGGATGTTAACGATATTTATAATGTATGGTTTAATTCTGAACCAATTAATGAAGGTGATAATATTTTTCTATTTAATGATCTTTCTCTGGAAGAATTTGAGAAATTAACGGATGTCTTTACGATTATTTTGCCATTTCGGGCAGTGATTCCTAAAAATGAAAGCTTGAAGTATATTCGTAAAATTTAATTTAAAAAAAAATTTTTGAATTATTACATAAATCTTTTTTTATCAAATGGACGAGCTAAACTAATTTATTGGCATTTATTAGTAATAATAGCAATTTAATTAAATAAAACCTCGAAAGAAGAACTTTTGGAGAACATATAACCTCTAAAGATATTTTTTTAAAATACATTTTTCCAGAAATAAAAGAAAATTTACACGAATATATTTGGGTTGATTTTTTTGCCGGAGAGGGCAATTTAATACGCCCTATTTTAAACAATTTTCCAAAACAAGAAAGAATAGATTTTTTTGAAAAGCACATTGGCAAAAGATCGTATAAAAGTACGAGACAATTTAGAAAGTTTTCCAGAATTTCTAAAAAGAACTTGATAGCGAATTTTTAACAACATATTTTTTTTGATAATTAATAAAGTAAAAAATCGAAAATAAACGAGAATTTTATAAACTAGCAAATATAAAAGCGATTAAACCGAGTAACATTCCCATTTTTAATGCTAAGCTAATTATTTTGAAATCTTTCTTCTCTAAGTTTTTTCCAAGAGATTTAATTGCAAATATAATTGCAAATATAACCACTGCTATACCAAAAAACATCGAGAACATGAAAAAGAGAGGATTTATGATGTTTGTAAATAAGGGCAAAACAAAGAAAATAATTCCAAACACTTGAAAAACAATTGAATAATAGGTCGCTTTTTTAATTCCAATCTTAATAGCTAAAGTTTTAACTCCTTCTTTCTTATCTCCTTCGATATCTTCGCATCCTTTAATTATCTCTCTAGAAAGAAGCAAAAAGAACGAAGTTAAAAAGAAAAAGTAGATGTACATTGGCAAGATAGAACTATTTAATACCGCACCGTAAATTAGACCTATAGAAAAAGATACGCTAACGATAATATTCCCGGGAAAACCGCTTTTTTTACCGTATTTTGCATACAGCCAACCAATGAATCCAAAAAAAATAGCTAAAATAACGTTGAAAAATCCGAGATTAAAAACAAGACTGTGAAAAATAGCAATAGCTACTCCAATGCCATAGGTTAACAAAAATAGAATTTTTGCTTGTTTTAAGCTTACGGAACCGCTCGGTATAGGGCGCTTTGGCCTATTAATCCTGTCAATTTCAACGTCATATATGTCGTTAATTATCATGCCGGATCCAGCAAGAAAATAATAAGTGAGAACGCCTAAAACGATGTTCATTAGGAGGATATTAAACGGAATTCCTATACGAGTGTTCAGAACACCAATTATGACTGTTAGAGATCCCATTACGCAATTGACAGGGCGCATAATAACGATGCTTCCTAAAAGGAAACTTTTCTTATTATTACTTGGCGAATTCTCCATTTGTAAGGTATTGAAAATTTGTTATATTTTAACTGTTTCGATTTCAATCGATTTCGAAAAAAAGATTAAAAATAAAAAATTAACGTAGATAAATTATATTTATCTCTATAAATATAAGATTATATTAGTTTTAATAAAAATAGTTAATATTATTTCAAAAGAAGTATCTATCGATTGGTAAAATTATATATGAATGCAAGAGTTTTAACATTTGGAGAGATAATGCTGAGACTTTCACCTCCCAATTTTCAACGCATATCTCAAGCAAGAAACTTTGATGTAGTTTATGGCGGTGCAGAAGCGAATGTTGCTGTTTCATTAGCTAATTTCGGTATTCCGGTGGATTATGTAACTAGATTACCAAATAATGAAATTGGAAGAACATGTATTCAATATTTAAAACAATTTGGAGTGAATACTCATAAAATTATAAGAGGTGGAGAAAGATTAGGGATTTATTTTCTTGAAGTTGGATCCTCGGTGAGACCTAGTAAAGTGATTTACGATCGAGCATTTTCGTCATTTTCTACGGCTAAATTAATAGATTTCGACTGGGAAATGATATTTTCTGATGCAAATTGGTTTCATTTTACAGGAATAACCCCCGCTATATCTCAAAATTTAGCAGATATATGCTTAGAAGTGGTTAAAATTGCAAAAAATAAAAAACTCATTATTTCATGTGATTTAAATTATCGTAGTAATCTTTGGAAATATGGTAAAAACCCAATTGATATTGTGACTGAATTAGTTAGTTATTGTAATGTTGTCATAGGAAATGAAGAAGATACGGATAAAATGTTGGGCATTAGAGCACCTGATATAGATGTTGCTTCCGGCGTGCTTGATCCGGAAAAATATCGTTTTGTTGTCAAAGAAATGTTTAAGCAATATCCCAATCTTGAAAAAATAGCAATAACTCTAAGGGGCTCAATTTCAGCAAGTCATAATACATGGTCAGCAATATTATATGATGGGAAGGAATTATTCATTGGCTCTCAATATGATATCATTCCTATTGTAGATAGAGTAGGTGGAGGAGATTCCTTTGCGGCTGGATTAATTTATGGCTTATTAATTTATAAAGATGATTTGCAGAAAGCTTTGAATTTTGCAATTGCTGCTTCTTGTTTAAAACATACAATTATGGGAGATTTTAATTTAATCTCGGTTGAAGAAGTTTTAAAATTAATGAGTGGAGATATATCCGGACGTGTATCTCGTTAATTAAAATATAAAATGATTAAATATGGCAAGATTTACAAATTTAGAAGTTTATAATATAATAATTGAACAAGGTCTTATACCTGTTTTTTACAATAGTGATTTTGAGATTGCTAAACAAATTATAAAAGCAATAGTAGATGGCGGTTGTAAAATTGTCGAGTTTACAAATCGGGGTGATTTTGCTTATGAAATCTTTGGAAAACTCGTAAAATATTTTGAAAGAGAAGAACCACAATTAATCTTTGGTATAGGTTCTATTGTTGATTCTTATACAGCAACTCTCTACATTAATAATGGAACTAATTTTATAGTAAGTCCTATTTTAAATCCGAAAATTGCTAAACTTTGTAATAAAAGAGGAATCCCATACTCCCCTGGTTGTGGAACGCTTTCAGAAATTTCTAAAGCAGAGGAATTAGGATGTGTAATTGTTAAATTATACCCGGCTGATTTATTAGGAGGCCCAGATTTTGTAAAATCAATACTGGCACCAATGCCATGGGTAAAAATAATGCCAACAGGAGGATTAGATATAATAGAGAAGAGCATAAATGCTTGGTTTAATGCTGGAGTTGTAGCTGTTGGAATAGGGTCAAAATTAATTACTAAGGAATCAGTTAATAGTAAAAATTGGTCAGATATTTCCAAAGATGTTGAAAATGTCTTAAAATTGATAAAAGAATCAAAAAAAAAAGAGCTTTAATATCATATTTCATTAAATTGTTTGATTTATTTTATTAAATAATAAACCAAAATAGTAGGTTCTTTAATGAGTTATTCTGAAAAATTAATTATAACTGCAACAACAGCAAATTCATGGATTTATCCCGAATTAAAGAATTGGGCAAATAATATTAATGATCTAATTGAAGATGTCGTAAAATGTTATGAAGCAGGTGCTGCTATTGCCCATGTGCATTTGCCAAGAGGCCATGAAGTTGAAGTTGTAGAACGTATTCGAGAAAGATGCGATGTCGTAATTCAAGCAGGAATGTCAAGCGAACCTATTCCTAAAAGATCAGGAGATTTTAATGCTAAACCTGAAATGATGTCTATTATTCTTAATCATCATGCAGAGCATTTCTCTGAAACGGTTGTAGATGTATTGCATCCGCTAAAAGAACTTGAAGAATATTGTAAAAAATTAAAAGAATTAAATATTCGTCCAGAATGGGAAGTTTGGCACCATGGATCTTACTGGAACTTACGCTATTTAATAGATAAAGGGCTCTTAGACTGGTCAAAGCCACACATTTTAAGTATGTTTTTTAATTGGCCCGGCGGAACTTGGTCTCCCCCAACTTATGATGAGTATATCCATAGAAGAAAGTATATGCCACCTGAATGTGTCCATACTGTAAGCATTATGGGTGAAGACCAGATGAAATTATTAGCTTTCGTCATTATAAATGGTGGAAATATTCGAGTTGGTACGGAGGATTATCCATTTATAAAAAAAGGAAAACCTGCTAAAAATAATGCTGAAATAGTCAAACAATATTTTAATATTAGTGAATCTTTAGGGCGAAATGTGGCAGATCCATCTGAAGCACGGAAAATGTTAAATCTTTAAAATCCTCTCTTTTAATTTTATAATTACATATATTTTTTTTTATTTGTGTATAAATATGAGATTAGATGGTAAAGTAGCGATAATAACAGGAGCAGGGGCAGGAATTGGAGAGGCTACAGCAATTTTATTTGCGAAGGAAGGAGCGATAATATGTTGCAATTCTTTATCTGAATCTGCTAAAAGGACCGCCGAAAAGATAAATTCAATTGGTGGCAAAGCAATTTTTATTCAAGCGGATGTATCAATTGAGGAAGATGCTAAAAGAATAATTAATGAAACTATAAAAAAATTTCAAAAAATTGACATTCTTTTTAATAATGCGGGAATTGTAATTGGTGGAGCTATTCATACAACATTAATACAAGATTGGGATAAAATCATGGCAGTAAATGTACGGGGAATATATTTGGTATCTAAATATGCGATTCCTTCTTTAAAAAAAACTCACGGTGTAATTATAAATAATTCTTCATCTGTTGCATTTAAAGGGGTTAAAAATAGAGCCGCTTATACGGCTTCAAAGGGTGCAGTATTATCAATGACGAGGGCGATGGCAATGGATTATCTCGAAGATAAAATAAGAGTAAATGCAATATGTCCTGGTACAACAGAGACACCCAGTTTAGAAAAAAGACTTAGAGCCGAGGAAGGCAATTATGAGGAAGTGAAAGCGCAATATGTTGCTCGTCAATATATGGGTAGGTTAGGAAAACCTGAAGAAATAGCTGAGGGTGTTCTATTTTTAGTTCTGAACGAATTTTGTACCGGTATCAGCCTTCTGGTTGATGGTGGAATGACTATGTAGGGAAGAATTAGAAAAAAAGTTTTTAAATATTTTTTTTATCTTGTAGTCCAACCGCCATCTAAACGTAAATCCGCACCAGTCATATAGGAGGATTCATCACTTGCTAAATAAAGAATTCCATAAGCAATCTCTTCGGGTGTTGCCCATCTTCCCATTACACCTTCTTTTTCAAATTCCTTCTTAACCGCTTCGTATGAGATGCCTCTATCTTTAGCTTGTTTTGCAACATCACTCTGTAGCATTGGGGTGTCCGTGGCTCCTGGACTAACACTATTTACTCGGACATTATAGGGTGCCAAATCTAACGCCAATGCTCTTGTATACCCCAGTATACCTGCTTTGGTAGAACAATAATTAGCATGGGCAACTTGTCCGATATGAGCTGCAACCGAAGCCAAAGTAATGATTGAACCAAATTTCTGCTTTTTAAAATAAGGTACGGCAAATTTACAAGTATAATGAGTTCCTTTAAGATTTACGTCAATTAATAAATCATAATCACTGTCAGGAAAGGTATCTACAGGACCAACTCTAACAATCCCAGCATTTATCACTAAAATATCAATTTTTTTATATAAATTAATTGCTTTTTCAATCATATTCTTAACTTCTTTCGGATTCCTTACGTCCACTTTTAAAAAAGTCGTTCTATTTTTCGCATTCCCTAGAGAATTATACGTTTCTTTTAGACCATTTTCATCAATATCTGATATAACTTGTATTGCTCCTTCTTTGGCAAATAATTGTACTGCAGATCTCCCAATACCTGAGGCTGCTCCTGTTAAAACAACAATTTTATCTTTAAATCTTTCCAAATAATCACCTCATTTTACTGTAACTCTTTTTTCTAATTTTGAGAGCGCTTCGCAACCAGAACTTGTAACTCTATAGCAATCTTCAACCCCGACTAGTCCTTGACCTCTAACATTAAACCATACTTCAATATCAAGAACCATATTTTCTTGAAATTCAACATCTAAAAATCCTGTTTGCCCAAAGAAATGAGCTTCTTCACATTCAAGGCCAATACTATGTCCTGTAATTAAATAGAATCCTCTCTTCGTAAGAGATTTCATATATTTTTCAGATTCCTCTTTGACATATTTAGCATGTACTCCTGGTTTTATATTATCGACACAAAACTCTTGAAGTTGAATCATATATTCCATTGCTTCTTTTGCCTTTTGAGGTTCTTCTCCTATAACTACACCCCTACTTAGATCTGATATATATCCCTCCCATACTACTCCAAAATCAAAACGAACAATATTATTTGCAATGACTGGGATTCCTAAACCAGGTGCTTCAGGGTCGGAAGGCCCAATATTCATCGTTAAATGATCCCATCCCCAAGCATTTTCATCAATAATTGTTCTTCTTGCAATTTGCAGTAATTCTGTATCCGGCATATTCAACTCTGTTGCATCTATACATGCTTGAATAGCTTTCTCTGCTACTTCCGTTGATTTTTTAATTCTCCTTATCTCTTCTTCAGTTTTGACTAAACGCATGTCTAAAAAAGCTCGATCGCCATTAACAAAATTAGCTTTTGGGAATTTTTTTTGTAAAGCTTCCGATTGATATCTGGGCATATAAGATTCTAATCCAATAGTTTTTTCTGACATACCCCATTCTTCAATTTTTTTTAGAAGCGTATCAACAGCAGCCTTTAAAGAATTGACTCTTATCACATTTTTTGGTTCAATCCAAGAAAATTCCTTTACACTATCATATAATGCCCATACAATAGCACTTTCCGCTCCATCCCTTTGTATCATAGATAAATTTGGATATTGATTGGAAAGCACGTATAAAATAGGATTTGGAGCAACATGAAGGACGGGTAATCCTGTCGTATAAAAAACATTAACAGGAGTTGAAGCAATTAATAAATCAATATTGTGCTTATCAAGAATTTCATTTGCTCGTTTTTTACTATATCCAATTGGATTCATATTCTAATTATCAAAAATAATGTTTTGATATCTATTTTTTAATTTTTATAATTAGTATTAATTTATTTAATTTATCAATATATGGTTATGATTTTAAATACAAAACTTGGAAATTTATTTATGTTTTAATTTAATTTCTTTATTATGGAACGTGTGAAATTTGGAATTATTGGTTGTGGCGGAGCTTGGGCATTCCACAGTGCCGGAACGAAAAATAGTAAAAAGATAAAATTTAATTCCTGTTATGATATTGATGAAAAGACAGCAAAAAGAACAGGAAAAATGTACAAAATGGAATATTATACGGATTTAAACAAATTTCTACAAAGCGATATAGAAGCTGTGTTAATTATGGTTCCTCATTATTTCCACGAAGAGATGGTTATTAAATCAGCTGAAGCTGGAAAACATGTACTTTGTGAAAAACCAATGGCAACTACACTTGAAGGATGTGATCAAATGATTAATGCTACTAAAAAAGCCAACGTAAAATTTATGATCGCTGAAAACCATCGTTTTTTACCAGCTCATAAATATATTGCAGATGTAGTGCAAAAAGGATTAATTGGAAAAATTTTTTTAATTAGAGCTTATGAAGGAGTTAATGAAATACCCGGATTAATGAAAGAAGGATCTTGGAAAGGAAATCCGATAAAAGCAGGAGGCGGGTCTTTAATGGATATGGGAGCTCATAAGTTTGCTACTATTAATTGGATCTTAGAGGATAAAGGGGAATCAGCGTTTAGTTGGATTACAAAACAATGTACGACCTTACAAGAAAAAGCAGAGGATAATGCAATAATGTTGTTAAAATATAATAAAGGTACTATCGTAGATGTGGTAGTTAGTTTTTCAGTTAGAACGCCTCCAACAAATCAAATAGAGATTTATGGAACAGCAGGTACAATTTTAGAGGATCATTCATGGATTAATCCCGTTAAGATTTATTCATTGCACGAAAATATGGTCGAAAATAAAGCTAAATGGTATGAACCTAAAATAGAACATAGTCCATTTCCAAAATATTATGAAATTTCGTCTAGAATTGAAGATGAGTATTTTGCAAACTGCATTTTAGAAGATAAAGAACCAGAGTTTACTCCAGAACAAGCAAGAGATGCAATAGCAACTATTTTGATGGGATATTTATCAGCTAAAAGAGGTTGTACAGTTACATACGGGGATTTAATAAATGTGTATAATAATGAAGGTACGAGAAGTATATTAGAAGGATTGGAAAAATATGTTAAAAATAATTATTGTGGAGAGTAAAAGGTTATTTTTAATTTCCCTTCACAAGAAAAATTAAATGTTGTTGTTATGTTTTCAATTGATTTAAATAAAAAATTAAATTAAAAATAAAAAATTAACGTAGATAAATTATATTTTTGATTTTTTGTCCTTATGAATTTTTTGAAGTTTATCTTTTACTTCACGTAGCCGTTCGTTATCTAATGGGTATTTATATAATACTAAAATAGCAACAGTTAACGCAATAGCAGGGAAAACAAACATTAAAACTCGCAATCCGAAAATTATTTCAGATGTAACCTTTTCTGGTTCGTATACTGCCCATCCTACATTAGTGAATACAAGACTTATTGATAAGAACACAAGAACCGCAGATAAACGCATAAGGAACATATTTACACCGTAATAACCTCCTTCTCTACGAGCTCCTGTTCTAACTTCATCTTCGTCAATAATATCTGAAATAACTATGTCAACAATGTATATAGACCCCGATAAACCAATCCCAATCAAAAAGAAAACAATCAATCCGCTTATCGCATCTTGAATGAACATTAATGGCAAAATCATCGCTATAAATATTATCAAAGAAATTAACCAAGATTTTCGAGGACCGATCTTTTGAACTAACGGTCTCCAAAGAATATTCATACAGATAAAAGCTGATATGAAAGTAAGTGCTAATAATAACGATAAAATCAAAGTATCTGTAATACCTAAGACAAATTTACCATAAAGCGGAACGATGGTAACTAGCATGGTATAAACGAACCAAACGGCTATTTCAGCGGGAATATACCATTTAAACGCTTTACTCTTAGCACACATCTTAAGAGAACCATAAAAGCTAGGTGCATTTTTATAATCCTCTCTAAATTCAGCTTTCTCCCTTGGAGCAAATCTCAAAAAAATCAATCCAGGGATTATTATAATTATGGCAATTATAATTCCAAAAATCTGATATTGAGCCAAAGAATTAGGATCTGAATAATCTGAAATAAATAATCCAGGTATAATAAACGCCATAAATAATCCTACGATAAGAAAGGATTGTCGAAAAACATTCGCTTTTGTTCTTTCTTTCAAATCAATAAACAACTCTGGAAATAGCGCAGTAAAATTCAGATCGTACAGAGTAAAAACAAATTCAAAGATAATAATTATTATTATAAAATACACGAAGTTTGCAGATTGTTCAGTTATACCAAAAGTTATCGGAGGCGTAAACAATAGAAAGGT
>Ga0315284_10003249_pt1 | contig 23071 bp, 20 predicted proteins | sample YL17G09_16_MG_FD_203696 | JGI IMG/M metagenome (GOLD analysis project Ga0315284, IMG submission 203696) | Sediment microbial communities from Yellowstone Lake, YNP, Wyoming, USA - YL17G09_16 | ecosystem: Environmental > Aquatic > Freshwater > Lake > Sediment | place: USA: Wyoming | collected... | reverse complement strand
GAGCTGAGGTTTGATCCTCGTTTTGGCTTCGGACTGCAATTATTAGGGGTGGACTGCTGGTGCGCGACGGACTGCCCTCCAGACCGTCGTAGCTACCAATTCCAGGAGGTGTACTGCGATGTCAAAGAACTATTACGTGGACCGGCGCGAGTTCATTCGCGGGACGACGGGAGCCGTTGCGGCGGGACTCGGGGTTTCCGCAGCCCTGGAGGCCCTCGGCCAAGGGGCTTCGAGGATGAGTATCGAGGAGGCCGCGCATAAGGTGGGTCGGGTGCCGCGTCGCAGACTGGGCAGGAGCGGCCGCCAGATTTCGGTCCTTGTCGGCGCCGCAGATTGGGTGCCCGAGGTGATCGAGGCAGGAATTCTATCCGGCGTCAACTACTGGCACAAGGCCGAGGAGTGGGAAAAGGGCAGCGGCGGCCCGGGGACCACGCCGCAGGCGATTCTCAAGAATCGCGAGGCGTTCTATTGCGAGATCTGCGTGGACCGGGTGCGGGGAAACCATGAAACGGGCCAGATCGACGCGGAAGCGCATTATCAATTGGTGAAACAGGCCGTGGCGCGCACCGGGCTTCGTTACTTCGACGATATGAAGTTTCACTTCGGCTATCACACGGTCGCCGAGTTGAAAACTGACCGGGGCCCCATCCAGGTGTTCGAGCGGCTGAAGAAGGAAGGTCTGGTGCGCCACCTCTGCCTTTCGCAGCACAGCTACAAGGGCAACCCGAAAGTGCCGGGCGGGGAGGGCGCTCTCGATATTCTGCACGCGGTCCTGGCGGATGGCGTCTATGAACACGCGCAGTTCTTCTTTACCTACGGTGACAGTGCGGAAGTGTACGAATTTGTCAAAGCGGCCCGGCGCAAGGGTTTCGGAACTATTGGCATGAAGACCACGCGCGGCGCGGCACGCATGAAGGAGGACGCTGCCTTCATGAAGGATTTCCCGGCGGGCACCACGCCCCATCACGCACTTGCCTGCTGGCTGACCACGAAGACCGATCTCGATGCCGCGGTTGTCGCGATCGCCAACCTCGATCAGTTTGTCGATACGTTCTCCGGGGCCGGCAAGGCGCCGCGTGCCGCTGATACTCGCGCCCTGGAAGTGATGACGGCTTACGCCAATCGCGAGGTTTGCCGCCTCTGCCAGGAGTGCGTCAGCTATTGCCCAAACGGTGTGGAGATTGCGGACATCCTGCGGTACGAACGTTACGCCACCGATTATCATGAGAAAGGGCGCGCCCGCACCCTGTATGCGCAATTGGATAAGCGGGCTGATGCTTGCGTCGCGTGCGGCACCTGCCTGCTACACTGTCCCCAGGGACTGCCCATTCCCGACAAGCTGGCCCGTGCCCATCGCATCCTGGGTTAGCTTGGTGTTGCGGCTAGGCGGGAAATCAGACGAGTCCGCGCCGAATGGCCCCGCCGCTACGGCCTCGTCGGCGTCGCGTCGGAGTTTCTCATCTGTCGCACGGGGCGCGTTTCGCCCAGGGTGATTTTCGGGCGCCGGACATCTCGGGCATAATGTCCGATTCAAGCCCAAAAATCCCCTCCGGTGCCCGCGCCCATCCCACCGGCACGCAAATAAGTGGCTTTTTACCTGCTTTGAGGGCCTCAAATGCCCCATTCTGACCCCTCTTTTGCCGAAAAAACCCCCGAAAATCACCCCTTTTGCGCACCTTTCCGAGCCCTCGTGTTCGGACAAATTGCCCTTGTTCATCCCGGTCGCCAGTTGTCAGCCATCAGCCTTCCGCCAATGACTCAATCACTCAATCGCCCGATCACTCAATCACCCAATTCTTCAATCACCCAATCACCCGATCACTCAATCACTCAATTCTTCTCGCGCGCGCCCGTCCCCGCCGCGACGATTTTGGATTTTTGATTTTGGATTGGCGATTTGCGCCGCCACGCAGGGAGTGTCCCCAAAAAATGAAAGCGCCGTGGGGCTCGTCGCCACGCACGGCGCTCAAGGTCGCTATTGCTAGCGTAGCCTTACGTAGTTGAACCCACTTACTAAGATAAGCGGGAACCGCTACTGAGGTACACTGGTGTTATCATAACGCCGACTATTCTCTTGTCAAGGGGGAAAACATGGCTGAGCAACCCGCAGGAAACTACATCCTCGGCATCGATCTGGGTTCGAACTCGCTCGGCTGGGCGCTCATCGCCCGCGAGAACGGCGAACCTAAGGGACTCATCCGCGCCGGGGTGCGTGTCTTTGAGGCGGCGACGGAGGGCGACCGCGAATCGGGACAGGAAGAATCGCGCAACAAAGCGCGTCGCGAGGCGCGGCTACATCGGCGTCAACTGTGGCGCCGCGCGCGACGACTGAAGAAGGTTTTCGATCTGCTTCAGCAATACGCGCTTTTGCCGCGAGCCAAAGGCTCCACTCCCGAACAACGCCAGGACTTCTTGAATGACCTCGACAAGCAGATTCTCACCTCGCCGTGGTTCGCCACCAAGAAGACCTCCGGTCTCTACCCTGAACCTGAACAAGTGATGCCGTACATTCTGCGCGCGGGTTCGCTCGATGAACGCTTTGAACCTTACTTCCTCGGACGTGCGCTTTACCACCTCGCTCAGCGGCGCGGCTTCCTCTCCAATCGGAAAGCCGCACCGAAAAAAGACGAAAAGCCGGGAGAGGTTGACAAGGGCATCAACGAGCTGCGCGACGGAATGGCGCAGACGGGCGCGCGCACGCTAGGGGAGTACTTTGCGCGGCTCGATCCCTTCGACCGCCGCATTCGCCAACGGTGGACGCACCGCGGCATGTACAAAGACGAATTCGACCGAATCTGGAAGGCGCAGGAGGCCTATCACGCGGAAATACTCACCACGGATCGGCGCCAAGAGCTTTCCCGGGCCATCTTCTTTCAGCGCCCGCTCAAGTTTCCTCGCAGCCTGGTAGGCCACTGCGAGCTCGATCCGGAAGAGCCGCGCGCGCCGCGTTACCTATTCATCGCGCAGCGTTTTCGTTTGCTGCAAGTGGTGAACAACCTCAAAGTGGAGTTCGATGGAGCCGAAAGACTACTGACCCCGGAGGAGCGGGAGAAACTGGTTGAAACTTTGGAACTTGAAGGCGATCGAACCTTCGCCCAAGCCCGGAAATTGCTCAAGTTATCGAAAGCTTCCCGCTTCAACCTGGAGCGTGGTGGGGAGAAGAACTTGCGCGGCAACCGCACGACCAGCGCTCTCTACAAGGTGTTCGGCGCACGCTGGCTGGAAATGACGGCGGCGGAGCACGACGCAGCCCTGCACGACGTGCAGAGCATCCAGAATGAAGAGGTGCTCAAGCGCCGGGCCGTGGGCCACTGGAACCTGGATGAGGCCGCTGCCAGTGCGTTTGCCAAGATCTCCCCGGAGCCGGGCTACTTCAATCTTTCCCGGAAGGCCATGGAGAGGTTGCTGCCGTTGCTCGAAACAGGCGTGGAGTATGCGAAGGCGCGCCATCAGCTTTACCCTGAGAAGTTCCAGGCACGCGGCGAGCTCGCATCCTTGCCTCCGGTGGAGGTCGCTGCCGATCCGGCCAAACTCCAGGAGTGGATTAAACGCCGAAAGGCCTTGCGGCCCGGAGCGCAGTCTCCGGACCCGATTACCGCCATCCGCAACCCCGCGGTGATGCGCAGCCTCAGCGAACTCCGCAAGGTGGTCAATGCCATCGTCCGGCAGTACGGCAAGCCTGCGGAAATCCACGTCGAGCTGGCCCGCGACCTTAGGAAGCCGAAATGGCAACGGCAAGAAACCTCTGGCCGGATGCGGGAAAACGAACGCGCCCGCAAGGCCGCCGCCCAGCGCATCTTGGCAGAAACCGGCATCAAGGAGCCCTCGCCGGAAGACATTCGCAAGGTGCTGCTGGCCGAAGAGTGCCGCTGGGAGTGCCCCTATACATATACAGGCAAGACCATTTCCATGCGCAAGCTCGTCGGGCACGACTCGGAGTTTCAGATCGAGCACATCCTTCCTTTCAGCCGGTCGCTGGACAATTCCTTCGTCAACCTCACCCTCTGCCACGTCGCCGAAAATGCCGTGAAGGGCAACCGCACCCCGCACGAGGCCTATAGCGGCGACCCGGATCGGTACGATCGGATTCTGACCCGCGTGCGCGCGTTCAGCGGTAACCGGGGCATCGTCGCCGAAAAACTGCGCCGCTTTCAAATGACCCCGGAGCAACTGCAAGAGTTCCTGAGTGACTTCAGCGCCCGCCAGCTCACCGACACGGCCTACGCTTCCAAGCTGGCGGCCCGTTACCTCGGACTACTCTACGGCGGCGAGATTGACGACGCCCACCAACGGCGCGTGCAGGCTACTTCCGGCCAGGTCACGGCCTATCTGCGCAACCTTTGGCTCCTGAACAGAATCCTGAACGACGGCCCTACGACCCATGGTGGTGCGGTTCCCAAGTTGCGAGAGGATCACCGGCACCATGCCGTGGATGCCGTCACCATTGCCCTCACCAGCCCGGCCACCATCAAAACGCTCAGCGACGCGGCCCAGCGCGCGCCGCTCGAGCATCGTCGCCGATTTGCGTCTATCCAATCTCCCTGGCCGGATTTCGTCGATACCGTGCGCGACGCAGTTAACCATATCGTGGTCTCCCATCGCGTCTCCAAAAAAGTCAGCGGGGCGCTGCATGAAGAGACGATTTATTCTCCGCCGATGGTCGCGGCTGTTTCTGCACCGCGTAGCGCCGGCAGCCTGCCGGCTCGTTTGCGTGCCACCGGGGACGGGGGCGCTACCAGGGAGACCGTGCGCCACGTCCGCAAGCCGGTAAAGTCGCTCACCAAGCCGGAGCTTGCGGAGATCGTCGATCCCGTGGTTCGTCAGCGGGTGCAGGCGAAGCTGGAGGAACTGGGCGGCGACCTGAAGAAATTCGCCAAAGAGGAGAACCTGCCGTATCTCGAAACCAAAGACGGGCGGCACATTCCCATCAAGCGCGTACGCATCAAGAAGAAGCTGTCTACTTTTGCCTTGGGCTCGGGTCGGACGGCCCGCGAAGTCACCCACGAATCCAACCACCATCTCGAAGTTTTTGCCGAACTGGACGAGGACGGGCGGGAGATCGAGTGGGACGGTGTTGTGGTCCCCATGCTTGAGGCTTACCGGCGGAACCGGCAAGGTCAAGCCATCGTGCAACGTGAGCACGGCCCGCAGCGGCGATTCAAGTTTTCGCTTGCGCCTGGAGAGGTCGTGGAATGCGATGATGGGCCGGAGAAGCGGAGACAGCTTGTGGTAAGGGCGGTTAGTCAGTACAGTGCAGGTGCCATTGTCATAAGCCTTGTTCGGTTGAATGACGCGCGGAAGAAGAAGGACATTCAAGAGAGTAAGGCTTGGCTATCCATCGTGCCCAACAAGTTGCGGCAACTGCACCCACGGAAACTAGTTGTCAGTCCGCTGGGGGAGGTGGGGGAAGCGGGCGACTGAGGGCATTTGCAATTTTAGATTTCAAATCTGAGATCTCAAATGGGAGGACGCAATGAAATACGAGCGCTTCGAGCAGCTCCCGGTCTGGCAGGCGGGCATTGCGCTGGCCACGCAGGTCTATGCGCTGACGGCCAAACCTGCTTTCCGGCGGCAGCGCAGTCTGCGGGACCAGCTCGAGCGGGCGGCGGTTTCTGTCTCGAACAACATTGCCGAAGGGTTCGAGCGCGGGACCACGCAGGAGTTGCTGACCTTTCTTTACATCGCCCGCGGTTCGGCCGGGGAGGTGCGCTCCATGCTCTATTTGTTCGATGGCCTTCCCACCTTGGGCGATCTCAAATCTGAAATTTCAAATTTGAAATCCGCCGCCGAAGGAATCAGCCGGCAACTGCGGGCCTGGGCGGACGCCCTCCAGAACTCAGACATCAAGGGCCAGCGGTATTTGAATGACAAGGGCCGCCGCGCGGCCCAGGCCCAGCAAGACCGTCAGGAATTCCTCAATGAACTTCGCCGGATCCGGGAGGGGGCCGGACCGGAGCCGTCTGCCGGCAAGACGAACGAAGAGGGATAACACCTCATGACCGACCGAATTCTCGATTTGTCCGAACGTCCGGCGCACTTGAGCGTGCGGAATGACCTGCTGGTGATCCGCTTTGGCAGTAGCGCCGGCGTCCCGCCGGCACAACCCGGGGCTACCCCGGAAGCCGCCGGGACGCCGCCGCTACCGGAAACGCATACCATCCCCCTGGCGGATATTGCCGTGGTCATCGCTTCGCACCCCCAGATTTCCTACACGCACGCGGTGCTCGCGGGGCTGGCCGCCGCCGGTGGCATGTTTGTCGTCTGCGACCAGAAGCATCTGCCCGCGGCCATGCTCTTGCCCCTGGTGACACACTCGACCCAGACCGAACGCTTTGCGGCGCAGGCCAAGCTTTCTCTGCCCACCGGCAAGCGCCTGTGGCGGCAGATTGCGCAGGCGAAGATTCGGGCGCAGGCCCGTCTGCTCGAAGAAAGGACGGGCAAGGATTGGGGCTTGGGTGGGCTGGCTGGCCGCGTGCGTTCCGGAGACCCTGAAAACATGGAGGGCCAGGCCGCCCGTATCTACTGGCGCGCTTTGTTTGCGGACGAGGACTTCCGCCGCGACCCCGAGGGGGAGGGTGTGAACTCGTGCCTGAATTACGGCTACGCAGTGCTGCGGGCGGCGGTGGCGCGCGCCATCTGCGGGACGGGACTGCATCCCTCGCTCGGCCTCCATCACCACAACCGTTATGACGCTTTCTGCCTGGCGGATGACCTGATGGAACCGTTCCGCCCGGTGGTGGACCGTGTGGTGGCCAAGCTGCGGGACGCGCGCGGGAGCAATATCCCGCTCGATAAGGAAGCGAAGCGCGCCCTGCTGGCGGCGCTGCTGGACCGGTTCACGGCGGAGAACGAATCCCGCACCTTGTTTGATTGGGTCAGCCGGATGGCCTGCTCGCTCGCCGCCGTCATCGCGGGCGACGCGGAAAAACTGGAGATTCCGCGATTGTAGCGCCGGGCCCCTGACCCCTGACACCTGTAACCTGCACTTCTATGCCTCGACACGAACTTGCACTCTCAGGATACCGGGCTATGTGGCTCTTGGCGATGTTCGACCTTCCCGTCGATAAACCCGAATTGCGCCGTGAGGCCGCGCAATTCCGTCATAAACTGCTGCGGCAGGGCTTCACCATGATTCAATACTCCGTCTATGTCCACTATGTGCGGAGCGAGGAGTCCGAGGAAGTCTTTCGCAAACGGATCCAGGCCGTGCTGCCCAGCCACGGCCAGGTGCGGGTTGTCTCCATTACCGACCGGCAGTTCGAAAAGATGGAAGTTTATGTGGGAAAAAAACGGGAGCGAGTCGAGGACCCGCCCCACCAACTCATGCTTTTTTGAGTCTCAAAAGGGGAGTATCCCCCCGGAAATCAGGCGTTTCCGGGGGGAATAGTGTACCTCAGAAGCGATTCCCGGCAAACCATAGCTGAGCCTCTTGGACTTTGAGACCCCATTTAGTGTACCTCAGAAGCGATTCCCGGCAAACCATAGCGGGAATACCGCAAGCAGCTTGAGTCGCTGAGTGTACCTCAGAAGCGATTCCCGGCAAACCATAGCCCGCCTGCGCCTTATTCCGCGCCGCCTGCAGTGTACCTCAGAAGCGATTCCCGGCAAACCATAGCCGACACTGTCACCGGGAATGCTTTACATTTAGTGTACCTCAGAAGCGATTCCCGGCAAACCATAGCTGCGGGGGGGGTTTACTGAACAGATTCGCCAGTGTACCTCAGAAGCGATTCCCGGCAAACCATAGCCGCCAGATAAAAACACTTGCGTCGTTGCGAGTGTACCTCAGAAGCGATTCCCGGCAAACCATAGCCGCGCTTGGCCATCGCCGCGTCCACGGCTAGTGTACCTCAGAAGCGATTCCCGGCAAACCATAGCCGTGGCATCCAGGCCGTTGCCACTGCTATCAGTGTACCTCAGAAGCGATTCCCGGCAAACCATAGCGTACATGGTTTCTCCCCCTCAACGAACCAAGTGTACCTCAGAAGCGATTCCCGGCAAACCATAGCCGGTTTATCGGACTTCCGCCCAGAGCTTCAAGTGTACCTCAGAAGCGATTCCCGGCAAACCATAGCCACCTTACTGCTATACTGTACTACGCCGTAGTGTACCTCAGAAGCGATTCCCGGCAAACCATAGCTGCGAGCGTGCTACGCATCCGGGCCACAGCAGTGTACCTCAGAAGCGATTCCCGGCAAACCATAGCCCCCTGCTGGCTACTCCGGCGCGGTGACTTAGTGTACCTCAGAAGCGATTCCCGGCAAACCATAGCACTCTCATTCGAGCCTCATTCCAGTTTAACAGTGTACCTCAGAAGCGATTCCCGGCAAACCATAGCCTAGACGGGTTCAACCGTGACAAGATGATTAGTGTACCTCAGAAGCGATTCCCGGCAAACCATAGCCCCTCCACCTGCATTAAGATACCCGGACGTAGTGTACCTCAGAAGCGATTCCCGGCAAACCATAGCGCTAACGTCCCTCTCCATTTCCACCCTCACAGTGTACCTCAGAAGCGATTCCCGGCAAACCATAGCTGGTGCTAGATTATTATACTTTCTTCGCCGAGTGTACCTCAGAAGCGATTCCCGGCAAACCATAGCGCTCCCCCTTGCAGCCACCGAATGAGGTCCAGTGTACCTCAGAAGCGATTCCCGGCAAACCATAGCCCAGCCGTTGCGCCAGATGATCTTGTCCCCAGTGTACCTCAGAAGCGATTCCCGGCAAACCATAGCCTAATGTAAGTACCGTCTACCACCTGGCCGAGTGTACCTCAGAAGCGATTCCCGGCAAACCATAGCTGACAACAGGAAGCCGATTAGAGATAATGAGTGTACCTCAGAAGCGATTCCCGGCAAACCATAGCGCGTCGGCCGCCAGGTTGTCAGTTACCCGTCAGTGTACCTCAGAAGCGATTCCCGGCAAACCATAGCTTCAGTCCTGCTGCCCACTCACCCGCTTAATGGGTGTGGGGGCGCACGGCTTACGACTTGACGGGCGAAAGTCGTGCGCCCCCGATAGTTGCGGCGTGGCAAACAACAGGTAACGCAAGATTCGCTTTTCAATCTTGATGCGGCTCTTCCATGTAAATAGCTTCCCAAAGCCGCAACTTCAGAAAGCGGAAGTTGCGTTACCAAGCCACAGTTGGGCGGGTTTGAAACCCGCCCCTACGAATGACCCCTCACCCGGCGCGCCGCGCCACCGAAGCACAAGATGACGGCCCCCCGGGTGCGTGTCTTGCGTTCTCGCCTTACGAGAGTTCACAACCCTTTCGCCTGACGAATCTGCTCGGTGATTCTATCCAAGACCTCAGGAAAGATGCGCAGGCAGGTCTCGACCAATCGGTGCAGGTCCTCCGGGCTGGACCCTTCGATGCGCATGGTGACAATCGGTTCGGTGACCGACTCCCGGGCCAAGACCGACCCCTCCGGCATTTCCAGCCGGAGTCCATCGAGGGTGGTTTCCTTGGCCGCGCCGAAGGCGTGGCGCAAGCGTCGCGCGATTTCGCCAAAAGGAAGCGCGGCCGCGGGAACCCGCAAGTCGGGCGTCGCAAAAACAGGGGCGACGGATTCTCGCATGGCATGCAGCGACCCGGAGCGATTCACCATATCAGCCAGAAAGAGGGCGGCGAAGACGCCATCGTCGCCTCCCCGCAGCTCACGGAAAAAGTAGTGCCCGCTTACCTCGCACCCAAACAAGCAACTGTCCGTGATCATCCTTCGCTTCAGGAAAGTGTGGCCGCTGCGTTCCAGGATCGGAACACCCCCGGACTCGAGGACCGTCCGGCGCACGATGTCTGACATCTTGATGTCATAGACAACTTTCGCGCCGGCGTCATGGCGCAGCAGGTGGCGCACCCAGAGCACGGCGATGGCATCGGACGGAACGACGGAGCCGGTCTCGTCCACAAAGGCCACGCGGTCGCCGTCGCCATCCCAGGCGATGCCCAGGGCGGCGTGGGTTTCCTTCACCTTTTTTCTGAGCGCCGACAGATTCACGGGCCGCGCACAATCAGGAGAACGATGGGGAAAGCGGCCGTCGATTTCACAGAACAGGCGATGAACACGAAAGCCCAAGGCCTCGAAAATCTGCGGGGCCAACTCAGCCCAGGCGCCGTTGCCGGCATCCAGCACCACCCGCAGGGGGTTGTCGGCGGTGGCCTTGCCCCACCGGCCCTGGATCCAATTCCGATACGCGGGCACCGGGTCAAGGGCCTCGACCGTTCCCGCTAATTTCCGAAAGTCGCCTCGGTCCACGCGCCGGTGCAGCTCCGCCAGCTCGGTGGGGGTGGGCGGCAGGTCACCCAGCATCAGCTTCAGACCGTTATAGGTGGCCGGATTGTGCGAGGCGGTGACCATCAGCACGGCATCGGTTTTCCACTGCGCGTGCGCGAAGTAAGCGACGGGGGTAGGCAACTGGCCCGCATCCACAACGTGCGCACCCGCCCCGAGTAAGCCCGCGGCGAGCGCCGCTTTCAAGAGCGGCGTGCTTTCGCGGAAGTCCCCGGCGATCAAGATGCGGGCGTGAAGCGGAAACGTCGAAGCCACGCCCGCGCCCACCCGGCGCAGCAGGTCCGGTGAGACCTCATCGGGAAAGACGCCCCGAATGTCGCAAGCCTTCCAGGGATTCATACGCCGTATCCTCGCCGGGTGCAGGCCTGGCGGAATTGCGCGTAGATTTCGTCATACCGCTTCGCTGATGCGGGCGATGGCTCGAAGGATTCTGCGACCTTCGTCATGGCCTGGATTGCGCCGGTGACATCCCCGGCATAGATCGTCCCACTGGCGGCGAGGATCGCGGCCCCGAACGCGGCCGTGCCATGCTGCGCGCGAACGACGACCCGGTTCAAGATGTTCGACCGCATTTGCGACAGGCCGCTGCTGGCCGCCGCCGCGCCGGTCGAGAAGACCTTGTCACCTACTTCGACGCCGCAACCCCTCAGCACTTCATAACCCCAACGTTCAGCGAACCCTATCGACTGTAATTCAGCGGCGTGCTGTTCGGCGGGCTCGCGCGCATCCCCTTCCAGAAACGTTTCGGCCTGGGAGTTGAGAAATGGAAAGCGCTCGCCCCGGCCCGCGAGAAGGTAGCAGATGATAGGACTGGGAAGGTAGGCGGCGGCCAGGTGGTCCATTCCCGCGACCGATACGCCGGGTTGGCGCACGCGCAGGCTTCCCATGCCGGTATTGCTGGCGGCGCCGGGTGCCCACAGGCCGGAGGGATGCAGATGACAGTAAACTCCGCCGGTAATCCGGGGCCTGTTTGTGGCGAGCGCCTTCCAGACGATGGTGGTCCCGAGCGTGGTGTTGGCGTCGCCTGGCTGGCTGGCGCCCGATGCGATCAGGCTGGCGATCCCATCCGTGGCTCCTGCTAGGACCGGTGTTCCCGGCGGCAGGTTCGTCTCGAGCGCCGCGGCGGAACTGACCGTGCCGACTTGCTCGCCGGGACGATAGATGCGCGGCAAGAGCTCCGAAGGTAAGCCGGCGCGGGCGACGGCTTCACTCCAGGTGCCATACTCTGGCTCATAGCCCAGCTTCAGCGAGTCTGAGTAGTCCGAGATGCCAAACTCACCTGTTAGTTTTCCGGTCAGCCAGTCGGCGGGATGCAGCAGGTAACGCGTGCGGGCCCACACTTCCGGCTCCGTTTGCTGAACCCACGCGGCCTTCACGAGTGACTGAGAGGCATTCAGGCGAGGCGTTCCCGGCGCGGCCTGGCGGTTGAGCGTCGCGGCAATTTCTCCGCCTCGGCTGTCATCATACAGAAGGGCGGGCCGGAGCGGGCGGCCGGTGGGGCCGGTGACGACCAGCGTCCCGGATGTCGAGGTCACCGCCACTCCCGCGATGGGGGTCGCGCTGCCGGATTCATTCAGGCTCTTGATGATCTTCTGGGTGCTCTGGCAGACAGCATTCCACCAGTCTTCCGGGCTCTGTTCATGGACTCCGCCGGGGTCGCGGCGGTCCGAGGAGAGCGGATGTTCCGCCTCGGCGTCTACCTTTCCCGCGGCGCTGGCGGCCACGGCCCTTACGCCACTCGTTCCCACGTCAACGCCGATCACAAGTGTCCGTCGTTCTTTGGCCATAGTGTTCACGATTTCCGAAGCCTGGGTTTGTACAGCGAGCATCGATACAGGTCTCCGAAACGACTCCAGAGTATCAAAACCTAAAAGGTCAGATTGGTCAAATATTATTCGGCGCGTCGGCGCGCGCCGCTGCCCGCGCCGTGCCCGGCGAATATCGCAGACTCGCACCAAGCGCGAACCTGCGCCAGCCTTCGGTGCTTTTCGGAGCCGAGTACAGCGCCGCTCCAGAAAAAGGCTGTTACCATGATTGGTGAATCTCCATATGACAAGCAAGGTAGCGCAGAGTTGTCCCGCCCTGCGGGATTACTCTGCGGCCCTTCCTTGGGATGATTGCGACCGCCAGGAGATATGACCATTGATATAGTCCATATTTCACAAATGTGAAACCGTTCTCAAGCCAGGTAGCGCAGAGTTTGGATGTTTCAAACTCTGCGGCTTGTAAGAGAAAGAACCGCAGAGTAATGCGCTGCCGCGCACAACTCTGCGCTACCCGCTTGGCCGCCAGGATGGCGGCGCTACAAGAACAGTGCCGTAACATAATTTAGTGCGTTTGTATTAGTGAAGCTACGGACTTGTCGACAATCGAGGGCAAAGTAACCGAGGTCGTCTACTTGCCCGGAGCGACACCTGACAGCGGCATGGTGGAGGTGCGGCTGCAGTCTGCCGGGCAAACCAAACTGATCCGCTTGGCGCCTTCGGGATTCCTGAAGCAACGCGGTCTGCTTCTCAGCGAAGGAGACACCGTAACGGTAAAAGGATTTCCTGTCGCGGGCATGGAGGGTGACCTCATCGTTGCGACCGAAGTCCATAAAGGCGACAAGGGATTGTCTCTACGGGACATGCGCGGACGTCCGGCATGGTAGCCGCGGGCGAACCGCTCCCCATAGAGTTTCAAGCACAGTCACTTGGAATCGCCCAAGAGAGAAGGAGGAACGAGGAGATCATGAATATCTATAAACTGCATTTCTCGACAATGGCGGCAGTCCTATTGATCATTCTGCCCGCCGGGGCACAGGGGCCCGGGGGCAACGGAAAAAGGGCTCCAATGTACAATCCAAGCACGGAGATGACCGTAACCGGAACGGTCGAGGAGGTCGCGCATCCCGGCGGTTGGGGCGGCACGCATCTGACCTTGAAGACCGAGAAGGGGACGCTGGATGTGCATCTGGGGCCCTCCCGCTTCCTTGCGGAGAAGCAATTCACTTTTGCCAAAGGAGACCGCATCGAGGTGACGAACTCCAAGGTAGCGTACGCCGGGGGAGACGCACTCGCGGCGCGCGTGGTGAAGAGAGGCGATAAGACCCTGACGTTACGGGACTCTTCGGGTATCCCCCGGTGGTCTCGCGGCCGGCGCCATTCTCTTTAAGTAGTCGCGGGTACGCTTTCTTCCTCAATTCCACATCAGACGCGACGTTTGATTTGGGGGCTTCCGGGCCCACCCGCGGGTGGCGCCTACATCCCGCTGGGCGGGATGTGCGCGTTCAGGGAAAACTGGTACGCCTGGCAGGATTCGAACCTGCGACCTTTTGCTCCGGAGGCAAACGCTCTATCCATCTGAGCTACAGGCGCACTCGAGGGAAGTTTACTCTGCGGCAAGAGGCGGGTCAAGCGAGTTTAAGCGGTGAGCTTCAGGCCGACCGATCTCATTTTGAGCCGATTCGCTCCGCTTCGAATCGCTCTGAGCGTAGCGAAGATGCTCATGGTAAACTCCGCGAAGAATCTTGCGGGGAAGTGTCGAAGGTCGCAAGTCGAAGGTTCTTCACTTTCAACCCTCGACTGTCGACTTTCAACTGCTCGCACGAGATTCCTCGTCGTCCGGCAGCGCGGGACTCCTCAGCAAGACAACCCGACAGCTTTTTTCGGCAATCGGCTAAAGGCGGGCACTACAGTTTTCCGGGTGCAGTTGCCCCAGGCCATATTCCAGGCCTTTTTCGAAGGCGGACAGGTTGAGGGATTCGGTTCCTGGGGGAACGGATTCCGGGATGGCCTTCCGCACCGACTCGGGACTGGCAATTCCTGTTAGGGCGGTGGCGAACCCCACCATGACGAGGTTGAGGACCAACTTCCGCCCCAGTTCTTCGGCCAATCGGGTGGCCGGGATGCCACAGGACTTGATTTCCGAGTCGAGACTTTCCGGTTTGATGAGGTCTTGTTCGTAAAGGAGCAAACCTCCGGGTTTGAGGCCAGGGGCGAAACGAGTACACGCTTCCTGGGACATTGCTACCAGGACATCCGGCTGCGTCAGGTAGGGATAGAGGATTTGTTCGGCAGACACAATGAATTGGACGCTGCAGGCGCTGCCGCGAGCTTCCGGCCCAAAACTCTGCGTGAGAGTTACATGTTTGCCGTCGTGGATGGCGGCGGCCCTGCCGATGATCATGCCGGCAAGAATTACTCCTTGTCCCCCGAAACCGGCAATGCGAATTTCCGTAGTGTCCATTGGCGTTATTTCCTTGTGGCGGAGCGGCTCGCCAGTGTCCGCTGAAGTTGTAGATCCATGGCTTGCCGCAGCGTGGGCCTCTCGATGTTCACAAATTCGCCCACCACGATTTCACCTTGAAATGAGATCTCGACGTCTTTGGTGCTGGCCCCGTTCTTGATCACGCTCTTCTGCTTGTAGAATTGCATGGCTTCCAGACCGGTGCCCAGGCGGTTCCGGCGCTGGTAGAGGGTGGGGCAGGGAGCAATGATCTCGATGAAGGCGAATCCCTTCTTGCTGAAGGCCTTGACCATGGAGCGCGTGATGTGGCGAACGTGGAAAGCCGTCCAGCGCGCCACGTAAACTGCTCCCGAGGACTCGGCCAGATAGGGAAGGTTAAAGGGCCGCTCGTAGCTGCCATACGGTGAGGTTGTTGCCAGTGCGCCCACCGGGGTGGTCGGGGCCACCTGCCCGCCGGTCATGCCGTAAATGAAATTGTTTACGCAGATGATCTTCAAGTCTGCATTGCGACGCGCGGCATGGATGAAGTGATTCCCGCCGATGGCGATCAGATCTCCATCGCCGCTATAGACCACTACGGTCAAGTCCGGGTTGGCGAGTTTCAAGCCTGTCGCAAAGGGAATGGCCCGCCCGTGGGTGGTGTGGAACGAGTCGAGCTTTACGTAACCGGCCACCCGTCCCGTGCAACCGATGCCGGAGACCACTGCCACCTTATCCAAGGGGAGTTTTGATTCCACGAGCGCCCGGGCAAAACAGTTGACGGTGGTCCCAATTCCGCACCCCGGACACCAGATATGCGGCATGCGTTCGGTGCGCAGAATGGGGATGACGGGATTGGTTGGTAGCGCGCTCGTTGAGGAAGTGCTCATTGCGCCACCTCGCAGATTGCTTTCAGGATTTCTTGCGGGTCGTGCACCGTGCCTCCGCCGTGCGGTACAAGCACGGTGCGAGCCTCGCCGGCGGCGCACCGTTCAACTTCGTAGACGATCTGGCCGTAGTTCATTTCCACCACCACAAAAGCTTTAACCCTGTGCGCCAGTTCCCGTACTGTCTTTTCCGGGAAAGGCCAGAGCATCAGCGGGCGCAGAAATCCCACCTTGAGTCCCTGCTCCCGAGCCATCTGGACGGCGTGCAGGGCTACGCGCGAGCTGATGCCATAAGCGACGATAACAATTTCGGCATCCTCCAGGCCGTGGGTCTCGTTGCGTTCGAGACGCTCGCCGTTAAGCCGAATCTTTTCGACCAGCCGCCTGACCAGCTTCTCCTGCTCCTGCCACGTCATGGCCGGATAGCCTTGTTCGTCGTGGGTCAGGCCCGTGATGTGGAAGTGGTAGCCATCGCCTGCCTTGACCATTTCCGGGATGCCGTCCGGGCCCGGGCGATACGGGAAGTACTCTTCGGGGGGAAGGGAAGTGTAGCGCCGGGGAAAGACGTCGATCGCATCGGCAGGGGGAATCACCACCTTTTCCGTCATATGGCCGACGCACTCGTCCATCATGAACATCACCGGCACGCGATACTGCTCGGACAAATTGAAAGCGTCGATCATCAGGTCGAAGCATTCCTGCGGCGAGTTCGGGCAGAGCGCGATGATTTCGTAGTCACCGTGCGATCCCCAGCGGGCCTGCATCACATCGGCTTGTCCCGGAAGGGTGGGCAAACCGGTGGACGGGCCGCCGCGCTGGACATCCACAAAAACGCAGGGTGTTTCCGTCATGGCCGCGAAGCCGATGTGTTCCATCATCAGGGAAAACCCAGGGCCGGAGGTCACCGTGAAGGCTTTGGCGCCGCCCCACACCGCTCCCTGGATGGCAATCGAAGAGGCCAGTTCGTCCTCCATCTGCAGGAAAACACCGCCTACCTTGGGGGCACGGCTGGCGTAGCGCTCGACGATTTCCGTCGAGGGCGTGATCGGGTAGCCGGCGACGAAATTCGCGCCGGCGGCGATGGCGCCTTCGCAGCAAGCCTGATCGCCGTCCAGGAAGTGAACACCTGTCAGGACCATCTTGGGATCAGCTTTCACTGCTTCCACCCTCGCTTGGTTCGGTTTCGATGGGCACGCGGACGCTGAAGATGGCAAAGTCGGGGCAGTAGAGCCCGCAGAGGTCACACCCCGTGCACGTCCGCTCCGGGAGCAGATAGGGCGGGTGGTATCCGTGAGCGTTGAATTCCTCGGACAAGGCCAGCACCTTCGTGGGACAGAAGTCTACACAAAAGCCGCACCCCTTGCAGAGGTCCCAGTCGATGTAAACTATTCCCCGAAGCTTGCGGCTTCGGGCGACCGCCGGAGGGGCTTCGGGCGTAATCGCTTCGTTCATGCAGGTGCTCTCCTTCTGCCGGTGGCTAGTGCCGGAAGAGTCCCCATCTTCCCGCGGCCATCCTATGACCGGAACAATCCGTAGCCAACAGCGTTAGACACCATTATCGGCAAAGTTCAGAAACAAATCGATCGGCTGAGCAGAGGACTATACCTAATTCCGGAGATTCAGACTAACTCTCCTTGCTCCCGTTGGAAATGGTCGACCCTCCCAGCCCTTGAATTCTAGCACAGCTATCCCGTTCGTGAAACGGTGAGCATGGGGCCTTCATCTTCACACGGAATTTATTGGCGAATGAAACGAACGGATCGTTCCGGCTGCGGGTGGCCTAGCGTTCCACCGGCAGGCCTTCCTTTTCCCAGCCGGCCAAACCGTCCTGGTAAACCGTGACGTGTTCCGGCGTGAAGCCGTGCGTCAGGAGGTAGCGCGCGGCGTTGCGGCTCAGGCCGCACACATCGCCGGGACTTTTCCCGCTCTCATAGAAGATGATGGTCCTGTCTTTGGGCAGGGTCGAACTACGCTGCTCGACTTCATTCGCGGGCACATTGATGGCGTGGGGTATGTGACCCGTGCCAAATTCGGCGGCAGAGCGGACATCAACGAAAAGGGCTTTCGTGCCGGCCTCGAAGAGCTGTCGAGCCTCGGCGGTATGGATCAGAGGTGGCTGCGGGGCCTTGGCCTCTTCTTCGCTGCAGCCCGTGCCTGCGTTTTGAACCTGCGTAAAGATTCCCCCGCTGCGGGTGCCGAACAGCCCTCCTCCAGCGGGAGGCGGAGTGGAAGAACCCCTCGGTGCGGAAGATGTTGGTTGCACGGCTGGGTGGGTACCGGGCCTGCTGTTCGTCGGCAGAGTTGCGGGTGTCGCGGTTGCCGGCGAAGGGGTCGCACCGCTGAGAGCGAGTTCTTGCTCCACGAGTTGGGCGAACGGCGCGTAGTCGAGAGGCCCCTCGATGATGCGGTGGCCAATGAAGAAAGTGGGGGTCGCCCTCAGCCCCAGGGCACGGGCATCGTCAAGGTCGCGACCAACCCGCGCGGCCATCGACTTGCTTTCGAGACACCGGTTGAACCGGTTCGTGTCGAGGCCGAGTTCTGAGGCGTAGCGCTCGAGCGCCGTCTGGCTCAGGTCAGTCTGGTGTCGGTAGAATTTCTCCGCGGCTTCCCAGAACTTGCCCTGCTCGGCGGCACACTCGCTGGCCTCGGCGGCCTGTTGCGCCTGGGGGTGGATGCGCGCCATCGGGAAATGACGAAAGACAAAACGAATCCGGTCGCCATACTGCGCCCGGATTTTGCGGACAGTCGGCTCGGCGAGGCCACAGGGCGTGCACTGGAAGTCGGCGAATTCAACGACCGTGACAGGGGACTGGAGGTTTCCTGTGGCGTGGCTGTCGGGGCGGACCAGCCGCTGGAGCAAAGTTTCCGTGGAGACTACCGGCGCAGGAGGAAGAGTCCGCGCCCGCACCAGGAAGTAGAATCCCGGCACGCCCAGCACCAGTGCTGCCACAAACACGGCGAAGTGCCGCCGGGCCTGCACGAGCGCGGCTGCGGGTTCCGGCGGCGGCCCCGGCCGAAGCGTCACCCAGAGCGAGAGCGCCAAAATCAGTGTGACGCAACCCGCCGAGATCATGCACCAGGTGCACCACGCGTGCAGGACAAAGGCTTCAATACCGCTCAAATAAAGTGAAAAGAGAAAGGCGGCGCCTGCAATCCCCGTTACCGCGTACCGGATCAACTCCGCGAGCCGCGCGGACACCAGGTTTTCCGCAAAGACCAGCAGTGCCAGGGTGACATACATCAGGACGCCGAACGCGGGCAACGGCACACCGAAGAGGTGCGCGTAGGAACTGGCGCGCACCGTGTCGCAGCCGTTCCCACCCCCCAGGCAGAGCATGGGGCTCGAGGGTGAGGTGTAAACCCAAAGCAGATAGGCCGAGTCAAAGAGGCCGAGTAAACTGAGGGCAAAGAGTACCAGTTTCCGCATGGGCTCCATTTTACCCCGAATTTGCGGGAATACGCCTATTACCTCTGCGTCGGGAGCGCGGGACGACCGCGCCGCGCGAATAGGGGTCTTCCGGTGCGGGGGTTCCCGGTTTCGAAGTCCTGGGGCGGTAGCGCCAGCCATCGAGAGGCGACTTTGGAGGGCGGCGGCTTGCCGCCGCTTTCCAAGGCGGGAGCAAGCTCCCGCACTCCATAACTGGCACGCTGATCCTCTATTGCATTCTGGCAGAAAGCGTCGGGACAGGTCAGGTCTGGCGTCGACCGGGGCTACAGAAGTTGGCGGACCCGGAACCAAAGAGCACACTCCAACGGCTCCGAGAGAAACAAAGGGGCGTATACTTGCTGGAGACTGCGAGTCCAAAATGCAAATCCTGGTGGAGGTGAAACTGGAATGGCCAAGGTAGAGGTGCGGTACACGGATTACTTTGCCCAGACGATCCAGCGTATGCGGGAGGACGGACTGCTGCTGGTCACCATGGGCGCGGACGCGAAAGCCAACGTCATGACGATTGGCTGGGGAATAATAGGCTCGATCTGGGCGCGGCCTGTCTTCATCGTGCTCGTCAGGCCCTCGCGCCACACTTACAGTCGGCTGGAGCAGGTCGGCGATTTCACCGTCAATGTGCCTCCTCGGGAACTGGCAGCGGCCGTGAGCCATTGCGGGACGGTTTCGGGGAGAGATCACGACAAGTTTCAAGAGATGCAGTTGACGCCCATTCCCAGCCGAGAGGTGCGGCCACCCATTATCAAGGAATGTGTTGTGCACTACGAGTGCCGGACGCTGCATCGGAATGACGTGGCGCCCGACGCGCTGGCGCAGACGGTGCGCGGGGAGTTTTACGCTAGCGGAGATTTCCACCGCCTCTACTTTGGCGAGATCGTCGCTGCCTACGCCGACGAGGATGCCGGCCTGCGCTTGACCCCGTAGCCACGGCACGGTTGGGGTGCCGTGGGCTTTTGTGCGTTCCCATCAAGAACCCACGGTTGGAAAAACGCCAACCGCTACCCGCTGGGGCTGGAGCATTGACAGCGCAAAAGGATATCGGCCCGGTCATCCATAGACGGGTGCCCCGCAGCAGGTAGCGCATTAGGCCTGTTCCTGCGGCTTTTGGCGTTCGAATACTGGCCGGCGTGCCGGAGAGCAAACGGTCACAATCAACCTTCAACCCGCGCCAGCCGTCCGGCATAGCCGGGGGCGTTGCGGACAGGCGAAGGGTTTGGTAAAGTGAGGTCATGACCAAGCTGTTGGAGAACGCGCTCGAGAAGATTTCCAGCCTGCCTCAAGAGGAGCAGGACGCCATTGCTTCCCAGATTCTCGCCGAGCTCGAAGACGAAACAGCCTGGGCGAAACGCTTTGCGGCTCAGGACAGCAAGCTCCGCCGGCTTGCCGACGAAGCGCTGTCCGAGCATCGCCAAGGAGAGACTCGCCCGCTGGATGATCTCCTTTGATCGAATCCCGCACGACGCGACGGTTCCGTGAGGCCTTCGCAAACTTGCCTGAAGAGATCCGGCTCATGAGACTCGGAGTCTCCCGAGCCGGGAAGGATGGGAGAGGATGAAGGAAACGGTCCCACCCGAGGCCATTGGGATTATCGTGGCTGGCGATCACGAAGCTAACATGGGAATCTTGGTTGAAAGGATAGATTATGCAGATCATCAACGCCCTGGCCAGTGCGCCCGTACTTCTTGTCATGAGCGTGGTCACATTGGCTCAACTTGGCACCCTGCCATCCCAGCCCCGAGCCGGCTCTGTGCCCCCCGGCTGGATCTGGGTAGCCGACTCGTGGGGATTTAGCAGACTGAGCTTCGGCCCACACACCGACACTCAAGGCAGGAACTTCGACGCACTCAGATTCTCCTATGACACCCAAGCCGCGAGCCATCAGCGGCAACAGATCTTGGCCTCAGGTATCTCCTTCCAGCAAGCAGCGGGAGAAGGCAAAGTATTCACTGGCAGTTGGGCCGTGTTGAAGGATGGTCGCTTTCGCGATGGACGCATTGAGGCGGATATCTGCGGCACGGGCGAACAAGACTTTCAAGGCATTATATTCCGAGTTGATACGTCTGCGATCCAGTCCGGCCAGGCACGTGCAGGACTCTTCCGTGGGGAGCAGATCTATTTCCGCCCGGCATTTGTGGATGAGGACAGACCTGAGTACGAACCCTTGCAATACTACGCCCGCGACGAGCAACCCGGTCGCGCTTTTTTCGCTGGAGCGGCCGCCAAGCCGAAGATCCCCAAGCACGATTGGTTTCATGTCCGTATCGATGTGAAGGGCAAAGTGGCACACGTCTTCCTCGACAACGCCGCGCATCCCTGTCTTACCGTGGAACTACAGAGCGGGCAGGAGGAGGGCGCCGTTGGTGTTTGGGCCTGGAACGGAAGGCTTGCGAACCTGACAGTCACACCCGCGAATCGACTTCCGCAGTAGTGTCGCAGCTACGAAGCAGGAAGTAGCGCAGATCTGTTCTTGTCTGCAGCTTTTGGCGTTCAAATACTGGCCGGTGTGCCTGCGAGCAAACGGTCACAATCAACCTTCAACCCGCGCCCGCCGTCCGGCATCGCGCCACACGCTCTGTCACCAATTCGGCATTGACGCGCTACATTCGGCTACGCTAGACTCGATTCATAGACAAAGCTAGGGGGCGAGACGTGAAGTTTCAGATTGAAATAGATCGTGAAGACGACGGCCGGTGGATTGCTGAGATTCCCGCGCTCCCGGGCGTGATGGCCTACGCCAAGACCCGGCGAGAGGCCATTGCCAAAGTTGAAGCGCTCGCCCTGCGGGTTGTTGCCGACCAGACAGAAGATCGCAAGACACCCATCAAGTCATCTGTGCTCTCCTTCGTGTGCAACCGATGATCCGATGGCCCAGCACCAAAGGCCGCCAACTACTTCGGGCGCTGCTTAGGATTGGCTGGACGGTCAAGGCAAGAAAAGGTTCATCCCACGTACAACTTTCCCACCCACAGCATGGCGAATACACTTGGGCCTTCGGCGACGCCGAAGAGATTGGCCCGAAGATGCTCGCACGCATCGCCAAACACACCGGTTTGACACCGTCAGACCTGTGACCGGCGCCGAGCGAGTCACGCTGCGTCGGCGGGTTTCTCCTGAGATGAAAAGTGGCGGACCTGAGCGGCCGCGACTATGGCCGAGGCTAGCCTTCCCCTGCAGTTCAAAACGCCCCGCCGCCTCCGCCGCCGAAGCCGCCGCCGGAGGATCCCCCACCGCCGCTGAAGCCGGAGCTGCCGGAGGAACTGCTGCGGGGTGAAGAGACCAGGGTGGAGAATGCCTGATGATTGAAGGCATTCAAGCTATTCAGCAAGAGTAGCGGGCGAAAACCGGAAGCATAGGTGCCTTGGTACCAGTTCGGAGGCTGCAGGTAGATGTTCTCGAAGGCGTGAGTCCACCGGCGCTCGACGCCCAGCGCCATGGCATAGGGCAGGTACTTGTCGAACAGTTCCGGATGACCTTGCAGCCGGTCGATGTGGTCTTTTTCCGCGCGGCTCAAGAACTCTTCGAAACCCAGCAAGGCAATGCGTGTCTGGGCACCCCGGAGTGTCCGCGCCGGCATGATCAAACCAAGCAGGATGATGATCACTCCGGTGCTGGCCGCGGCCAGGATGGCCGTGAGCGGGGAGGCGCCCGTGCGTGACGCAAGCATCAACAATCCCACCATGGAGACCGCAAACACGCCAATCCCCAGCCCGATATACAAGCCTTTCACTTTGGCGGGATTCCGAGTGTAGAAACCGTTCTTGATCAATTCCTTGAATATCGCCTCGCGGATGCCCGGCAGGTGAGCGTAGAAACGGTTTTGCAGCTCGGAGAGCTTCACATCCGCTCCGGCCGTATCAGAGGTATGGAACAATCCCAGGAGCATTTCACGTTCGTGCTTTTTCAACTCGTCCCATTGGGCGGGTGGCTTCAGCAGGCGGAAGAGATAGTCGTGCTTGGTCCACAGCAGGACCTTGTGCTCCTGCTCCTCGATGCGGATGTATCCACGCACGGCCATGTCCACCAGGGTGGCGGTGATATCGCGGAGGTCGGGCTTGTTATCCACCAGCGTGCCGAGTTCCCCGGGCGTCAACTGTTCCGGGGGTTCGTAGCGCACCATCACGGCTTCCTGGGGGCGAGGATCGCGGCCGCGTGTGTACCAGAGATAGAACATCAGGATGAAAGCCACGAGGGGCAGCGCGAAGAACCAGTTGGCGAGCAGGAAACGCCACACCAACATGG
>Ga0315284_10003247_pt1 | contig 23079 bp, 21 predicted proteins | sample YL17G09_16_MG_FD_203696 | JGI IMG/M metagenome (GOLD analysis project Ga0315284, IMG submission 203696) | Sediment microbial communities from Yellowstone Lake, YNP, Wyoming, USA - YL17G09_16 | ecosystem: Environmental > Aquatic > Freshwater > Lake > Sediment | place: USA: Wyoming | collected... | reverse complement strand
AGGCCGGCGCGCTGTTCTGTTTTGCGTGCGTGCGGAGCACGCACCCTACATTCTGGGCCCGACAACGAAAGGCGGCCGCGTAGTGCCAGAATCCGTAGTCACACCCGCCAGCCGCGCGCGGGGCTTTCTCGCTTTACGCCTCGGCGGGCGCGCGGTATCCTTCGCCCCCTGAGTCGGCACCAACCCATGCCCAGTCAGCGACAACTTGCCGAGTCGGTCATCCGCGCCCTCGGCGAGGCGGGCCACGAGGCCCTCCTGGCCGGCGGATGCGTCCGCGACATGCTCCTCGGCCGCCCGCCCAAGGACTACGACGTGGCCACCAGCGCGCACCCGGAGGAGGTCCTGGCACTCTATCCGAAGGCGCTCAAGGTCGGCGCGGCATTCGGAGTGGTCGTCGTCACCGACGGGGCCGAGCAGGTCGAGGTGGCGACGTTCCGGGCCGAGTCCGGATACTCCGACGGACGCCGGCCCGACGCCGTCCGGTTCACCGACGCCCGCGAGGACGCCCTGCGGCGGGACTTTACGATCAATGGGATGTTCTACGACCCGGATCGCAAGGAGGTGCTGGACTACGTCGGCGGGCGGGCGGACCTGGAGGCGCGCCGGATCCGGGCGATCGGCGACCCGCGCCGGCGTTTCGCCGAGGACCGCCTCCGGATGCTCCGCGCAGTCCGGTTCGCCGCGGAACTCCTTTTCGAGGTCGCCCCTGAGACGGCCGAGGCGATTCGCCGCCTCGCCCCCGAGATCGCCTCCGTGAGCGGCGAGCGCGTCCGGGAGGAAGTCGCGCGGCTCCTGGTGGCGCCGCCGGCGGGCCGGCGGGCGGGCCTCGACCTGGCCGACCGCCTCGGCCTGCTGGCCGTCATCCTCCCGGAGGTCAACGCGCTCAAGGGGACCGGGCAAGGCCCGACGGTCCACCCCGAGGGCGACGTCTTTCAGCACACGCTGCTGCTGGTCGAGGCGCTTCGCGAGCCGACGTTCGAACTGGCGCTGGCGGCCCTCCTGCACGACGTCGGCAAGCCCGCCACCTTCAGGATGCGCGACGGCCGCATGACCTTCTACCGCCACCAGACGGTCGGCGAGGAGATGGCCCGGGGAGTCTGCGGCCGGCTGCGCCTGAGCACCCTCCAGGCCCGGCGCGTCACGTGGCTCGTCAGGCACCACATGCTTTTGATGCACGCCCCAGAGATGCGGACCGCACGGCTGAAGCGCCTCTTCGCCGAGGACGGCTTTGAGGAACTCGCGGAACTCTACCGGGCCGACTGCCTGGCCTCAGGCGGAACGGCCGACGATTACGACGCTCTTCTGGCCCGGTACCGGGCCATGGGCGAGGAGGAGGTCCGGCCCGAGCCGCTCATCACCGGCCGCGACCTCATCGCACTGGGCCTCAAGCCCGGGCCGCGGTTTGGCGATATACTGAAACGCGTCTACGACGCTCAACTTGAGGGCCGCGCGACGACCCGCGAGGAGGCCCTCGCGATCGGGCGTGCGCTGGCCGACGAACCATGTCATCCGAAGAACTGACCCATTCCGAGACCCCGCTGAACGGTCTTCCGCTCGACACCGAGGGCCGCCCGATCTCTCCGAGCCGCCTTCGCCGCGCCATGCGCCTCAACATCGCCGTCGGCATGGGCGGCATGGCGTGGTACGCCGTCTGCGCCCCGCAGGCGATCCTCCTGGTGTTCTTCAAGAACCACGTCGGCGCAAGCGACGTCCAGTTGGGCCTGCTGGCGGCCCTGGCCACTCTGGCGGCGCCGTTCAACCTTCTGTCGATCTTCATCTACGGCAACCTGCGGACCCGCAAGACCTTCTGGGCCGCCGCCGCCGCCATCCACCGCCTCTTCGCCTTCGTCCTGGCGTGGGCTGCCATCTATATGGGTCGCGGCGGAGAGCACGACCTGGCGTCCAAGATCATCCTCGGCACCGCGGCCGCCAGTTGGATCCTCGTGACCACCGGCTCGTCGGCCTGGTGGTCGTGGCTGGCCGACCTCGTGCCGGAAAACATCCGCGCGACCTTCTTCGGCCGCCGCAGCGCCATCATCGGCCTGGTGAACATGGTCTGGGTCTTCGCGGTGACGGCCTCCCTGGACGCCCTGGGGTTCCTGAACATCTTCTACGTCTATGCGGCGATCTTCATCGTCGCAGGACTGGCCGGGGTGGCCGACATCCTGGTTCACTGCCTGATCCCCGAGCCCGCCCGCCATCCGGACGAGCCGAAGGTCGGCTGGCAAGAGTTCACGGCGCCCCTGAGGAACCGCAATTTCATCGGGTTCTCGCTCGCCATCGGCCTTTGGGGGTTTGCGACCGAGGTCTTCAGCCCGTTCATCTGGCCGCACGTCACGGCCAGCCCGGTCACGGAGCAGGGCGTGGGCGCTCCGCAGACGTGGATGGGCATCTGCACGGTGATTTCCCAGTTGGCGGGCATCGCGACGGTCACCGCGTGGGGCGTCGTCATGGACCGCTTCGGCCGAAAGCCCGCCGTCCTCCTCGGGTGCCTCTGGGTCGTCATGCGGATCACCTACCTCCTCATGACGCCGGGCAATTACATGTTCCTGCTGCCGATCATGGCGCTGGGGATCGGCGTCCTGTCGCCCGGCTATAACACGGGCGTCTCGCAACTGATGCTCACCCTGACGCCGCAGCGGAACCGGACGGCGTACGTCGCCTGGCACTCGGCGACGGTCGGCATCCTTGCGGCAGGCGGCCCGCTCGCCGGCGGGTTCGTCAAGCAGGCCCTGGAAGGATGGACCGGCTCCGTCGCCGGATTCAGCGTCAGCGGGTTCCACGTGGTCGGCGTCGCATCGCTGGCCCTTTGCGCATTGGCCTACCTGACCCTGACGCGGATCCGCGAGGGGCAGGAGAAGCCGTTCGGCTTCATGGCGGCTCGCCTGTTTACGCCGGGCATCCTGCGGACGTTCATGAGCCTCGGCACGATCAGTTTCGCCCCGTCGAGCGAGCGTGCGGCCCGGGCCCTGCGGTCGCTCGACGGCTCCTCCAGCCACCTGGCCCTGGCCGACGCGATCCTGCGGCTCGACGACCCGGACCCGGCCGTCCGCGAGGAAGCCGCCCGGGCCCTCGGTCGCATCGGCTCGGCCGACGCCGCCGGCGCCCTCATCGAGCGGCTGAAGGACCCGAACTCGACCATCCGGCCCGAGATCGCAAGGGCGCTCGGCCAGATCGCCGATCCGCGGGCGGTCGCCCCCCTGATCGAATGCCTCTCGAGCCCGTCGGAGGAACTCCAGGAGGCGTGCACCCAGGCCCTCGGCCGGATCGGCGGACACGAGTCCGTCCAGCGGCTTCGCAGCCTCCTGGATGAGCGGCGGGCGGAGCGCGTCATCGTCACCGGGGCCGAGGCCGTCTCGCTCCACGGCGTCATCGAGGCCGCCTGGGAAATCCTGCCCCACATGCACCGCACCTCCAACCCGGTCCTCAGGCGCCAACTGGCCATCGCCATGGGGAACCTCCTCGGCCGGCCCGGCGAGTTCTACCAGTACCTGACCGGCGAGCAGGCCCGCGAGGGCGCCCTGCTGGGCCGGCTGTTCCGCGCAGCCCGCCGGACCCTCGGCCAACTTCGGCGGACCGCCGCCGAGGCAGACCTTCACGCCGATGCCGTCGAGGTCCTGACGGACGACCTCTCGCGGGTCCGCGGCCTCATCGAGGGGCAGTCATACCGCGCGGCTGTGGAGGGGCTGTACCGGGTCACGCGGCGGTTTGTCCAGACCGTTGTCGGCCGCGAGGGCCCCGACGACGTCCTCATGGACTACGCCTTCGGCTGGGATTTCAAACTCGGCCTCGGCATGTGGTTCGTCACGGAAGTCAAGCAGCGGATGGGCCAGGTCGGCGACCCCGAACTCCTGCACGCCAACGCCCTGCTGGCCCTGTACTTCCTGAGCGCCTACCGGCTGCCCACCGGGCAGCCTGGCGCCTGAGGCGCAAAACAAAGCCCCGGGACTGCGGTCCCGGGGGTCTTGTTTTTGCGCCGGCCCTTGCGCCCGGCCTGCCCGTCAGACTTTCTCGAGCAGCAAGCAGGCGTTGTGCCCGCCGAAGCCGAAGGCGTTCGAGGCCGCGCGGCGGATGGGCATCTCTCGGGCCTGGTTCGGGACGTAGTCCAGGTCGCACTCCGGGTCGGGCGTATCGAGGTTGATAGTCGGCGGCGCGATCTGGTCGCGCAGCGCCAGGGCCGTGACGATGAACTCGACGCCGCCCGAGGCGCCCAGCAGGTGGCCGATGCTCGACTTGGTGCTCGAGACGGCCAGCCGCCGCGCATGATCGCCGAAGACGGTCTTGACGGCCCGGGTCTCGGCGATGTCGCCCAGGGGCGTGCCCGTGCCGTGGGCGTTGATGTACTGGACGGTGTCGGGCGCGGCAGCGCCGTTCTTGAGCATCTTGCTCATGGCGGCGGCGGCGCCTGCCCCGTCGGGTTCCGGCTGGACGATGTGGTACCCGTCGCCGCTCATGCCGAAGCCGATGAGTTCGGCGTAAACCTTGGCGCCGCGGCGCTTGGCGTGTTCGTACTCCTCGAAGACGGCTATGCCGGCGCCCTCGGCGAGGACGAAGCCGTCGCGGTCGCGGTCGAAGGGGCGGCTGGCGCGCGTGGGCTCGTCGTTGCGCATCGAGAGGGCCTTGTTCGTGCAGAAGCCCGCCAGGCCCATGGGCGTCAAGGCGGCCTCGCTGCCGCCGGCGATCATGATGTCGGCCTCGTCGTTCTGGATGACCCAGAAGGCCTGGCCGATGGCGTTGGAGGCGCTGGCGCAGGCGTTCGCGATGCCGGCGTTCGGCCCTTTGATGTGGAAGTAGATCGAGATCTGGCCGGCGCAGGCGTTGATCATGAGTTTCGGCACCATGAACGGCGAGACACGCATCGGGCCCTTCTCCATGAGCCGCGCGTGCTGCGTCTCGTACTCCGACAGGCCGCCGATGCCGCTGCCGACCATGACGCCGACGCGGAACGGGTCCTCCACGCTCCCGAGGTCGAGGCCCGAATCCCGGACGGCGCTCATGGCGGCGACGACGCCCATCTGGCTGAAGCGGTCCATGTGGCGGGCTTCGCGCGGGTCGAGGCACCGGTCGGGGTCGAAGTCCTTGACCTCGCCGCCGATCTGGACCTTGTACGCGGAGACGTCGAAGGCCTCGACGCGGCTGACGCCGGACTCGCCGGCCAGCAGCCGCTTCCAGAACGCCTCGACGTCCTGGCCGAGGGCTGTGACCAGCCCCAGACCCGTGACCACCACGCGCCGTTTCATGACCTAGAGGCGAGCCTCCACGTAGTCGATCGCCTGGCCGACGGTCTGGATCTTTTCAGCGTTCTCGTCGGGGATGCTGATGTCGAACTCGTCCTCGAACTCCATGACGAGTTCCACGGTGTCGAGCGAGTCGGCGCCCAGGTCGTTCACAAAGGACGTTTCCCGGGTGATCTGCGACTTGTCGACCCCCATCTGCTCCACCACGATTTCAACGACGCGCTCCTCGGTTGTCGCCACCGCTTTTCCTCCCTTTAACGAACCGTCCAAAGTTCAAGGTTCAAAGTTCAAGACAACGGCAAGCGCCGGAGGCGCCAGCCGTTCACTCCGCACTCCGCATTCCGCACTTCGCACTGAATGCGCTCAGGTCGCCATGCCGCCGTCCACATGGAGGACCTGGCCGTTGATGTAGGACGCGGCGTCGGACGCCAGGAAGACGCAGGCCTCGGCGACCTCGCCGGCCTCGCCCATCCGCCGGAGCGGAATGGCCGCGATGGCAGCCTCCTTCACCTTCTCGGGCAGGACGTCCGTCATGTCGGTCCGGATGAACCCGGGGGCGACGGCGTTGGCGCAGATGTTCTTGCGGGCCAGTTCCCGGGCCACGGTCTTGGTGAACCCCATCACGCCCGCCTTCGAGGCCGAGTAGTTGGCCTGCCCGGGGTTCCCCACGACGCCCGACACGCTCGCCAGGTTCACGATCCGACCGTATTTCTGGCGGACCATGTACATGGCCGCGTGCTTCGTCATCAGGAACGTCCCCTTGAGGTTCACCCCGAGGACGGCGTCCCACTGTTCCTGGGTCATTCGGAGCAGGAGGTCGTCGCGCGTGATGCCGGCGTTGTTGACGAGGATGTCGATGCGGCCGGTCTTCTCGGAGACCTCGTCCATCATCTTTTCGATGGCCGCCTCGTCGGTGACACTGATGGCGTAGGTGAGGACCGCCTTGGCGCCATCCATTCTGGCGGCGGCGTCCTTGAGGGCGTCCACGAGGACGTCAACGAGGACGACGGTCGCGCCGCCGGCGGCCAGGCGCCTGGCGATCTCCAGGCCGATTCCGCGTGCCGCACCTGTCACGATGGCCGTCTTGCCTTCGAACCTCATGCCTGCCCTTTCGTGTTCATCGCCTGGATGTCGGCGGCGGAGCCGATGCTGACGGCGGCCCGACCGGCCTGTCGGTCGGTCCGCTTCAGGAGGCCCACGAGGACCCGCCCCGGTCCGATCTCGAAGAAGCGGTCGAACCCGTCGGCCAGGAGCCGCGCGATGCCCTGCTGCCAGCGCGTCGGCGAGTCCACCTGTTCGGTGAGGAGCCGTTTGACCTCGGCGGCCCCACTATAATAGACCCCCGTTACGTTTGCAACTACGGGGAATTGGAGTTCTTTGACCCGCAGGCCCTGGAGTTCAGGGGCCAGTTTGTCCCTGGCCGGCGTCATGAGCGGGCAGTGGAACGCCCCGGCCACCTGGAGCGGCACGGCCCGCTGAGCCCCCATGGATTCCGCGATCTCGGCCACACGCCGACAGGCCGCGGCATCGCCGCTGACGACCACCTGACCGGGGCTGTTGTAATTGGCGGGCCAGATTCTACCAGCCTCCCGAGCCGCGCCGCAAATCTTTTCCGCCCCGTCGGCGTCCACCCCGAGGAGCGACACCATGCCGCCCGGCTGCGCCTGGCACGCCTCCTGCATGAACCGGCCCCTGAGGTGCGTCAGGCGCACCGCATCGTCGAAATCAATCGCCCCGGCGGCCACCAGGGCGGTGTACTCGCCCAGGCTGAGGCCGGCGGCGGCCTGCGGCTCGGCCAGGGCGCGGCCGGCGGGCGTCTCCCGCAGGGCCGCCAGGACTGCCAGGCTCGTCACCAGGATGGCCGGTTGGCTGACGTCGGTCGCCGTCAGGCGGTCCTCGGGCCCCTCGAAACAGACGCCCGAGAGTTTGAAGCCAAGAATTTCGTCGGCCCGGTCGTAGAAGGCCTTGGCCGCCGGGCAGGATGCGGCCACGTCCTTGCCCATGCCGACGGCCTGGGCCCCCTGCCCCGGAAATAGAAACGCCACCTTGCCCATACGGGAAGCCCTCCGCTTCGACGACGAGAGGGAACAGTGTAGCGACGTTTCGCCGCGCGTCCAGACGAAAACCGGCTACTGCGCAAATGCGAAGGGAACACCCGACAACGTGTCACGGGACATCACCGAAGGCGGGAGAACTCCTCAACCGTCATCCCGGCAGCGCGGATCAGGGGGCCCGTAGCGTCCCCGGAGCGAGTTCCTTGTGTTGAGGAACCGACAGGCTGGCTATGTGCCCCTGTTTCAAGAGGATGACGTGGCTACCCTTTTGGCGGTCCACGCTCCACCCCGCGCGGGCGAAGCGCTTGACGGCTTCGGCGCCCGAGATGACGGGCAACCTGGCCATCAGGCCGACACCTCAACCTCGCGGACCGCCACGGTCAGCGGCATGCCCGCGTCGGCTCGGGCTTCCAGGCACCCCTGGATCGCCTCCCGGACGTTCGCCAGGGCTTCTTCCTCGGTCTTTCCCTGTGACACGCATCCGGGGATGGCCGGGCACTCGGCCACCAGCATGCCCGATTCGTCGCGCTCGAGTGTGACAATGAGTTTCATGGGCCAACCCTCCGGTCACATCGTAGCGTGGGACAGGCGAGACGGTCAAGCCCCCCGCGGGCCGTTCAGTGCTTGATAACCGCCGCGGCCCAGGTCAGCCCGCCACCGCACGCGCGTGGGCAATCTCACGGCTGCCGACGGGCCGGATCTGGCCCGCCTCCAACGTCACGACGGCCACCGTCTCCCCGCCAAGTGTTGCGAACTCAACTTCGTATCCCGCCGTGCGGCTGTGCACCAGAACGACCGTGCCAAGGTCGCCTGCGCGCAGCCCGTGCTTGGGAAGGTCTTCCGCCAAAACAACGATGTCATGTTCCTTCATTTCTCTACCCTCTGCCTTGGGTAAGCCGTGACGAGCCGGGGGGATGTCTGCCCCTTTTCCACAAACCACACAACGCGAATAACCGGACCAGGGCCGGCTGGCGTATCCAAAGACCCCTCTACAGTATACTTCGTTCCGAACCGCGTTTCATCAACCGTTGTGACCTCATTCTCTGCCGCATGCCGTATCAGGGCGTCTGCCAGGGCCCTCCAGTTTTCAGGCGCAAACCCCAGGGCTGAAAAGAAGGCGGCCTTGGCGCGGCCGGTCGGGTGGGTTCTTGAGAGCAGATAGGAGGTAATCTTTGCCTTGGGGACCGCGGCGGCAGCCACACCGGGCACTTTCACGCCTTTGCCTCCTGGCAACCAGCAGCCGCCCCACGGCCGTTCAATGTTTGATAACCGCCGCGGCCCAGGTCAGCCCGCCGCCGAACGCCACGAGGATTGCCACGTCGCCCGGGCCAAGCATCCCCGCCGCCCGCGCCTCGTGGTACGCCATCGCGCAACTCGCCCCGCCCGTGTTCCCGTACTTCTCGATGTTCAGGAAGACCTTCTCGGGGGGGAAGCCCATGCGGCCGGTGGCCGCGTCAATGATGCGCTTGTTGACCTGGTGCGGCACGACCAGCCGGACGTCCTCGACCGAGAGGTCGCACGCCTTCATGCAATCCTCGATGAGTTCCTGCATCTTGACGACGGCGAACTTGAAGACCTCCCGGCCGCGGATGCTCATGTAATGGAGCCGCTGGTCAATAGTGTCGTGGGACGGCGGCCGTCGCGACCCGCCCGCCGGCAGGATCATCATCTCGCCGCCCCCGCCGTCGGCGTGCAGGGCCGCATACAGGATGCCCGTCGCCGGCTCGTCGGAGGCCTGGACGACGGCGGCGCCCGCCCCATCGCCAAAGAGGACGCAACTCGAGCGGTCCGTGTAGTCGGTGATCCGCGAGAGGGTCTCGGCGGCGATGACGAGGACGTTTCGGGCCTGGCCCGAGAGGACGTTCGCCCTGGCCTGGGCCAAGGCGTAGATGTTCCCGCAGCAGGCCGCCGTCAGGTCGTAGGCCCCGGCGCCGGTGCAGCCGAGGCGGTCCTGGATCCAGCAGGCGGTCGCCGGGAGGGTGTTGTCGGCCGTGATTGTGGCGCAGATGATCAGGTCCACCTGGTCCGGGCGCAGGCCGGCGTCGGCCAGGGCGGCTCGCCCCGCCTCCACGGCCAGGTCGCTGGTGGCCTGGTCGTGCTCGGCGATGCGGCGCTCCTTCATGCCGGTCCGCTGGGTGATCCAGTCGTCGCTGGTCTCGACGAGCCGTGCGAAGTCCGTGTTGGTCAGCACCCGCCGGGGAACGAACATGCCGGTGCCGACGATCTTGGCGCTCGCGACCGTGCTCACGCCGGCGTTCCCCCAAACTGAGCGACGGCCTCGATGATCTCGCGGTTGGCGCCGGTGGCGGCGTAGGTCGCGGCGGCGCGGAAAGCGTTGGCGATCGCCCGGGCGTTCGAGTTGCCGTGGCAGATGACCACGGCGCCCTCGACCCCGAGGAGCACGGCCCCGCCGTACTCGGCGGCGTCGTGCCGGCGCCGGAGGGCATTGATGACCGGCCCGAGTTGGGCCACGGTCGCGGGCGGCAGGGCCTTCAGTTCGGTCATGATCACCTGGAACATGTTCTCGGCCATCGCCTCGACCGTCTTCAGGACGATGTTGCCGACGAAGCCGTCGCAGACGACGACGTCGAACTGGCCGTTGAAGAGGCCCCGCCCCTCGGCGTTCCCGACGAAGTGGAGCGGCGACTTCTCCAAGAGGTCGCTCGTCTGGCGTGCCAGGTCGTTGCCCTTCTCGCTCTCCTCGCCGATCGACAGGATCCCCACCCGCGGGTTGGCGACGCCGAGGACCTTCTGGGAGTAGATGCTCCCCATCACGCCGTACTGGAAGAGGTGCATCGGGCGGGAATCGACGTTCGCGCCGGCGTCAAGCAGGACCACCGGCCCGAAGAACGTCGGAAAGACGACGCCGATCCCGGGCCGGCGGACGCCCGGCAACCGGTGGGCCACCATCAGCGCCGCCGCGACGAACGCGCCGGTGTTGCCGGCGCTGATGACGGCGTCGGCCTTGCCGGAGGCCATCAACTCGACGGCCCGCCGCATCGAGGAATCGCGCTTCTTTCGGACGGCCTCGACGGGCGGCTCGGCCATGCCGATCTGCTCGGAGGCGTGGACGATCGAGAGCCGCTCCTCCGAGGCGCCGACGGCCGCCAGTTCGGCCCGTATCGCCGCCTCGTCGCCGACGAGGATGATCTCGTCGCTTTTCTGCACGTCGCGGGCCTGGGCGGCGCCGCGCACAACCTCTCGCGGGGCAAAGTCCCCGCCCATCGCGTCAATCGCCAGGCGCACGGCCTATTCCTCCTCGACCACCATCACCTGCCGGCCGTGATACCAGCCGCAGTTGCTGCACATGGTGTGCGGCAAGGTCGGATGGCCGCATTGCCGACACGTCACGGTCTGGACGGGGGACAGCGCCATGTGCGAACGGCGCATGCGCTTACGGGTCTTCGAGGTCCGTCTTTTCGGGGCAAGCATACCATTCTCCTCGGCGAAATCCGCGGCCTTCGTCTCACCCGGCCATGAACCCTGGCACGAAAGGTTAGAATCTTAGCGGGTCCGGCCGCTCAGGTCAACCCCAAAGCGTGAGGCGCCGGCGCGAGCAACACGCGCCGCGCGAGCGCGGCGGCTAAACGATCGCGCCTTAGCCGAGTTGTTTTCTCAGGAGGTCCGGCACGGCCGCCAGGGCCGCCGGCAGGGCCGCGGCGTCCTTGCCGCCCGCCTGGCCCATCTCGGGCCGGCCGCCGCCCCCGCCGCCGACCGCCTTGGCGACCTCCCGGACGAGGTTCCCGGCATGGACGCCCCGCTTGACGAGGTCCGGCGTGGCCGCCGCAACGACGCTCACTTTGCCCGCCTCGGCGCTCGCCAGGACCACGACGACCGACCCCTTCTTCGCCCGGATCGCGTCGCAAGCCTCGCGAAGGGCGCTCATATCGGCCCCCTGGACCTCGGCAGCAACGAGCGTCACGCCGCCGATGTCCTGCGCCTGCTCCAGGACTTCGTCCAACCCGCCGCGCTTCGTCAGGCTCCGGGCCTGCGCGAGTTCCTGCTTCAGGTCCTTGATCTGGTGCTGGAGACCCTCGATGCGGCCGACCACGGCGTCGGGGGTGGTCTTGAGTGCGTGGCAAATTTCGGCCAGCCGCTCCTCCTCGCCGTGCAGATATTCGAGCGCCGCCAAGCCCGTCACGGCGGTGATCCGCCGGACGCCCGCGGCGACCGACTCCTCGCCCGTGACCTTGAAGAGGCCGATCTCGGCGGCGGAGCCGAGGTGCGTCCCGCCGCACAGTTCCGTCGAGAACCCGCCGATCGAGACGACGCGGACGCGCTGGCCGTACTTTTCGCCGAAGAGGGCCATGGCGCCCTTTTTGCGGGCCTCCTCCAGGGGCATCCACTCGGTCGCAACCTCGGCCCCGAGGAGCGTCTTTTCGTTGACGAGCCGCTCGACCTCGCGGAGTTCGTCGGGCGCCGGCGCCGTCGGGTGCGTAAAGTCGAACCGCAGCCGCTCCGGCGACACCTCCGACCCGGCCTGGTGGACGTGCTCCCCGAGGACCTTCCGAAGGGCCCATTGCAGCAGGTGCGTGGCCGTGTGGTTTCGGGCGGTCGCCAGGCGCCGCTCGGCGTCCACCGCCGCCGTCAGGCCCTTTCGCCGCTCGATGCGGCCGGTCTCGACCTTCACGAGGTGGACGATGTAGCCGTGGTCGAGGACGGTGTCGCTGACCGCGGCCTCGCCGGTGTCGGAGGCAAGGCGTCCGACGTCGCCGACCTGTCCGCCCGAGCGGGCGTAGAACGGCGTCTGGTCCAGCAGGACCTGGGCGTCCTGGCCGGCCTGGGCGGCCTCGACCCACTCGTCGTCCACGAAGATGGCGAGGACCTTGGCCCGGGCCTCGGCCGACTCGTACCCGACGAACTCGGTCGAGAGATTCTCGCGGCCGAGGCGGTCGAGGGCCTTGCCCGAGAGGAGTTCGCGCTTGAAGACGATGGCTTCCTGGCCCATGCTGGACCCAGCGCGCGACTGCGACCGGCGGGCGTCCATCGCCTTCTCGAACCCCTCGCGGTCCAGGCTGAGCCCCTCTTCCTCGAGCCGCTGCTCCATGAACTCCAGGGGAATCCCGTGCGTGTCATAGAACTGGAAGATCTTGTCGGCCGGCAAAGCCTTCGTGCCGCCGGCCTTAAGGGCCTCGACGGCCTCGTCGAACTGGCGGACGCCGACCGATTCCTCGATGGCCGCGGCAAACCGCTGCTCCTCGGCCTCCAGGATGTTGAGGATCGTCTTGCGGCGGGCCGCCAGTTCCGGGTACGCCCCGCCCATCCCCTGCTCGACGGCCGGCACCAGCCGCGCAAGGAACGGCTCCGTGACGCCCAGATGCCGCCCGTCCAGGGCCGCACGCCGGATCAGCCGACGCACGACGTACCCGCGGCCGTACCGGTCGGGCAGCGCCCCGTCGGCAATGCAGAACGAGATGGCCCGGACGTGCTCGGCGATGCGTCGGAGGCGGCGGCCGGCCTCGTCGCGGGCGCCGGGCGTGTAGGACCGGCCGGTGGCCTCGGCGGCCGCCTGGACGACCGGTAACATGACGTCGATGTCCATATTCGTGGGGGCGTGCTGCATGATGGCCGCCATCCGCTCGAGGCCCATGCCGGTGTCAATGTTCCTGGAGGGGAGCGGGACGAGTTTGCCGCCTTCCTGCCGGTCGAACTGCTGGAGCACGAGGTTCCAGACCTCGACGAATCGCGAGGAATCGTTTTCGGGCGTCGAGGCGCCGCCCTTTTCAGGCTCGGTGTCGACCAGGATTTCGGTGCACGGCCCGCACGGCCCGTTCGGGCCTTTCGACGGGGCGGACTCCGGCCAGAAGTTTTCCTCCTCGCCGAACCGCCAGATCCGCGATTCGGGCACGCCGATGGCCTTGTTCCAGATGCCAAAGGTCTCGTCGTCCTTCTCATAGATCGTGACGTGGAGCCGCGCGGGGTCCTGCTTCATCTCCTCGAGCATGAACTGCCACGCCCACTGGCACGCCTCCTTCTTGAAGTAGTCGCCGAAGGAGAAGTTGCCGAGCATCTCGAAGAGCGTCATGTGCCACCGGGTGACGCCGACGTTGCCCAAGTCGGCGGTGCGGAGGCATTTCTGGCAGGTGGCGGCCCGGCCGAACCCGGCGGGCTTGAGGCCGAGGAACTGTTCCTTGAACTGGTTCATCCCCGCCCCGGTGAAGAGCAGCGTCGGGTCGTTGTGGGGGATGAGCGAGTCGGAGGGGATGATCTTGTGGCCCCGCTTCTCGAAGAACCGGAGGAACCGGGTGCGGATTTCGTCGGTCTTCACGCGCCTTCTCCCGCCGGCGGCGCCCTTGGCGCCCTGGAGCATTGGAATGCACCATCCTAGCGGGAACCGGCGGGTTTTCAAGTCTTCGTCGCGCAACCCGCGCGGGCAGGTGCGCCAGGGCCTTGTGGCATGGCTTGCGACGGCGAAACAGACGCGGCCCCTAAGGCTTGTCCTTCGGCTCCGCGTTCGGCTCGCCGAGCGGCTGGATGACCTTGACGCCCTGGCCGACGACGTGGACGAAGGCCGGTCCCTTCAGGTCGCGCGTGGCGAGCCGAAACTCGTGGAGCGACGCGATCTTCTGGTCGCCGACCTGGTCAAGGACCATGCCCGGCTCGATGCCCGCACCTTGGGCGGGCGAATCGTCCTGGACTTCCTTGACGAAAACGCCCGGCTGGTCGGCCTTCAGGCCCGCTCCGTCCCTCAGTTCAGGCGTGAGCGGCTCGACCCGCATGCCGCGCCATCCCCAGTCCGGCAGACGGGCGGCCGTCAATTCTTCGGCGGGCGGGCGGCGCGTCGTCGCCACGCTGATGACCTGCTTCTGGCGGTTGCGCAGGACCGTCAGTTTGAGTTTCTCGCCGACGGGCGTCGCCTGGACGATTTGCACCAGGTCGTCGGGGTCGCGGATGTCTTCGGCATCGACGCGGACGATGACGTCGTCCGGCCGCAGGCCCGCCTCCTTGGCGGGGGTGTCGTCGAGCACCCGGACGACGTAGGCGCCCCATCCGGCCTCGGCGCCGGTCCGGGCGGTCTCTTCCTCGGTCACTTCCTGCATCTCGACGCCGAGGAACCCGTAGATGATCTCTTCGCCCTTTTTGAGGCGCTCGATGATCGCCCGGGTCTGCGCGGTCATGGGCACGGCGAAGCCGACGCCGTCGCTGGAGCCGTCGCGGCTGGAGATGACGGCGTTGACGCCGACGACCTCGCCGTCGAGGTTGACGAGCGGGCCCCCGGAGTTGCCCGGGTTGACCGCGGCGTCCGTCTGGATGAGGTTGCCGTAGTAGCGGTCGAGTTCGCGGCCGACGCCCGGGATGGCGCGGCCGGTGCCGCTGACGACGCCGAACGAGACGCTGGCCTGGCCGTCGCGGCCGAAACCGAACGGGCTGCCGAGGGCGACGACGAACTGGCCTCGCCTGAGTTTCGTCGCATCGCCCAGGTGGGCCACCGGCAGGTCCTTCGCCTCGATGCGGATCACCGCCAGGTCGCGACGCGGGTCCGACCCGACGACGGTCGCCTTGTAGCGCTTGCGGCTGGAGAGCGTGACCTCGATCTCGACGGAGTCGCGGACCACGTGCTCGCTCGTCAGGATGAACCCGTCCGGGCTGAGGATGCAGCCGGAACCGTTGCCGCGCGCCCGGTACGGCCGGCCTTCGTTGAGCCGGTCGAAGTATTCGCGCAGGCGGTCCCTCAGACCGTCGGGCAACCCATCGGGGATGCCGGAGGAGTCCAGGCCGAGGGGGTTCTGGACCTCCCGGACGACGGCGATGTTGACGACCGCCGGGCCGATCCGCTCGGCCGCGCCAAGGATCGTGCTCTCGACGGCCCGCGCAATCGCCAGCGAATCCGGCGCCGCCGCAGACCTTGGGGCCTCTGCGGCCTTGGCGGCAGGCCCAGTCGGCGCGGCGGGCGCCGCAATCGCCGCCGTCCACGCCAGGCCCGCCACCATCGCGACGAGGCACAGCATTCTTCCAGACCGCATGACCGTCACCTCCGTCGGCGCGCCGCCGACCGCCGCCGGCCTGCACAGCCGACGGCTCAATCCTCCGGCGGCGTCTCGCCATCGCTTTCTTCGGCCGCGCGTGGCCCGGCCGGGACCTCGGCGCCGGCGCTCTTGGCCGCCAATACTTTATCCCGGATCTCGGCCACAAGGTCCGCGTTTTCTTCGAGGAACAGGCGGGCGGCGTCGCGGCCCTGGCCGATCCGCGTGCCGGCGTAGGAGAACCAGGCGCCCGATTTCTCGATGACCCCCAGTTCCGACGCCAGGTCCAGCAGGTCGCCCTCGTAACTGATGCCGCGGTCGAACAGGATGTCGAACTCGGCGTTCTGGAACGGCGGGGCGACCTTGTTCTTGACGACCTTGGCCCGGGTCCGGCTGCCGACGACGCGGTCGCCGGCCTTGAGCGTCTGGATCCGCCTCAGGTCAATCCGGACGCTCGCATAGAACTTCAGCGCCCGCCCGCCCGGCGTCGTCTCGGGGTTGCCGAACATGACGCCGATCTGCATGCGGATCTGGTTCAGGAAGACGACGGCCGTGCGGCTCTTGGAGATCGAGCCGGTCAGTTTCCGCAGGGCCTGGCTCATCAGCCGCGCCTGCAGGCCCATGTGCTGGTCGCCCATCTCGCCCTCGATTTCGGCGCGCGGCACGAGTGCGGCGACGCTGTCGATGACCACCAGGTCAATGGCGCCGCTTCGGACGAGGAGGTCGCAGATTTCGAGGGCCTGTTCGCCGGTGTCGGGCTGGCTTATGAGGAGCGACTCCAGGGCCACGCCGATCCGCTTGGCCCACGTCGGGTCGAACGCGTGCTCGGCATCAATGAAGGCCGCCACCCCGCCGCGTTTCTGCACGTTGGCGATGATCGAGAGGGCGAGTGTCGTCTTGCCGGACGCCTCCGGCCCATAGAACTCGGCCACGCGGCCGTAGGGGAGGCCCTTGCCGCCCAGCGCGATGTCCAGGCTGATGCTGCCCGTCGGGATGCACGGCACGGTCACCAACTGGTCGGGCCTGAGGGTCATCAGGGCCCCCGCGCCGAACTGCTTTTCGATCTGCTCCAGGACCCGCTCGAGGGTGGCTTCCCGCTCTTTCTGGTCGGTGATGCGCTCGACCAGCCCCTTCGGTGACCTCTGCTTCTTCACCATCGCAAGACTCCTTGTGCTGTCCGGGAGATGTCCGCCCCTCCCGATCGCGCCGTGCCTTTCCTCGGAGAAGCCGCATTATCGCATCTTCCGGCACCCGTTCAAGACCCGCCCTCAGCCAGCGCAGCGCGGGCCAGGACCGTGTAGGTCGGCCCTTCGGACGAAAGTTGGCTCTTGATGATGAGGACCTCGCGGGCCTTGAACTCGGGGCCCGCCGCGCCGGCCATCGCCGCCACCGCCTCCGAGAGCCGCCGCGTGTCTCCGCCGCGCACCCGGCCGAGCGTCAGGTGCGGCGAGTACGCCCGGTCCTCGACCTCCTCGGCAAACGGCGCCGTCGCCTCGGCCAGCCGCTTCTGGAGCCGCTGGAGCGCCCCGCCCGCTTCCTCGACGCCGCACCAGATGACGCGCGGCTGGCCGCGCGGCGGAAACTGGCCGGCGCCTCCCATCCGAAGCGTCATCGGCCCGGACCCGGCGCACGCCCCGCGGACCGCCTGCTCGAGCGAGCCGAGCCTTGCAGCCAGCACGTCGCCCAGGAACACGAGCGTCAGGTGGATCCGGTCGGGCGCGACCCAGCAGACGTTGCCGCCGGCCCGCTCGAGATCAGCCTGCTGCAACGCGAGATACTCGCGCGCCTCAGGCGGCAGTTCGATCGCAATGAACGTCCGAACGCTCTCGGCCATGGGTCGGGCCTCTCAATCCTCCGAACAACCGCCTGTAACCGCAAAGAACGCAAAGAGCGCAAAGATAAGCCAGGTCCTGACGGCAAAAACTGCTACTCACAGTGCACGCAGACATCGGTCCTAAAGTCTGAGCACAAGGCGCTTGATGCCGTCGCGCATCTGCCGTTCATTGAAGTTCAGCAGCATCCCGAGCCTGCATCCCGTCAGTTTGAGGTAGGTCAATACCTGGGCCTCATGAACGGCATTCAACTTGTCAACCGACTTGACTTCAACAACAACCTTGCCCTGTACCAGCAGGTCCAGGCGAAAACCACAGTCCAATTTCACGTTCTTGTAGAGAACAGGAACAGGTTTCTGTCGCTCAAAAGTGATTCCCCGCAGCGACAATTCGTGGGCAAGGCATTGTTCATAGGCCGACTCGAGCAGGCCCGGCCCCAGATTCCGATGTACCTCAATGGCGGCACCGATGATCTCCTTTGACAGGGCGTCCTCGTCCATCGGCCGCGCCCCCTCCGCACCAGGTGATTGACAGTCGCTGTTTGCCGTCCGCATTCCCTCTCAATGAGTCTTCTCTTTGCGATCTTTGCGCCCTTTGCGGTTTCATCCAGCCTTTGGCCGGCCTAGATCGCCAGCATCTCGCGATAGGCCGCAAGGCGCGTCTCGATCTCCTGGCGGCCCAGGCGCTCGAGGCGCCGGAGGCTGAAGTCCTCGACGGTGAAACTGGCGGTCACCGTGCCATAGGCCATCGCCTCGCGCAGAGCGCCGAAATCGTGCCGCCCCGCCTCGGCCAGGCGCCCCATCATGCCGCCGGCGAACGAATCGCCCGCGCCCGTCGGGTCGCGGACCAGAGGGCACGGAAACCCCGGCAGCGGGCAGACGAGCCGCCCCTCGGTCCGTCGCCGGTGCGCCCCTTCGCGGGCGACCAGCAGCGCCCCGTGCTCGCCCTTCTTGATGACGACGAACCCGGGCCCGAGGTCGAGCACCTTCTCGGCCGCCAGCGTCAGGTTCGACTCGCCGGTCAGCAGCCGGGCCTCGCCGTCGTTCAGGACCAGGCCGTTGATCTTCGCGAGGAGCGCAAGGAGCGGCTGCCGCGCCGTCTCGATCCAGAGGTTCATCGTGTCGGCGACGACCAGCGCCGGCCGCTCGACCTGCTCGAGGACCGCCATCTGCGTCACAGGGCTCCCGTTGGCGAGGAACACAAGGTCCGTCGCGCGGTACGCCTCGGGCAGGACCGGCCGAAAGCCGCCGAAGACGTTCAACTGGACGTCCTCGGTCGTCGCCTCGTTCATGGCGCCGGCATACGAGCCGCGCCACCGGAACGTCCGCCCGCCCCGGACGACCTGGAGACCGGAGGTGTCGATGCGGCGGTCCTGGAGCACCCGCCGGAACTCCTCGGGGAAGTCCTCGCCGACGACGCCCACCAGGCGGACGGGCGAGAAAAACGACGCCGCCACCGAGAAGTACACCGCCGACCCGCCGAGCACGTCCTCGGCCAGCCCGAACGGCGTCCGGACGGTGTCGAAAGCAATGGACCCGACGACAAGAAGTGTCTGCGGCACGCGCCCCCTCCCCGGCCCCAGCGGCACTGCCGGTCGGCCGAGACACCCACCATAGCCGGCCGACCGGGCGAATCAAGGAATTCGTTCATCGCGGCGGAAGACGCCCGAGCCACTCCTCCACCGCTTGCCTCACCCGGTCCACCGTCAGGTCGTCCGTGCACAGGGATCGCGGGCAGTGCTTCTGGAGGCTTCGCGGACACGGCAGGCACGGCGCCTCCGACGCGACGATCGTATGCCGGCCGCCCGGGCCACGCGGGCCCACCTCCGACGCGCTCGTGACGCTGAACACCGCCACCAGGGGCACGTCAAGCGCGGCCGCAACGTGCATCAGGCCGGTGTCGGGCGTGATCAACAGGTCGCACTCGGCCACCGCGGCGGCGAGTTCCCTGAGGTCTGTCCGCCCGGCCAGGTTGATGGCCGCCCCGTCCGGCAGCATGGCCGCCACCTTCGCCACTTCCGGGGCCTCGGCGGCGACCCCCGTGAAGAGTATCTGGGCGCCCCACCGGCCCACCAGGTCAGGTACCAGCCGGGCCCACCGCTCGAGCGGCCACATCTTCCTGGAAACCGTCCGCCGGGTGCGGCTGAGGCGGCCCACGCCGACGTGGACGCCCACGAGAAGCCTGCCCGGGTCGCGGCCCAGCGCAGCCAGGCGGCGCCTGGCCGCCGCCCGCTCGTCGGCGGCGAGGAAGAGGCGAACGGGCGGGGCCGGACCCGTGCCGCCCACGATCTCCAGGGCCAGACGGTGCAGCCGTTCGCTGTGATGACCGCCGACCGGCTGAGAGAGCCGTTCGCTCAGGACGCGTTGGACGCCGGCGCGGCGTGCGGCCCACTGCCAGACGCGATGGTCGTGGCCATGGCAGAGGAGGACGGCGCAGGCGTTCTGCCGGCCGAGCCATCGGCCCCACCGGCGGCGCTCGATGGCCAGCCGAAGCCACCGTGGGTTCGGATAGGGCACCTCGACAAGGTCGTCCACGGCCGGGTGGTGCGCGAGGATGGCCAGCGGCCAACTGCCAGCGACGACGATCCGGGCGTCCGGCCTTCCGCTTCGGAGCGTCTCGAGCGCCGGCGTGACCATCACGAGGTCGCCCAGGCGTCCGGTCTCGACCACCAGGATGGTTTTGCGCTCAACCATGCCGCGAGGATTATAGAGGGGAGGTCCCGGAAACACCAGGAAACAGGAAAAGCCTTGTCCCTCCGCGGCGGCCGGGCATAAGATGAATCGCATGAGCAAGGCCGAAGTCATCGAGCGGCTGCTGGCGCGGCCGGGGTGCGGCGTGCGGACATTCCGTGTTTTTCCGCCAGAGGGATTAAAGACTTGCCAACAGGTTGGCCGAATCCGTATACTAGTGTGGTCGGTGGACGAAACTCGGCTCCACGCCGTGTGGCCATTTGGATTCGCTCGGCCCTATATCCCCGACCGATTTTCCACGGCCCCTGACGTCAGGGGCCTTTCTCTTGTGTAATACCTGCCGTAAGGCGCTTCGCGTGTATCGTCAATATCGTGGACAAGGCTGACCCGATTCCAAAGGTATCCGACATAACGGTCTTCCCCCCTCTCGTACAGACGCTGCACCGCCCATAGGAAATAGTCCACCGCCTGAAGCCCGGCGCACTCGTGCGGTGTTGCCGCCAAGATTGTCACGGGTGCCCTTGCGACAATCCCGTGCTTTTTCTCGAAGTTTCGCCTTGCGTCCTGGATGGCCTTTCGCAAGGCAGCCGTGCGATCGGACCTGCCACGGCGTGCAAATACAATTCTATACTCGTCGTGCTTATGCAAGTGGTCTCGAAACAACCGGCGAACCATGAAATCGTAGAGTTCGTTTGGGTGGTACCGGTAACCACGCTCGCGCTCGTTTCGCTGGCGGACGTACGCCACCACGGCTCGTTTGTCCCGCACCACGGCAAAGAACCGCATGTCGTGGTGAACAAGTACTTGATATACCTTGTGACGGACTTCGGGCAGGTCGTCCTTCGCATGAAAAGCAGACGCAGTCTTGCGCGCCTCCGGCCGAAGCGAAGGGACGTTGCGGAAGTAGGGATCGGAAAAGATTTCCTTACGAACCCGCTCCATATCCGCGCTGAGGGTGTCGGGGTCCTCAACGTCAAGCAAGCCCAGAATGAAATACCGCGAGCAACCTTCCATGCCAACAGCAACCTGCCTGGTGCGGTTAAAGAGAGTCGGGTCGCCGGCCTCGTCAACGAAGTAATGCCGAATGGCGGGCATGGTCTCGCCCAACGCTTCGTCCAAGGCCGCCTCTCCCATGTAGTGTGAGGCACCCGTTTTGCTGTCAGCCGCGACGTCAACACGGGCGGACGCCGTGCCCCAGCATGGCCCATGATATCGCATGCATCCGATCGATCAAGGGGAAGGTCGGTTCGTTTCCTCAAGGCGTTTGGCGCGAAGAGGCTCCATGTTGCCGGAAAAGCCTTGTCCCTCCGCGGCGGCCGGGCATAAGATGAATCGCATGAGCAAGGCCGAAGTCATCGAGCGGCTGCTGGCGCGGCCGGACCTGCGGCGCCTCTTCCGGTGGATGACCGACAACGGGCCGTCGGGCGGCCCCGGCGACCGGGGCGGCCGGTCGCGGCTCGCCCGGTTCTTCAAGGCGTATGCCGACGGGACCGCCTCATGGTGGCGGCCCGAGTTCGCCGTCCCGTATCTCGTGACGGAAGTCTTTCGCCGCGCAGCCGGCGCGAGCCGCGAGACCCTCCGGACGCGCGTCTTCGGCAACCCGGCGACGCGCCGCGGCCTCGTGGCGACGGTCCGGAGCGTCGGCCACCTGGGCCTTTCCAAGCCGCAGCAGTTCGTCGCGCCGTTCATGGTCGTCTGGAACTTCACGCAGGCCTGCAACCTCCGGTGCAAGCATTGCTACCAGGAGGCGGGCCGGCGAGCGGACGACGAACTCACGCTCGAAGAGCAGAAGCAGATCGTGGACATCCTGGCGGACCACGACGTCGCCATGCTCGCCCTGTCGGGCGGCGAACCCCTGATGAGCCCGACGCTCCTCGAGGTCGCCCGCTACGCCTCGGATCGCGACATCCACGTGACCGTCGCGACCAACGGCACGCTCCTTACGCCGGAGAAGGTCGAGGCGATCGCCCGGGCGGGCATCCGGTACGCCGAGATCAGCCTCGATTCCGTGGACCCCGCCAGGCACGACGCGTTCCGCGGCGGCAAAGGATATTGGGAGGCGGCGGTGCGCGGCATCCGGAACGTCGTCCGCCACGGCGGCATGCGATGCGGCGTGGCGATGACCGTGACGCGGTGGAACCTCGATGAACTCCAGGACATGCTCGAGTGGTGCATCGCCGAAGGCGTCAGCACGTTCTACGCCTTCAACTTCATCCCCACCGGCCGCGCCCTCGGCGCCACCGACCAGGACCTCTCGCCCGAGGAGCGCGAGCGGATGCTCGCCATCCTCCAGAAATACCTCGTGGGCGGCCGCATCAGCATCATGTGCACCGCCCCCCAGTACGGCCGCGCCTGCCTCGAATTCGGCGGCCCCGACAGCCCGGTCAACACGGGCCACTACGGATACGGCGGCGGCCGGGCGACCCGCGTCCTGGCAAAGTACGTCGGCGGATGCGGGGCCGGCCGGTGCTACATGGCCCTCCAACCCAACGGCGATGTCACGCCCTGCGTCTTTCTGCCCATCAAGGTCGGCAACCTCCGGACCGACCCATTCCAGACCATCTGGAACCATCCGGTCATGCGACTCGTCAGGGACCGCGAGGCCCGGACGGGCCATTGCAAGGTCTGCGAGTATCGGTACCACTGCGGCGGGTGCCTCGCCCGGAGCCATGGCTACTTCGGCGACCTGCGGCGGGCGGACCCGGGGTGCAAGTTCAACCTGGCGGAGTGGCAGGAAGTCCTGGCGAGCGCCGCGCCGGCCCCGGCGGGGACCGTCCCCCTGATTCGCGAACGGGGACCGTCCCTCTGATGGCCGGACGGGAACCGTTCCGCCCGGCGACCCACGGGGACAGGCGCCTTTTGCATACAGGGGTCGCGTGCGTGCCGAGCACGCACCCTACATTATTCTGCCATGCCCAATTCCGTAGTCACGCCCCCCACCGGTCTTGGCGTGAATATCCTTGGCATTGCGGCGTAGATTCGTTAGAAAGGACCGGTTCGTCCGGCGCTATGGTTGAGTCGCGTGCGTGCCTACATTATTCTGCCGTGCCCAAATCCGTAGTCACGCCCCCCACGGGTGTGACTAATTTTTCTGGCACCCTATAAATCCTTTGCCTGCCTTGTCTTGCGGAGCTTATCACCCGCAGAACGCGGAAGCGGAATACGGAATGTAGAATGTAGGGTGCGTGCTCCGCACGCACGCGACCCCTAGTGCTCTGTCGCTACTCAATTGATGGATAGAGTTTCTTCAGTTTGATCCGGGCATCTTCGGTTCTGAACCGCCAGTTCACCTTGGCGTGGGC
>Ga0315284_10003246_pt1 | contig 23081 bp, 24 predicted proteins | sample YL17G09_16_MG_FD_203696 | JGI IMG/M metagenome (GOLD analysis project Ga0315284, IMG submission 203696) | Sediment microbial communities from Yellowstone Lake, YNP, Wyoming, USA - YL17G09_16 | ecosystem: Environmental > Aquatic > Freshwater > Lake > Sediment | place: USA: Wyoming | collected... | reverse complement strand
AATTTGGAATTTTAATTTTTGGGGCAGAGTAATGTTATGATGGCTTTTGATTTTAGCTGCATTTTTAGAAGGTTGGGCAGATTCAATTCTATCTGGATAGATAGTTCCTTGAGCTAAAAATTTAATTTTTGCTTGTTTCTCCAATTCTTTAGCTTTTCTCTCAAAAACCCTGATAAAAGTGTAGCCGATTATTTTTCTTTTCTTTTCAGGGTCGACTACACCTTTCAGCGTACTAAGAAACTTCTCTTTAGCATTAACGACCATAAAATTATGGAATCCCATTTTTTTGAAAATGTTTTCAACTTCCCTTGGCTCATTTTTCCTCATCAAACCATTGTCTACAAAAATACAATAAAGTTTATTGCCAATTGCAGCTCTTAGTAATGTCGCTGCCACCAAAGAATCAACCCCTCCAGAAACACCGATAAGGACTGGCTCTTTCGTTACTTCTCTTTTAATTTCAGCTATAAGGCGTTTTTTTATATCGCTGATTTTCCAAGATTGCTTTTCCTTGCAGATGTCATAAATAAAATTTTTCATGATTTTTAATCCGTGAGTTGTATGGGTTACTTCTGGATGAAACTGGATTCCGAAAATCTGATTATTATTACTTGTGAGAGCGGCAATTTTGCAAGCTTTACTTTTGGCAATTACCTTAAAGCCTTTAGGTAGCTTTGTCACCATATCTCCGTGAGAAAACCACACATTCTCTTTTTTATTACATCCCTTGAATAAGTTAGCTCTATCTAAAATTGTAATCCTTTCTCTTCCAAATTCTTTTAACTTCCCCGATTTAACCTCGCCTCCTAATAATTTAGCAATGGCTTGTTGGCCATAACAAATACCAAGAATTGGGATATTTAAATTAAAAATGTTCTTTGTCGGAAACGGGGCATTTTTATCGTAAACAGAAGAAGGGCTGCCAGAAAGAATTATCCCTTTGGGTTTAAGTTTGATAATGTCTGTTATGGGCGTATTAAATGGTAAAATTTCAGCATAAGTTCCTAGCTCCCTCAAGCGCCTAGCAATCAAGTGAGTATATTGACCGCCGAAATTTAAAACAATAATCATATATATCTCGATTCTACCAAAAAACCGCCTTTTTGGCGATTCTTTGATTTCTGAGGCGGCTCGGTCTCTCGATAAAAAATGTTATTGGCGGGGGCGCTAGGATTCGAACCTAGAACGGAAATTTTGGAGATTCCCATGATAGCCATTTCACCACGCCCCCTGAAATCTTCCTTTTTTTCTATCTCTTTGCTTACCAAGCGATAGCGAAGGTGAAGAAGAGATTTATCTCTTCGCCTCTTTGTGTACCGTATGCTTCCTGCACCATTTACAGAATTTCTTCAATTCCAATTTCTTCTCACCCATATTTTTTGACTTGTGAGCATAATAATTGATTCTTTTGCAGTCTTGACACTGAAGTTTTACAAATGGTTTTTTGGGCATAATTTTTACGTTTTTAAGCCGACGGGGAGAATTGAACTCCCGACCTCTTTCTTACCAAGAAAGCGTTCTACCACTGAACTACATCGGCAGAATTTTGAATTTAGGTCGCTGAAAGCGACCGCTGATGGGTGGTGAGGGACTCGAACCCCCGAAGTCCTTCCGGACGCGTGGTTTACAGCCACGAGCAATTGCCGCTATGCGAACCACCCCCGACCCCCTTCCGATGTGGGATGTTATTATCATACAACAATAAAATTTATTTTTCAATCGTTTTTCCGTGTTTTTTCCGCCATTCCTCAATTTTTTTGTGATGACCGGAAAGCAAAACTTTTGGAGTTTTCCAATAAATTCCTTTTTTAGGAGAAAAAAATTCAGGCCGGGTATATTGCGGATATTCAATAAATCCCCTATTTTTGGTGATTCTTTCTTTTAATAATTGCGGCTTTCCTATGACGCCGGGAATTAACCTGGCAATCGTCTCAATTACCACCTGCGCCGGCAACTCGCCGCCCATTAAATCATAATCACCAATTGACAATTCCATATCCACAATATTTTTTGCTACTCTTTCATCAACGCCTTCGTACCGGCCGCAAATTAAAATCAGGTGACTCAGCTTGGAAAGTTTATAGGCCATCTGTTGATTAAACTTTTCTCCTCGCGGCGTAAACAGAATTATTTTTGTCTTAGGAGTTTTCACGGATTTTACAGCTTTAAAAATCGGCTCAACCTTCAGCACCATTCCCAATCCCCCGCCGAACGGCCGGTCATCAACGGTTTTATGCCGGTCTTTTGTCCATTGCCTCAAATTATGAACGCGAATTTTAATCAGTTTCTTTTTTTGGGCGCGCGAAATTAAGCCTTCTTTTAAAAAGCCTCTGAACATTTCGGGAAAAATTGTGACGATATCAAAAGTTAGCATATTTTTAAACGAAAACGGCGCCATGATCTATCATAGCACCGCTCTCTTTTTCAGTAAATCTTTAGGATTTACAGTTTGAGATCTTCCAGCTCCTCTCCAACCGGAGCTCTCTTTACTCGAGGAGTTCTATCGCTACCCTCTGGTTCCTCGATCTTCAAATTCACTCTGGCGTGATTTTTAAGACCGACGATTCTGACCAAGCTTCTGATAGCTCTGGCCGTGGAACCTTCCTTGCCGATAATCTGACCCATGTCTTCGGGGTTTACTTTTAGAGAAAGTAAAACTCCCATTTCATCAACCCTGCGGTCGATTTTGACATCTTCAGGGTGATCAACCAAGGCCTTTATAAGGTACTCAAGGAAGTCCTGATCAGTAGTGGCTTTTGTCATAAATCTTACAATCTTTATTAAATTCTTTCAGTAGCTCCGACCGGTGATTCTCTCTTTCAGGTGATCGGGAGAATCTTTACCCCCTACCGCTTTTTGTGAAAATTCGGTGAAAAGCGTTGGGGGTAAAATCCCGCGAAACGCGAGATAATAGCTACTGTCAATATTGTATTCTTTTTAAAAATTTTTGTCAACCCCGTAGAAGAATTTGGACAAATTTTATTTGCACAAGCAAGTCCAAATTTCTCTACGGGGTCAACCCCCGCAAAAAAAACAGGCAATCTTGTTGCCTGCCCTGAAAGAGTTATTTGACATCAACGACATGTTAATGTCTTTATACAATTCTTTTTTAGAAGTTTTTCCACCGCCTCCTGTAATTGAAGGAGGTGAAAAGGCTTCTTTAAAAATACATCACAACCGGCCGCTTTTGCCACTTCCTCCAACTCGGAATTACTGCTAAAACAGATCATATTAGTTTCATTGTGAAGCGGCCTCTTAATTATCCTTATCACTTCTTCTCCTCTTACTCCGGATACTCTGAGGTCAATGATGACGATATTAGGACGGTGAAAGTTAAACATCGTAATTCCATCTTCGCCATCGGACGCCTCAAAAAATCTGTAATCGCCAGTTTTTGACAAGAAATTAATTATAGACTTTCTTATTTCTTTCTCACTCTCAATCAATAAAATTTTCGTTTTAGCCATTACCTTCACCTCCTTCAAACAGGAATTTCCATTATTTTTTTCCGTTTTTTTATATCTAACTTCCTAATGCGTTCAAAAACCCGCCCCACTGCTTCTTCTGCCTTTATTTTTATCACCCTTTCTGAAAAGAGCTCATCATGCCACACCCGGAATACCGATTTCTTTTCTTTGTCAAGAAAAATCCCAACGACGGACTTTGTTTCTCCGGTTTCCGGATAAGGAAAGTCGCCAAGGTAAACATTGACTGTATAGTCTCCTGCAAATTGACAAATAATGTTTTCTTTCTTTTGGAACTCCAATATTAACTTTTCGGCGAAATCACTTGTTTTTTCATCGCCCGGTTCATACTCAACATATATGCTGCCGGCGAAAACTCCTTTTGCCAAACAAAATAAAAATACCAAAACAATAAAAACCATCCATATCTTTTTCATTTCTTTCCCTCCTTTCCCCTATGGAATTTTTAATTTGCTGTGAATATATTGTAAATTATTTTTATCTTTTTGTCAAAAAAACTGGCTTGGTTGTAAACCAACCAAGCCTTAATAAAAGCGCTGTGAAGCGCTACTTTGCTATCCGCCGCCAAAGCGACGGGCAGTTCTTTGCGTTGCCTTAACATTCCTCATAGTTCCGAGGCCCAACCGGCTGGTTACAGCAGGATTTCGAATCATCTCCTCCGTCAGTGTCATAAAGTTGCGGCGATTCCGGTCCTTCATTTTCTCAAAAGCGACATCGAGAAGTTTGAAACAATCTCTCTTCTGCCCTTCGTTATAGAAAAGGACCGCGTTCTCTAGGTAACATTTGATTTCTTCATCTTCTGCCGCAATTTCTAGTGCCGGTCCAACCGTTACCAGTCCTGCTCTGATCTTCGCCAATTCCGTCCTCGCTGAGGTTAATGCGATCGCAAAAAACGCAATCGCGGAAACAAGAATCCCAATAAGGACAATCCAACCCATCCTTCGCTTCATTTTCCTTCTCATTCAATCATCTCCTCTCTTTTCTTTTTCCAAAGATTCGAGACCATAATTAACTACAAGTTTACTTCCAAATTCCTTCTCAAGAAGCACTTTAAACTCCTCAAAAGAGTTTGACTTCTTCAACAATTTTCTAATTCTACCCATTGATGGGAGAGTTGGATACCAAAAATATTCTTCCATTCTTTCACCTCCATATTTTATTCTGCCAAAGAGCAGTGAGGCAATTACCTAAATTATTAGATAACCGCCTTACTGCCCTCTGCAAGTTTTCTCAAAGAACTTCGAAGGAATTTCTCCTTCTCTGAGACTTCGTAAACATTGAATTATCAAGCCACGAAATCTCGGAGAAAGAGTGGGCAGGCGGCAAGCAAAAAGTGTATTTTTGCACGCCTGCCCTTATTTTTGTTCAATAATTTTCCGGAACCATGCCAAATCATTGGGTCGGATATGACTAATTCCCAACTTAGCATATTGGTCCCTGACGCCGCTGTTTGCACTCGTGGAATAAATTTTTATTCCGCTATCTTCCAATTGTCTTGCCACATCCAACCCCTCGATACCACCTTCAGTTAAAGAATGGTCCAAAAATATGACATCGGGGTTGTGTTCGCTAATCGCCACCAGCGCCTCATCAATGCTGTGGCATTCGGCAAACACCACATTATCCCGGCCTGAAAAAATCCGACCAAGACTCCTCAACCAATCTCCATTGTCATTAATGAATAAAAATTTCATATCCATCACTCCTTTCATTTAATTTTTAAAAATACTTTTCTCCTTTTCCGAAATTTCATAGATAATCTCCCTAAAATCTCGGAAAAAGAGAGCAGGTGCAAATGCGATGTTCTGCACTCACACCTGCCATTTATGTTACAGCGGGAAAGTCATTTCTTCCCATGCCTGTTCTTCCACCTTCTCGCCCTTAGGATGAGAAACTTTAATCTTCGCATCCTCTAAACGGAGATTCTTCAAGGTACAGTCTTGACCTCGCGTTCCGGTCAGCTCGCTTTTGCTTCTTGGCCGGATATAGGCGTGGTCTTCATAGAGTTGCTCTGGTTCTTGACCACCCTTTATGACCCAAAGCGAGTACCTGAACTGGTCGCCTAACCATCCTTCCCCGTGTTCCGACAGCCGGTCGGTATCGATCTGCTCGAAGAGGATAAATACGGCAACCTTGCGGTCCTCATCGATGACAGATTCCTTCACCACCGTCGGCTTGTAGAGCGGGTGATTATGTCGGTAGCTTTCTACCACCTTCACCATCACCTGCTTCGTTTGCTCGGCGAATGAGCTGGGAGATTCTTTCGAGACCTGTGCCTGACCGCTACCGATCGCGACTTTCATGGATTCGCTCCACGGAACGCCGCTGTAGCTACCGCCGCTACCAAACCCTACAGAGACGCTACCATCTTTGTTAATTTCCACCGATTTAATGTGGATGTAATCTTTGGTGGCACGGCTATTCCTGATCTCTTCGTGCTTGATAGTGCCATCTGGTTCCTTCCACACAAGGTAAACAGTGTCATAGCCATACGTGCTACCATTCTCGGTCGTGTGCACCACGGCGCAAACATCATTCCTCTCCTTAGGAAATATAGGACTGTGAGTGTAATCACAACCCAAACGGGGACCAATGCGCTCGATCAAATCCTTTACTTCTTCAGGTGTTAAAACAGCCACTTTCTTCTCCATCTTTCTCCTCCTTTCAAATCTTCTCGCCAGGAGAATTATCAATGTAATCCTCCGCGAGAGCGTTGAAAAGAAAATCTCTTAGGCCGCTAAGATTGTATGTCTTACGCCAAGAAATTTGTTTACTCTTGTCCTTGGCAAATCTTAGCCACCTGCCACACGCGCTTGCCAGATCAGGGTGATAGTCCCGGCAAACAATTTTGTACCAGCGAGCGGCCAACGCCTTGCGACGTTTGCCGGTCTCAGCCAATACAATTTCATATGCTTGAGTCGGGCTATCTGCCTTTTCTGTCAGGTCGAGCAATTTAGGATCCGCCCAAACTGCCTTGGCGCGTGCCATGAGTTCCACAAACCGTTCGCAGTCTTGCATCGTGTAGCCAGTTGTTTTCATGTTTGTTTTCATGGCGTGCTCCTTTCCTGTAAAGCAGCGTTTGCCGCATCCTGCCATGCGACGATTCTTTCAACTCTCTTAATTCCCAACAAGACAGGCTGCTGGGTCGTGACCGCAGTATATTTTACGTCCTGTGCGAGACGGGGTTCTCGGTTTTCGCCGCCGGTTTCGTTGTCAAACCAGAAAATATTTAATTTTCTCAAAGAACTTCGAAGGAATTTCTCCTTCTCTGAAACCTCGTATTGCTACAAGATTTCGGAGAAAGGGAGCAGACGTACGAAAGTTTTTGTTTGCTTTATAGCCGCCTGCTCCTTAGGTCTTCAATCCGCTCTCTTCACGGCGAGGTCGATGCACGCGAAAATGCGCAGCACCTTTTTCTTCTCGTCGCGGTCTTCTTCTTCAACCTCTGCGGCAATATCGTCGCGGAGGTCATCTAATCCCTTCTGAATCATTCTTTGGGTTTCTGGCTTCAGCTTCATCTTTCTCACCTCTCTTTCCTTTCAATTTTTTTATTTTCACAAAGGGCTATTTTCAAATCTCTCAAATCTACAACCTTTGTTATAAGCTTGAGAGATTGGGGAACGAATAAAAGAAAATGATATTCTTTGTTCCCCTTAAAAGTTCAACTTTCTTTCTTTTTCGGCCGTTTGATGCAACAGCCCGGCTTATTAAAGATAATTTCCACTTGGACGGTCTCAGTGGCAACGATGGTAATTTGGTAGCCCAGCGCGCCTTCAAAGTTTCCGTCTTCAAGTGCCTTTTCCTGCCGCTTTTTTCGTCGCATTGCGGTGGAATTCTTAGTACACGTACTCGCTTTCATTCGCATCACCTCCTCCTTAGCGATAGCACTCTCTGGCTAAGGAGAAGGTGATTTCTTTATTTATTTGTCAAAGTTTATTTCTGGCGAAGACAGGGATAGAGTCAGATGATTACACCCCTCCATCCCTATCTCAACCAGCTCTTTTAAATCACATCCCGCCTCTCTAAGGAGAGAGGCGGGATGATGTCAAAATATTGAAAAAATCTTATTCCCTCCTTTAATTTTTATTTCTCCCTGTCAGTTGGCTCCAGAATATGGCGAAGAGGATTTCGTCCTCTTCTTCACCTTCGCTTCCATAAATGGAAGCTTGGCTTCTGAAGAAAATTGACAGGGAGAAGAAGGAGAGCAGTAAGGAAGGTTGTTATATTCTCTCGAGAAATTGGATGGTCCACGACTGAACCGGAACATCCATTTCAACGAGAAAAATATAACTAACCTACCTTACTTTTGCGCTCTCGCCTCTTCTTTTTCGTGGTATATAACCGGATTTTGTAAAGGAGCAAATCTTTCTTCTCCAACTAGTCAAAGAGGATAAATCCTCTTTTTCACCTACCCGAGTCGCAGCGAAGGGTGGAGAAGAACGAACGTTCTTCGATTCGCTTTCGCGACGCGAAAGCTTGGTAAATGAAGGAGAAATATCTGCGCCTTTTGTTGAAATATTATTTATTTTTCAAACTTCTTACCATTCCCTTTTCACTTGTATTATATCATGTATAATAAATTTGTCAAGCCCTCCCAAGTTTTTGGACTAAAAAATAATACCTTAGAGTTCTTCTAAGGTAATTTTTACCCCAGCCCGATTTTAAGAATTTTTCTCTTCCAAGTGCATCTTTTTTATTCAAATATGCCTCGTAATAAATTAAATCAAATGGCCTGTACGGTTTTGTTGAAAATACTTTTCCTAAATTATGTTCTTTTAATCTTTTCCTTAAGTCATTAGTATAACCAACGTATACTATTTTATTCTTCTTGCTCTGGATAGTGTAGACATAATACATAGTCCAAAAATTTGGGAGGGCAAGCCCCTATTCTTATTTTATTTCTTATTCTTTTGGCGCTTCTTTTTGTTTTTCTTTTGGTTTTGGAGTTTTCTCTTTTATTTTTTCTTGAGCCGGTTTTTCTTCAGTCGGTTTTTCTTCTTTGTTCTCCGGCGCTTTTTTTACCGAGCTTTCGCGTAGCGAAAGCGAAGGTGAAGAAGAGGACGAAGTCCTCTTCGCCTCAACCGGAGCTTCGGCAGGAGTCGGAGCCGAAGAAGTTTTTTCTTTTTCTTTGGCTTTTTTATGGACCGGGATTTTCTTTCCTTCTGTAATTTTTTCTGAAATCAATAAATTTTGAATCGTGGCAGAAGGTTTAGCCCCCACAGATATCCAATATTTAAGCCTTTCCTGTTTCAAAACTTTCTCTTTGGTTAAAGGATTATAAAAACCGACTTCTTCAACGAAGCGACCGGCTCTGGTGGACCTTCTTTTGTCCGTCACCACGATTTTAAAAGAAGGCTGATTTTTTTTACCGACGCGAAATAAACGAATAACGAGCATAATATTTTATCTTTAAAATTGTATTCTTAGCGACTACCAACTTTTTGTCTCCAGACCGGCTTTGGCTGCTTCCTCTTCTGCTTCCTGTTTTGAAGAACCTTTGCCTTGAGCGACCAACTCTTTGTCTAAAAAAACGCCTATAACAAAATGCTTGGCATGATCAGGTCCCCAGTCTTTTAAAACTTTGTAGATGGGAGTTAAACCAACCCGCTCTTGCGCCTGTTCCTGGAAACGCGATTTGGCATCTTTGAAAAGGCCTTTTTCAATAATTTCCGGTAATTTTGTTATTAAACATTTTTTAATAAAATTTTCGCAATTTTTATACCCCGAGTCAAGATAGACAGCTCCAATTAAGGCCTCAAGAGTATTGGCTAAGATGTATTGTCGGGCTTTTCCGGTTTCTTTGTCTTCTCCCCTAGATAGCAAAAGAAATTCATTAAGACCCAGTTCTTTGGCAATTTCTGAAAGCATCTTGGCGTTAACCAAAGCTGCACGCCAGTTGGTTAGCTCTCCTTCTGCTTTTTTGGGATATTTTTTAAAAAGGTATTCCGTCACTACTAATTCCAAAACTGCATCACCTAAAAACTCCAAACGTTCGTTGTTGTTCAAATAAAAATCCGGGTTTTCGTTCAAATAAGACCGGTGACAAAAGGCTTGAATTAAAAAATCTTTATTTTTGAATTTTAAATTTAATTTTTTCTCAAGTTTATCAAATTCCTTCATTTTTCTGGTTCTTTGTTGTTTTTTTCTTCAATTTCTTTATACACCGTCCCCAATACTCCATTAATAAATTTCCCGGAATTCTCTCCGCTAAAACTTTTAGCCAATTCAATGGCTTCATTTATGGCGACTTTCGGCGGCACTTCTTCTTTTTTGGCATATAACAATTCGTAAAGTCCAATTCTTAAGACATTTCTGTCAATAATCGTGATTTGTTCAATCGGCCATTCAGGAGCCGCCTTTTCAATGATTTCATCAATCTGTTTTAGCTTTTTTACTATTCCCGTAATCAACTGCCAGATAAAACTTTCGTCTTCCAAACCAGGACCGAATTCTTTGATGTTTTTTTCAACAATCTTTCTTAAATCTTTTTCTTTGCCGCAAAAATCCCATTCGTAAAGGGATTGCATCACAATTGACCTTGATAAATGACGGCTGGACATAAAAAATACTAGAAACTGGAATAAAATTAATTTATTATTTTTTTGAAAGCTCTTGCAAGGTTAAAGGTTTTTCTTCTTGCTCTTGTTCCTTTTGGGATTTCATTTCTTTTTCTCTCTTTTTTCTTTCTTTTTTATCCAGTTTTTTGAGCACATTAACCATTTCCCTCCCTTTGTAATAACCGCAGTTGGGACAAACCGTGTGGGGTAATTGCGGTTTCCCGCACTTTGGACACTTACTTAAAAAAGGCGCCTCAATATAGAGGTTGGCTCTCCGTTTGTTCCTTCTTGATTTGGTATGTCTTTGTTTGGGAACCGCCATAATAAATAATCAGAAACCGAGCTTCCATTACCGAGTTCCCATTTATGGGAACGAGGTGGAAAAGAAGGAATCTTCTTTGACTATGGAAGCGAAGTCAAAGAGGTAAACCTCTTTTTCACCCTTCGTTGCGACTCGGGTAGGTGAAGAAGAGGACTTTATCCTCTTCGCCTTCAAAAGTCAAATCTCAAAACTAATAATATCATATCAATTATTTTTTTTCAATGGTTTAAAACTTTTTCGGTGTATCTGACAATGACCATATTTTTTTAACATTTTAAAATGAAATTTTGTTGGATAACCTTTATGAGCATCAAACCCATAATGAGGGTATTTTTTCGCGTATTTTTTCATCAGACGGTCGCGCGTCACTTTGGCAATAATTGAGGCTAAAGCTACGCAAAAAACTTTTTCATCAGCCTTAACAATTGATTTTTGAGGAATCAGTAAATTAAGCTTGAAATTGCCGTCAATTATTAAAAAGTCGGGTTTTCGTTCAAGCTTTTTAATTGCTCTTATCATTGATAATTTCGTTGCTTCCAGAATATTAATCTTATCAATCACTTTTTCGGAAACTTTGCCTATCCCCCATTTTAATCCGTCTGTTTTTTTAAAAATTTTGTAAAATTTTTCTCTTTGTTTCGGAGTTAATTTTTTTGAATCCCTGATTTTTGTATCCTGTATTTTGTATTTTGTATTTTGTATTACCACGGCGGCCGCCACAACCGGACCGGCCAGAGGTCCCCGGCCCACTTCGTCCAAACAAGCCACTCTTTCAAATCCCCTTTTCCATAATTTTTTTTCTTCATTTAAGTTTGGAATTGACATTTTTTTTATTATATCACATTGACTTGTCTTTTAGTAAAAAGTAAAATAACATAATACCTTTAAAGGTTTTTTAGTTTGTTTATGCCCAAATTTACTCATTTGCATGTTCATTCGCATTATTCCCTGCTTGACGGATTACCTAAGATTGACCAGCTCTTGGATTATGTTAAAAGTTCAGGCATGGATTCTTGCGCTCTGACCGACCACGGAGCTTTATATGGCGCTGTTGAGTTTTATCAAAAGGCAATCCAGAAAGGAATAAAACCGATCATTGGCGCTGAAATGTATTTGGCTTTTGAGTCAATGACCCAAGAAAGACCGAATATTGACGACAAAAAATACCATCTGGTGCTTTTGGTTAAAAATGAAAAAGGATATAAAAATCTGGTTAAACTTTTAACGAAGGCTCATCTGGAAGGCTTTTATTACAAACCAAGGATTGACCACAACCTCTTGAAAGAATATTCGGAAGGGCTGATTGCTCTTTCTGCCTGCGTCAAAGGTAAAATTCCTCAGTTAATTCTGGCAAATAAAATTGAGGAAGCGGAGAAAACTGCTCTTTTTTACAAAGAAATTTTTGGTAAAGAAAATTTCTATTTGGAAATCCAACATCATCCTCACCTGATAGACCAAAAAAAAGTTAACAAAGCTTTATTTTCTCTTTCAAAAAAATTAAAAATCTCCCTTGTCGCGACTAACGACGTTCATTATTTAAAACCGGAGGATGCCGAAGCTCAGGATATTTTAATGTTGATAAATACCGGCTCTGACCCGCATGACCCAGAAAGAGCAACTTTAAAAGCTGATGATTTTTCCCTGAGAAAACCGGAAGAGATGATTGAAGATTTCAAAGAATTTCCCGGAGCTATTGAAAATACCCAAAAAATTGTAGCTGACTGTAATTTCCAGTTTGATTTGGGAAAAACCAGATTGCCAAAATTTGAAACCGAAGGCGGAAAAACACCAGATGAATATTTAAAGGAGCTTTGCTACCGGGGCATAAAAAACAGGTATGGCGAAAATCCCAAAAAAACAGCTTTTGACAGGTTAGATTACGAATTATCGGTTATTTCTCAAACGAAATTTGCTTCTTATTTCTTAATTGTTCAAGATTTTGTTAACTGGGCAAAGAGAAACCGAATTGTGGTCGGACCGGGCCGGGGCTCGGCGGCCGGCTCTCTGGCTTCTTTTGTTTTAGGAATTACCAACGTTGACCCTCTAAAATATAATCTTTTATTTGAACGTTTTTTGACGCCCGACCGCTCATCCGGTCTGCCGGACATTGACCTTGATTTTACTGACCGCCGAAGAAACGAAGTAATAAATTATGTGGCTGAAAAATATGGCAAGAATAAGGTCGCCCAGATTATTACTTTTGGAACCATGGCGGCCCGGGCCGCGGTCAGGGACGTTGGCCGGGCATTAGGTTACCCCTATAGCTATTGCGATAAGGTCGCTAAAATGATTCCTTTCGGTTTTACTCTGGATCAAACCCTATCTCAAGTAGCCGAATTTCGTCAGATTTATTTACAAGACTCTCAGGCTCAAAAATTAATTGATTTTGCCAAAAAATTAGAAGGATGCGCCCGACACGCTTCAACCCATGCCTGCGGCGTGGTTATTTCTGAAGAGCCTTTAGATAATATCTGCCCGCTACAACACCCAACCCAAGATGAAAAAACGATTGTTACTCAGTATGAAATGCATGCAATTGAAAGCTTGGGATTGTTAAAAATGGATTTTTTGGGCTTGAAAAATCTGACCATTATTGAAGACACCCTGTCCCGGGTTTATGTCGTGCAGGGAAAAAAGATTGACATTGAAAATCTGCCTCTTGATGATAAGGCTACTTTCAAACTTTTACAAAATGGCGAAACAGTTGGTGTCTTCCAGCTGGAATCTGACGGAATGCGCAGATATTTAAAACAACTGAAACCCACGGAACTTGAAGACATCATCGCCATGGTTGCACTATATCGGCCAGGGCCGATGCAATTGATACCAGATTATATTGCCGGGAAACATAAAAAAAAGAAAGTGGAATATTTACATCCCAAACTAAAACCAATTTTAGAATCAACCTATGGGATAGCAGTTTACCAGGAGCAAATTATGGAAATCGCCAAAGAACTGGCCGGCTTTACGCTTCCCGAAGCTGATGTTTTAAGAAAAGCTATCGGAAAGAAAATCAGAAAATTGCTTCTTTCTCAAAAAGAAAAATTCATTGAAGGAGCGAGAAAAAACGGCATTGAACAAAATATCGCCCAAAAAATCTGGTACTGGATTGAACCCTTTGCCAGTTACAGTTTCAATCGTTCCCACGCCGCAGCTTACGCCACTATTGCCTACCAAACAGCTTATTTAAAAGCCCGTTTCCCGGTTGAGTTTATGGCCTCTCTCTTAACTTCGGAAAAGGCCGATGTGGAAAGAATCGGATTTTTAATCGGAGAGTGCAAAAGAATGGGTATTGAGGTTTTGCCTCCCGATATTAATGAAAGCTTGGAAAATTTTACAGTTGTTCCCGGCCAGAACAAAATTCGTTTTGGTTTGACGGCCATAAAAAACGTTGGCTGGAATGTCGTAGAAGAAATTGTCAAAGAAAGGAAAACTGTAGGACCCTATCAGTCAATTGCCGATTTTGTTTCAAGAATAAATTCAAAAGTTCTGAATAAAAAATCAATGGAAAGTTTAATTAAAGCCGGGGTTTTTGACAAATTAGCCGAAAGAAATCAGCTTTTATTTAATTTGGAAAAACTCCTGGAGCATGCCAGAGACACCCAAAAGAACAAAACTAACGGTCAAAAAGGACTTTTTGAAGGAATAAAATCTAACAATAATTTTTCATTCTCGGTAACACCTGCTGCTTCCAAGTCAGAGAAGTTAACCTGGGAAAAAGAATTATTGGGACTCTTTATCACCTCCCATCCCTTAGAAAGTTTCGGTAAAGTTTTTGAGAAAAAAACAATTCCAATAGCTAAAATCCTCGATGTTCCGGTTTCACAAAAAGTAAAAGTTGGAGGCATTATTTCTGCAATCAAAAAGGTCATTACTAAAGTCGGTAAACCCATGCTTTTTCTAAAATTAGAGGATTTGACTGACAAAATTGAGGTGATTGCCTTTCCCGGTGTTATTGAAAAAAATCCGACAGTTTTTCAAGAAAATAAAATTGTTTTTATTTGGGGCCGCGTTGATAACCGGGACGGTGTTCAAAAGATAATTTGCGAAGAAATCGAAGAAATTACAGAAGAAACATAAAATTTCTTCTCCACGCTTTACTCGGCTTTGCCTCGCTCGCGTAATTGAAGAAGTAATTAGCACCAGTTAACGATTCGTTCACGGCAACCTGCTAATTGCTTTTTTCGGTAAATAGAGATAAATTCAATATATGAACAAAATTGAAGCTATCCGTCATTCTTTATCTCATTTAATGAGCATGTCCGTGCAAGAATTATACCCCAAAGTTGGCTTGGGGGTTGGCCCTGCCATTGATAATGGCTTTTATCAAGACTATGACTTGCCCGAAACAATTACGCCAGAAATTTTGCCACGGTTAGAAAAACGGATGAGAGAATTAATCAAAGAGAACATCAAATTTGAGCAGCACGATGTAGATTTTGCCAAAGCCTATGAGTTTTATAAACACGACCCTTATAAAACTGGCTTTATTGACGATCTGAAAGCCGCCGGCGAAAAAAAAGTCAGCTTTTATAAATCCGGCTGGTTTGATAATCTCTGCGCCGGACCGCACGTCAGCTCAACGAAAGAGATTAATCCCGATGCCTTTAAATTAACTTCCATCGCCGGTGCTTATTGGCGAGGCTCGGAAAAAAACCCTATGCTCACCAGAATCTATGGACTTGCTTTTCAGACTAAGAAAGAATTAGAAAATTATTTCAAGGCTCAAGAGGAAGCGGAAAAAAGAGACCACCGCTTTTTGGGCCGGAAAATGGACTTATTTCATATCGATGAAAACGTAGGGACAGGGCTAATCTTATGGCACCCCAAAGGAGCGATTTTAAAAAGAACTATTGAAAATTACGCTTTAGATGAATATTTAAAAAATGGTTATCAACCGGTAGCTACGCCTCACCTTGCTAAATTAAATCTTTGGCGTACTTCTGGCCATACAGAATTTTACAAAGAAAACATGTTTCCGTCTTTACATATGGCAGAATTAGGCGGAGAAGAAAAGGATGATTACCAGATAAAACCCATGAATTGCCCTTTCCATATTGCTATTTACAAAGATAAAATCCGCAGTTACAAAAACCTACCCCTGCGCTATACGGAATTAGGTACGGTTTACCGCTACGAAAAATCAGGAACCTTGCATGGCTTAATTAGAGTCAGGGGATTAACTCAGGACGACGCTCATATCTTTTGTACTCCTGACCAACTATCTCAAGAATTAGTTACGCTAACAAAATTTACTTTTAATATCTTAAAAGCTTTTGGCTTTAAAGACTTTAAAATTTATCTCTCTACTAAACCTGAAAAGTACGTTGGTGATGATAAAATCTGGCGAAAAGCCGAGAATTCTCTCGTTTATGCATTGAAAAAAATGAAATTAAAATACACGACTGACCCAGGTGGCGGCGCTTTTTATGGCCCGAAAATTGATATCAAAATCGAAGACGCCTTAGGTCGTGAATGGCAATGTACTACCATTCAGCTCGACTTTAACTTACCCGAAAGATTTGATGTCACTTATATTGATTCCAAAGGGAAAAAACAAAGGTCAATCATGATTCACCGAGCTTTATTAGGTTCTCTGGAAAGATTTATTGGTATTCTGCTTGAATATCATAGTGGAAATTTGTCGTTATGGTTAGCACCAGAACAAATTTGGATAATTCCGATTGGCAACCGCCACGAAAAATACGCCAATCAGCTCAAAAAGAAGCTAAGCTCCTTTAGGGTGGAGGTAAAAGATGAAAACGAAACTGTCTCCAAAAAAATCAGGGAAGGAGAAATTCAGAAAATCCCCTATCTCCTGGTGGTCGGAGACAAAGAAATGAAAAGTAATTCGGTTCGGATCAGACAAAGAAACAAGGGAGATACCGGCATGATAAAATTTAATAAGTTTTTAGAGAAAATTACCAAAGAAAAAAGTGCAAAAAAATAAATTAAGGCGAAGAGGACTACGTTCTCTTCTTCATCTACCCGAGCCGCAACGAAGGGTAGAGTCGAAGAAGATTTCTTCTTCTCCACTTTCGCTTTCGCTACGCGAAAGCTCGGTGAAGAACGAATGTTCTTCAATTCGCTTCCTACGGAAGCTTGATATATGAATCAGATCAGCGAAAAAACTCAAAGACTAATTAAGCAATATCAAGTCTCTTATCAAACTTTACAACCCAAAAAGGACGAGTCAACCATCCATGTTGACGAAGTGGCAAGCGCCGTAGCTTCTTTCTATGAAAAAATCAGAGGGGTTGTTGAATGGAGAGAAGAACATCTTTTAAGAAGGGCGGCCATTGAAAGAATTTTAAAAAGAAGGTTATTTTTGCAAACCGCGGCTGACGAAATGGCCGAATCCTTTGTTTTTGAACTAATCCGCGGCGGCCATTTTCCAAATGATCGCATTCCCGAAACGAAAATTGAAGAGGTAAAAAAGGCGCTCAATAAGTATCTTTTTATCCTGGAAAACAGTAATCGGGCGCCAAGAGAAAAAATGAAATCTCACCTTTATAATTGGTTATTAGATATCGCGGCTTGCGAAATAGAAGAAATCCTTTCTTTACCCATTAAGGAAAAAGCATTGATTGAATATATGACGGAATTGATGAAGGAGAAAATTAAAGTCGTTGGAGGAACCATAGTTTATCGAGGAATGTTAAAAGAAGAAAAAGAAACTCAAGTTTATATTGCCTGCCAGAGAGCACTTTTTAAACTTGACTCGCCTATTATCAGCTATCATCTTTTAAGAAAAAGGTATATTGACTGGCAAAAACTTGAAGAAACGCAGTTAAAAAAAATCGCTGCTGACATTTATTTGATTTGGGATAGTATTGAAAAAGACTTAAAACATCCTTTGTTGGAAAAATTCTATAAAATCTGTGAACAGTATGACACTCCTTATCTGATTTTAGGAGATATTCTTTCACAAAATCCAACCGAAGCTCACAAATCCCTATCTCAACCTGAAACCTTAGAGATCTTAATCAAACAAGCTTATCAAACAAGACTCAAAAAGCTCAAAGCCAGAATGGGACGGGCCGCCATTTTCATTACCATCTCAATATTTGTCACCAAGATGCTGTTGGCCTTTGCGATTGAGATTCCTTTTGACAAATATGTTTTGGGAGGATTCAATTATGAAGTTCTGGCAATTAACATTTTAATTCCGCCCTTTTTGATGTTTCTTTTGGTTTTAACCATCAGACCTCCCAGGAAAGAAAATCTAAATATGGTCATGATGGAAACAATGAAAATTGTTTATGAGAAAGACACAATGGATGTTTATGAAATAAAATCTCCCAGAAAAAAGGGGTTTATTTTAAATTTTGTAATTAATATCTTTTATCTTTTTACCTTCCTTGTCTCATTCGGTATAATTATTTGGGGATTAAATAAACTAAACTTTGGCGTGCTGTCAATCATAATATTTCTGATGTTTTTCTCTTTAATTGCTTTTGCCGGAGTGAAAATAAGAGAAAGAGCCAAAGAACTTCAGGTTCTCCCGGAAAAAACAGGATTTTTAATTTTTTTAACCGATTCTCTCTCTTTGCCTTTCTTAAGGCTGGGACGATGGTTATCTCATCAGTGGCTTAAATATAATATTATTTTAGTCTTCATTACTGCCTTGATTGATATGCCTTTCCAAGTATTCGTTGAATTTTTAGAGCAGTGGAGAACGTTTTTGACAGAAAAAAAAGAAGAAATTCATTAGTGGTATTACCAAGTGAGGTCGCGGCACGCGCGAATTTAAATGTCACTTTCAGCGACCGCGCTATCACCGCTCTTTAGACACCCTCGGTTTCTAACGTTTTCACTTTCAGCGAAAGCCTGTTTTCCTACACGGAAGAACCGGAGGGTTCTCCCGACCCCTCTCCGATAATTCCAGCTTGAAAAAGCTGTTTTTTTGTTCTAAAATTAGCGATATGAAATACTGGATTATTACTTTCGGTTGCCAGATGAATAAATCAGATGGCGAGAGAATTGCTTCGGTGCTTGAAAAACGCGGACATCGGCCGGCTTGCAAAGAAAACAAGGCAGATTTAATTGTGATTAATTGTTGTTCGGTTAGACAATCGGCTGTAAATAGAGCTTACGCCAAAATTAACAAATACTTTAAAAAGAAAAAGGTTGTTTTAACCGGCTGTGTTTTGAAAGAAGACAAAAAGAAACTGAAAGATAAAGTATCTGAATTTTGGCATCCTGACTATTATTTTGAATGTTTACCAATTCATCAAAGTAAATTTCAAGCTTTCTTACCCATAATGACCGGTTGTAACAATTTTTGCGCTTATTGCGTTGTCCCCTACACCCGTGGCAGAGAAAAATCTCGGCCGGCAAAAGAAATTATTAAAGAAGTAAAATCTTTGGTTGAAAAAGGATGTAAAGAAATTGTGTTGCTGGGGCAAAATGTCAATTCATATAAAAACAGAAGTATAAATTTCCCGAAATTATTAAAAAAAATCAACAATGTTGAAGGTAATTTTCGGTTCAACTTTGTTACCTCACATCCAAAAGATATGTCTGATGAATTGATAAAAATTATGGCGAAATGCCAAAAATTAATCAAAGAAATACATCTTCCGGTTCAAAGCGGAGATAATGAAATTCTAAAAAAAATGAATCGCCATTATACGACCGCTCAATATAAAAATTTAATTAAAAAAATCCGAGAAAAAATTCCCGGAATAAAAATATCAACCGATATTATTGTCGGCTTTCCCGGTGAAACAAAAAAACAATTCCAAAACACGGTAAAACTCGCCAAAGAAATTAAATTTGAAAAGGCTTATATTGCTAAATATTCACCAAGACCAGGAACTTTAGCTTTTAAATTAAAAAATAATGTCTCACCCCAAGAGAAAAAAACCCGCTGGCAGATTCTTGAAAAGTTAATTAACAAAAAACATGTTAAAAATAATATCTAAGCTTATTGTTATTTTGGGGCCGACGGCTTCGGGGAAGTCGGATTTGGCTGTTAAAATTGCGAAAAAATTCAATGGCGAGGTAATTTCTGCTGACTCGCGACAGGTTTACAAAGGATTGGATATTGGAACTGGAAAAATTACCAAAAAAGAAATGAAGGGAATCCCCCACTATCTTTTGGATGTGGCCAGCCCAAAAAAAAGATTCACCGTGGTTCAATATCGGAAATTAGCATTAAAAACCATTGATAAAATATTCAAAAAAGGCAAAATCCCAATTCTTTGCGGCGGAACGGGTTTTTATATTCAGGCGGTGGTTGATGGGATAGTCATTCCTGAAGTTCCGCCTGACTGGAAATTGAGAAAAAAATTGGAAAAAAAATCAGCGAAAGTGCTCTATAAAATTTTGAAAAAACTTGACCCGAGAAGGGCAAAAACTATTGAAAAGGAAAATCCCAGAAGATTAATCCGGGCAATTGAAATTGTAATGAAGACTAAAAAACCGGTTCCTTCCTTAAAGAAAAATCCTCTTCCCTATCCGGTTTTGATGCTGGGAATTAAAAAGCAAGATAAAGAATTAAAAAATTTAATTAAAAAAAGATTTTTAAAATGGTTGAAAATAGGGTTAATTACTGAAGTAAAAAAAATAAAGAAATTTGGTCTTTCTTGGAAAAGAATAGAAGAATTTGGGCTCCATTATCAGGTTATCGCCCAATACTTACAGGAAAAATTAATTTACCAAAAAATGATAGAAAATTCTTTAAATGAACTTGAAAATTACGCCAAACGCCAGATGACGTGGTGGAAATCTGATAAAAGAATTATCTGGGTAAAAAATTATCAACAATCAGTAAAAAAAATTGGCAGATTTCTTCGTTGAAACCTGCCAAAGGTTGATGGCCATAATTGGCCATTACTTTTTAAACGTGATTCTGCCAGACGCCCGGCAAGTGAGAATGCAGTAACTTACTCCTTGTGGACAATCCCGCTTATCGCCTGTGAAGTCTCCCTCCATTTCGTTACCGAAATGGAAGGCGTTCCCGTAGTAATAATCCCCGGTTTCGTAAAAATAGAAATTGTACCAGAGATTATTACCGCTGGGCGGTAGACTTAAATTTCCGGATCCAATCTCTTTCCATTCCCATGCATCTTCTTTGAAAACCCTGATGTCTGCCTGGCACTGCGTGTCTTGGCAGGCAAGGCGTCCTACAAAAACCCACATATCCTCCGCTATAACGCCCCTCTCCTTCTTGTTATTTAGGGATGTACCAAATAGACTAACATCCCACCACCCCTCAACTTGGGGCAATATGATTGTTGGGCCAATACTACCGCCTCCTTTGCCTCCGGCATTTGCCAAAGGGGTAAGGATGAAAAGAGCAAAAATAACCAATACACCCACTCCCTTCCAAAACGTTCCTTTCATGCTTCTCATAGTGCACCTCCTTATTTAGTTTTTAATACTTTAATTATATCACCATTTAAAAATTTGTCAAGAGTGCTGAATCAAATAGAAAAGCGAGGAGAGATTATTGAAAAAATCTCCTCGCTTTTTGATTTCGTCACCTCCTTTTTTTCTTTTTCCGGTCTTCTGGTCGTGGCCAGAGCACCAAATGATCATCCTCAACCGCAATGGTTACATTCTGTCCATAGTAGAAAGAGATCGATTTCCGAAGACCTTCGGGAATTAAAATACGTCCGCTATTTTCCAATTTTTTGATGAAAACAGAAGAAGGGTTTTTCAGTTTAGTAGAACCAATTGGACGTAATTCAATGCAATCGTCCTTTCCTTCTCTTAAAAGAATTCCTTTTAAGAAGATTTCTTTTACGCTCACAGGGAGAGACAGTCTCCATTTGTTTTGATGTACATCAACTCTCCTATCCCATCTCCCACATAATAAATCCATATGGTCTACCCCCTTTCTACTGTTAAGTTGGTAGGTAATTTCAAGATAAAAGTGGTTAGGTTTAATGATTTATCATTTTCTACCTTTATCTCGCCATTATAGACACGAACTATATTCATCGCAGTTGCCAATCCCATCCCAGTGGCATCCGTTTTGGTGGAAAAGAAAGGGTTGAAAATCTCTTGCAAAATTTCTTCATTAATACAACCGCCGGTATTAGTGATAGAAACTCTAATCCAACCATTTCCGCATTTGCTCTTAATTAAGATTTTTCCTTCGCTTTGGATTGCTTCAACCGCATTTTTCAAAATTGAAGAAAACACATCTTTGATATCGTATGGATCGCCGAGAATTACCGGAAGCTCTGAATCTAATTTAAGATCAATTCTAATATTTTTCCCGCCCACCAACTGAAGAATCGATTCTTTTACCTCCGCGATAACCTCGCTGACATTAATTTTTTCAAGTTTCGTTCTTTTTGGCCGAGAAAAATTCAATAAATCATTGACAGTTCTTTCTAGTCTAGACACTTCATCCACAATTCTTTCAGAGTAATCTTTAAACTGAGAGTCTTCTATCTTTTGCATTCGACGAGCATAGCCGCCGATTATCTGCAAAGGATTTCTCAGACGGTGGGCTGCTTCAGCTGCCGCCTGACCTAAAATCATCAAAGTTTCTTTTTCCGCTTTCTCCTTTTGCATAAGGTCTCTTTCTAAGAGTAAGCTGGCCAAATTACTTAAGGTTAAGCAGAAATACATTTCTTCCTCGCTAAACCCTTTTCTCTCTCCTGTAGCGTCTGCGACGATTACTCCGATTACTTCGCCCCGAGCCAACAATGGTATCAACAACATAGCAGCGATACCTTCAGAATCAATCAGCGCTTTTGTTTCTTTAGTTCTCGGATCTAGCGCTACGTTTAGAATTAACGACCGTGATTTAGTTTCAATCACTTCCCTGATTTGGTCTAGTTCGTCGAACTTGAACTTCATCCCGATTCCGTGCTTTCCTTTCGGCTCTCCCGCCACCAAATTGACTTCTTCCAAATCTGGCGAAACCCTGAAAATAGAACACCTCTCAATCTTCAAAATTTTAATAATCTGATTAAGTAATAATTCCAACATTGGCATGAATTCAAGTTTGTCAATCCGGGCCTGAGTTTCAACAAGGGCTTCTAACATTTCCCTACTTAACTGCGTTTCCATGTTTTTTCCACCTCCTTTCATTTTTTGTCTTTACTTGTTATGTCTGCGTTTACTTTCCATTTTCTTTTGGAAAAGATCCGTTAAAATATTTATTTATTTTAAATCTCTATTTTATTTTTATCAAAGTTGCTTTCAATATCTTATTAACTATTTCTGGATTAGCCTTTCCTTCTGTAGCAGTCATTACCTGGCCAATTAAAAACTGAAAAGCATTTTCTTTTCCTTTTTTAAAATCTTGGGCTGCTTTCGGGTTCTTTTCAATAACCCCTTTAATAATTTCTTTAATTTGAAATTCATCGATTATTTGCAATAGCTTCTTTTCTTCAATAACATGAGAGGGGTCGGCGCCGGTTTTGAACATTTCTCCCAAGACCATTTTGGCGATTTTACTTGAGATTTCACCATTATATATCAAGCTTATGAATTCGGCAAAATTTTCAGCCGTAATAAGGAAGTTTTCATCAACTATTGATGCTCCTTTTAACAACCCTTGCAAGTCGGTAATAATATAATTTGAAGTTAGTTTAATTATTTTAAAAAGATTTTCTCTTGGAAGGTTCGGCGGCAATTCTGAAACTACCTTCTCGAAATACTCTCCCAAATTTTTATTACAAACGAAAATTTCAAGACTCTTTTCATCTAATTGATATTCTTTAGCGAATCTTTCTCTTCTTTGTTGAGGCA
>Ga0315284_10003244_pt1 | contig 23084 bp, 19 predicted proteins | sample YL17G09_16_MG_FD_203696 | JGI IMG/M metagenome (GOLD analysis project Ga0315284, IMG submission 203696) | Sediment microbial communities from Yellowstone Lake, YNP, Wyoming, USA - YL17G09_16 | ecosystem: Environmental > Aquatic > Freshwater > Lake > Sediment | place: USA: Wyoming | collected... | reverse complement strand
ACTACGCGCAAGTCAAGCTTCGCAGCAGTGAAAGATCAAACAGGGGTGGGTTCGTTCGGAATAGTGGGCAAAAAACGGTCAGGTGGGTCCGCTATCCGGCGCTGGGTGGGTCCGCCGCTTCGCGGCGGTAACACCCAGATACTCCAGGATTGACGCTACAGGCATACGCAGCCCACGAACGCACGGTTTGCTGAAGCAAACGGTGTCGTCGATCGTGATTCTTGGATACAGATAGTGCTGCAGGTGCATGGGGTGGTTCCTCGTGGGATCAACGGATGATCAACGCGACACCTCATTGAGAATATGCAATATTCTAACCGCGAAAATTACTATTTCCCCAGAAGTAACCACTCCAGTCCCTCTGACGACACCCGCCTTGACGCAATGCCTTTCGGAAATTCGAGTACTACTACCCCGATGGTCGTACCGCTCTTCGGAGGGCCGTAGACCCGGGATATTTCTAGGAAACGGATCCTCAACCTAGCTGCCAAGGTCCGTAGGACCGGCATCAACTCGCGCTGATGGGCGTTATAGCCAACACCCTATACCCAGGTCTTCATCCACGCTCGTTCGGGTAGATTGAGTGAACTCGGGAAGACCAGATATGCCGCTCCTACGGAGCTGGAGGTGATGGTCTGCTGCTCTTTGCTAGAAATATCCCGGGTCTACGGCCCTCAAGACACAGACAGAGAAAGGCTGACGGCACTGCTGAGAATTTCCGAAAGGCATTGCGCCTCGATACAGCCCGTCTCAGGCGCCGCATCGAGATTGTCGACGATGACGACGGGCCGCACTGCGACCGGGCTCAGTGCGGCGCTCGGTGACCGGCTGAGGTGTATCGAGACGAGCATCGAGGACCTGAGCAGTTACGACCGCTCAAACGCACCCCGATTTCCCCAGTGTAAACAAGAACGTCGTCCCCTCCCCCACCGCGCTCTCTGCCCGCACCGTTCCCCCATGGGCTTCGACGATGCCCTTGACTATAGCGAGACCAAGGCCGGTGCCCCTGGTTGTGCGGACATTGCTGCCACGCTTGAACCGTTCGAAAATGGTGGCGCGGTCTTCGACGGGAATGCCGATGCCGTTGTCCTTCACGAAGAAAGTCGGAACGCCCTTCTGCCCGGTCATGCCGATGGTGATGCAGGGATCGGCCCGTTCACCAATGTAGCTGATGGCGTTGCCGATCAGGTTCATGAACACCTTCACGATTTCGCCCGGATCAGCCACGATCTCGGCATTCTCAAGGGCGACACCAATCGCGATCCCCTTCTCTCGTGCCCTCAACCTCAGGGGAACAAGCACACGGTCCACGATATCGCGCAATCTGACTCTCTGAAGATCCAATGTCTTGGTGCCGGATTCCATGCGCGCCACGTCCAGCAGGTCGCTGAGCAGGCTCTCCATGTACCGCGCAGCCTCCAGGCCGATCCCGACAGTCTCCAGTGCATCGGTGTCCGACTGCAGCGCTGGCGTGACTTGGAGAATATCCAGCGTTGCCTTCATGCCGGCAAGGGGATTGCGGAGGTCGTGAGTGATCATGTTGCTGAAATCCATGATTGCCTTGTTCTTCTCCTCCAACCGGCGTTGGACCTGCTTGAGGGGGGTAACGTCCTTGAAAGTGATGTGGAATGCAGGCTTTCCTTTCCACGTCAGAGGGCGGTTGGCGACGATCACGTTGATTTTTGCGCCGGTTTTGGTGACGCTGACGCCCTCATCGTCCGGCACGGGCTGCCCTTGCTCAAGCATTTGCATGGCGCGGCGCATGATTTCCCTGGCTTCGATGGGCGTAAGATCTTCGGGACCCAGGGAGCGGAACTCCTCTTCTGTGTATCCGAACATGGCGCACATGGCAGGATTGGTCGCGATGAAACGGTTGGTCTGTGGATCAACAAGCGCAACGCCCTCACTCGTGCCCTCGAACAAAGCGCGAAATCCCGATTCTGATTCCGCCCGCGCGCGCTCGGCCTCCCACCGGGCGCTGATGTCGTGGGCAATCCCCTCGACCGCGACCACCCGGCCCGACTCATCGAAGACCGGCGTTTCCGAGACCTCCAGCCGGCGTCTGGTTCCGTCCTTGTGGAAGATATCCACCTCATACGGCGGCTGGGGCTTGCCGAGGATGCTTTGTTCGGTGTGCGCGGCCACGTCCCTGTTGACCGGGTCATCGGTAAGATATTCGCCGTAGTGCTTCAGAAATTCCTGCACCGGGTATCCCAGCACGTCGAGAACTGAAGGACTGAGGTATGTGAACACACCATTGACGTCATGCGTATAGAAGAAATGGTTTCGCCGCAAACCCTCCACGATGCGCCGGTACTTCTCCCTGCTCGCGTGCAGGTCGCGCTGCGCGGCTTCGGCGACCGAAAGGACGTTTCGAAGGCGGATGCGCAAGTCGCGCGAATGGCCCACAACGTACGCGGTTGCCAGCAGAAAGAGCATGCCTGCGATATTGCCCGGGCTACCCATCATTGCCGAAACGCTGACGCCCGCGTACACAAGGGCGAGATTGTTCTCGATAAGCGCAAGGAAAACCGCGTTCGCCAACCCAGCTTTCATGCCGAATGCAAGGGCGACTCCGATTGCGGGGAGAAATGAAAAAATAGCGACGTTCTGCCGCAAGCCAAGGACTGGCGCCAACGCCACCAAGAGCGCATAGGCGGCATGCGTAGCGAGCGCCAGGGCCAGAGGACCGCGGTGTTTTCCAATGTTTTCCAGAATCGGATTCACAATAGAGGAAACTCCCGTCGATACCTTGCTTTCCTGGACGTCGGGGCAATACGCGCCGTTCAATACGCCCCGGTCTTCACCGTGCCGTCCTTGCGGTCTTCGTAGAACCGCACAGCATCGCGCGGATTGTCGGTGACTGTTCGCGCGTCGCGAATTTTAATCTGCACATCCGGGTGGCATCGTCCGCTCACCTTCACTAAGCAGACATCCCTCTCGCGGGATTGTGCCAGCAGGTCGGTCCGCTTGGCCGCCATGATGCGCACGCGTTTGCCGAGTTCTTCGCGCTTTGCAAATGCCTGCTTGACAAGAGACGCTCGTGCGGCAAGCTGCGGATTCTTCTTGAACGCAACAGCAATGGCCTTGAGGGTATCGTCTATCTTGCGGAGGCTGGTCTGGGTGAATGCAATCTCGTCGTCGATCTCGGCGATCTTCTTCATGATGAGAAAATCCGAGCCCACCTCCACGAACGTCTTGACCCCGCTCTCCGAGCCGATGGATCGAACCTCCACGCCGCGTTGCGCATACACCTCGCCGCCGATAACCGCCCCCCCTGTTGGTCGCCATGGTGAGTTGTCGGGAGGTGAATATGTAACTGTTCACCGCAAAATTGGCGATCGCAATGTTGCCCTGCGCCTCAAGCCGCGCGTTCTGCGCAAACCCGACGCGCACGTCACGACCGGCCGCAACAAGGCCCTTGCCCTTGCCCTGAACGCCGCCCTTGACAACCACGTCGCGACCTGCCTCAACCCTCGAAGACTCCACATTCTTCACTACAACAATGTCGCCGTCGGCCTTGACACCGAAGCCCTCAACCACATTGCCGGAGATGAACACATTGCCCCTGAAATCGATGTTGCCGGTCGAGTAGTCGACATCACCGTTTACCACAAACGTGTCCACAACTTCGATAATTGACCCGTTGAGCACGATGCTCCCGCTGATTTCGGCAACAATCTGTCTGCCATCCTCGGACACGCGAGCCCCTACGCCGGCCAAAAGAGATGCGGCTGATCCATCTTCCGCAGGCACGGTGTGGCCCAGAACGTCAACACCCGGAAACCCAGGGAGCGGATCGGCGAGTGTGGCAAGAATGTCGCCGGCAGCGGCCATGACGATGTTTCGCGTGTTCCTGTAGTCGATGCGACCATCGGCAAGGATCTTGAAGTCGTATTCCTGCTCGGAAGTGTCGAATGTGTACTTGACGGCGCCGGGGCGCCCCGGACGAGGAGGTGTGCCCGCAGCGACGATGACTTCGGTCTGCCGGGTGAGGCTTCCGTTCGCCTTGTCAACCAGAGCCGCGATCGCATCGTCGAGATGCCCGTGGTGGGCGCCTGCCGATCCAAGAGCAGACTTGATGCCGGCCACTGTCAAGGGCGTTCCCGCCCCGTGTCCCGGCGTGCAGTCGGCGAGCGCCGACATCTTGTCGGGTGCAATGGCTACCGACACCGTGCAGTCGACATCAGAGGGCACCACATGCAGTCTGTTGCCGACAATTGCCACTTTGCCTTTTCGCAGGGCGAAGTAGCGCTCTTGCGGGCCATCGATTTCCAACCGGACATTCTCTCCTGCATCGAAAGGGACACGCTCGCCGGCCGCCCGGTATGCGATCAGCTCAGTTGCCGCCACGTCATCGAGATGGAGCAGCTTGTCAATCGTGATCTCGGCGTATGGTGCGCTCCCGGCAATGCGTTCGTACTCCACGCCCGTCTGAAAGAACAGGTGCTCGGGGTCGGTCCCCTGCTCAATCGCCGCGCGATCAACCGAGATCCGCTTATCGCCTATGAAGCCCTTCTCCTTCAAATCGGCATCGGTCGACCCGCGCATCATCTCACGCGTATCGATTTCATCGAGCTGCTGCTGAAGGCGCAGAAGCATCGAATCGGCGCTGTCGTTGTCTTCGCGTTCGGTTGTCATGTGCGATTCATCCCGAATCAGATGCCCCATTCGCGCATCAGATTGCCGACTTCCTTGCGCACGGTGTCAAACTCCTCCTGCACCTCATCGACCGTAATCTCCAGACTCCTCAGCGCGCCCGGAAAGTAGCCCTGCTCGCCACTGCGAATACCCATGTGAATTCCAGCATTGTTAGCCGTCACATTGCTGACGTGTACCGCGGCAATCACAGTGCGATCGGCGGCATTGTCGCCATTTCCGGACAAGGGGGCGTGGTGCAAACGAATGGTGTCAATGAGCACCTCGGGCATCTTCCACCGTCGGGCAAGGAACTCCCCGGCTTCACAATGCGTAATGCCCAGCACTGCGCGCTCGGCCTCGATGTAGGGGATCCGTCGCGCAACACACGCTTGCAGGACCTCAACGAACTCGCGATGGAAGTACTGGTCGAGTATCAGGATACCCAGATCGTGGAGAAGACCGGCGAGAAAGAAGTCTTCCGGCTCACCGCGTCGAATCCGAACGGCAAGAGCCTTAGCGCCCATGGCGCATCCGAATGTGTGAAGCCAGAACTTCTCTCGATCGAAGAGCGATGGTTGATTGTTCTGTTCAAATGCGCGCACAACCGCGATCCCGGTCACAAGATTCTTCACTGTGTTGAGGCCTAACATTATGATGGCCTGCTGAATTGAGGTCACTCTGCTGCGAACGCCATAGAATGCGGAGTTTATCAACCGGATGACGCGTGCGGAAGTTGCCTGATCGCGCGCGACAACCGTTGCGATCTGCGACATGGTGGCATTGCCGTTGGCAATGAGCTTCTGGATCTGCTGCACGACAATGGGAAGGGTTGGAAGCGCTTCGATTGCCTCGAGCCTCTCCCGCATTTCCTCAATCGAAATGGTCATGGTGCCAACGCCCCCGGAATCGAGATCACGAATGTGGTGCCCTTGCCCGGGTTGCTCTCGCACGAAACCGAGCCGTCCATCATTTCCAGCCACGACTTGGCCAGGAAGAGGCCCAATCCGTTGCCGTCGTTGCCGCGCGTCACTGCATTGTCTTCGCGAAAGAACTTGGAGAACAGCAAGCACTGAGCTTCGGGGCCGATGCCGATGCCCGAATCCCTCACCGAGAGGATAACGCAGGCTGAAAGCCGTTGCACCGTGATTTCGACAGGTCCCTCCGAAAACAACAGCGCATTGTCAAGAAGGATCTCAATCGCACCCGTCATCCTCTGGAAATCGGCGCGGATCATCGCGTCCAACGCTCCCGAAATCCTCACCCGTTGTCGAGGCGAGCGACCCGCCTTTTCAAGGGCGTGCAGCGCCCGTTCGATGCTCTTGCCCACCGCGAACTCCTCGAACTCAAGCTCCTTTGCCGCAAGCCCGGTTTCTATTGCGAAGAGGTCGCGCAAGCTGTTGAGCAACTTGTTGAGTCGCTCCACCTCGTGCCGGCTGATATCAATCACCTCGGCGGCGTCGGCGCTTAGATTGTCGGGCCGGTTTTCGTAGAGCACCGAGAGCGCCGTCTTAAGAGTAGAAAGCGGCGCACGGATCTTGTGGACTATGGCCCCGATGAACTCCTGCTTGATCGCATCGAGACGGTGTATTTGCGTTGTGTCGTCAAGCGTTAGCACGACGCTCCTCTCCCCGGCAATGGCAGCAGCGCTCCCCCGGCAGGTGATCGACTTGCCGTTGACAAGAAAGGTGGCTTGCTGCCGCGTCGACGGTTCGGCACTCTGTCTGCTCACAAAGACGGCGAACCCGCTGTCCTTGACCAGACTCATCAGCGGCGAGACCAGCAGATCCTCCACATCGATACCCAGAAGGGAGAGCGCCACGCGGTTGTGCATGCTCACGGCCCCGGCCGAGTCGACCACAAGCAGTCCCACGGGAAGCTGCTCGATAAACGCATCCAGCGACTCACATGTTGTTTCCATACTATCCTCCGAATCGCACGTACCAACACCAGACACTCAGAGACTGCCGGGCGCGTTCACGTAGCCTCGAATCAACGTTGCCAGTTCATCGGACTCAAACGGTTTGGCGACCAAATCCACCGCGCCACGCTCGCGCGCCATGGCCTGACCGTTGGAGTATTCCCTGGCGGTGAAGACGATCACCGGTATGTTGCGCGTCTCTGCTTTGTCTTTGAGTTGCCCGAGCACCTCCCACCCGTCCAAGCCCGGCATCATTATGTCAAGCAGAATCAGGTCGGGATGAAACGTTTCCAGCGCTGTCAGCCCTGCCTTCCCATCCAGTGCCCCGAGTGTCTCGAAGCCTCGGTACTTCAGGGCCAAACAGGTTGACTTCACCAGCAGTTTCTCGTCGTCGATCACGAGCACTTTGTGCATGTCGGCTCCTTTCTCAGGACGCATCGGTGATAGCCATCTCGCCCGTTGCGGTTGGCACATGCAGCACAAACGTGCTGCCCGTGCCGGTCTCGGTCTTCACTTCGATGGCCCCGCCAATGAGTTCCATCGCGCGTTTAGCAAGCGCCAGACCCAAACCAATGCCGCCCTGCGTCCGCGTCAAGTGGTCTTCGGACTGAGTGAGCCAATCGAAGATCCGTTCCACCTTGTCGGGGGCGATCCCCACGCCATGATCTGTTATTGATATGTCGATGGTGCCACTGCCGATAGCACGCACGCTGATGAGAACCTCACCCCGATCGGGCGAGAATTTCACTGCATTGTCGATCACGCAACCCAGCGCGTCACTCAACAATCCTCCGTCGGTGAAAACGGTCGTGTCGGCAATCTACTCGATACCGGTCACACGGACTGCTTTGTCGGGATATCTGCGCAGGACTTCGTTCACCCGATCCGCAACCAGCCCGCGCATGTCCAGCCGCCGGCTCTGAAACTCGGTGAGACGCAGCGTTTCCTCGAGTTCTTTCGTCCGTGCGCGCACCTCCCGCTCCAGGTTCTCGCGATAGGCGAGTTCCCGCTCATTGACGGCAACCTGTTCCAGCGCCGCCCGAACATGCCTCATCAGTTCCTCATGCTTCACCGGTTTGCCTACATAGCTGACTGCCCCCAGCTCCATGGCATTGCGGGCGTCCTGGAGGCTTTCGTGACCGGTCATCACGATGGCTTCGTATAGATGCTTTTTGACATGGAGCTGCCTCAGGAGGTCAAGGCCGCCCATGGACGGCATCACCACGTCCGTAGATACAGGTGTGGGTTGAAGTGCGCGGCGACCTGGAGCGCCGAGACGCCGTCGCCCGCCTCCATGACCTCAAAGCCCTCGAAACGCAGGAGGTCGGCGACAGCTTCCCGGTTGTCGGGAGAATCGTCAACAACGAGTATCCGTCGATTGGGGCCGAAGGCGGTCATGCGCGGTGAGCTCCCGTAAATGCAGCCTCCAGGGCGCGCGACAAGTCGGCTGCGCCGTATGGCTTCTGTATGAACACCGCGCCATGCGTGAGAACGGCCGTCGTTTCATCGTCCCTGCCGCTGCCCGATGCGACGATCACTTTGACAGTGGCATCGATCGCCCGCAACTTGCCCAGGCACTCAAGCCCCCCCATGCGCGGCATGTTCAGATCCAACAGCACCACCGCAACTTCCCGGTAATGCGCCACGAAGTACTCAACCGCCTCCCGGCCGTCGGCTGCCGTAACCGCGTCGTAACCGAAACTCTTGACAACTTCGGATGCAGAAGCCCTCATGTCCTCGTCGTCGTCGACAACCAATACGAGCCCCGAACCGCGAACGACCTCGATGTTGCGGGTTGCGGCCGGAAGCACGGTCTGCCGGCTTTCGGACGGCAAGTACACTGCGAACCTGGCGCCGCGTCCCGGCGAGCTTTCCACCGTCAAATACCCGTCGTGCTGCTTGACGAACCCATACACGGCGGACAGACCCAGTCCCGTGCCTTTGCCCACCGGCTTGGTCGTGAAAAAGGGCTCGAACACTCGCTTCCGCGTTTCCTCGTCCATGCCCGTGCCAGTGTCGTCGACCTCGATCCGGATGTACGCGCCCGGAATGGCCGCAGACTCCTCACCAGGCAACGTGCTCCCGTCGAGCGTGACCGACGAAGTCGAAAATGTCAATACCCCGCCCTCAGGCATGGCGTCGCGCGCATTGATGCCCAGGTTGAGCAGCGCGTTTTCGAGTTGGGCGGCGTCGGCGGGAACGATCGAGGGCGCTGCGTTCAGTCTCATCGCAAGCACGATGCGTTTGTCAATCGTGTTCGCGAGCATTTCGGCGACACGCCCGATGGATGCGTGAACATCGAGAGGTTCGATGTCGACCTTCCCCCGTCGGGCAAAGGTCAGCAGCTGGCGGGTCAACCGCGATGCCTTGTCGGCCGAGTCGGCTATCTTGCGGGCATATCCCGCGTATGCCGATGCATCGCCGAGTTTGAGCCGCAGCAGATCGGCATAGCCCATGATACCGCCGAGAATATTGTTGAAATCGTGGGCGATGCCGCCCGCGAGTTGGCCGATGGCTTCCATCTTCTGGGACTGGCGAAGTTGCGCCTCCAGCGCCAGCCGGTTCTCTTCCGCGCGTTTTCGTTCGGTGATGTCCTCGGAGATGCCCAGCAGATACTTCGTATTCCCATCCTCTCCGCGGATGCAGACTTTTCGGGTGTGCAGCAGGCGCAGGCCTTTCTTTGCCGTCAGGATGGGTTCTTCCGGGATGTCCAGCATGCCGGCCGCACCGTCAAGCACTTCCCTGTCTTTGGCCATGAAGTGCGCCGCTTGCTCGGGCGGGAAGAGATCCAGGTTGTTCTTGCCGAGCAATGAGGCGCGGTCGTAGCCCAGAAGTTCCTCGCCCGCACGGTTGAACATGACGAAACGCAGGTCGATCGCCTCTTCCAGGAAGATCATGAGCGGAACGTTTTCCACGACCGACTCGACGAGTGCTTTCGATTCCCGCAGCGCCTCCTCCGTCCGCTTGCGGTCGGTGATGTCGAGAAAAGTCGCCAGGTGCAGATTCCTGTCTCCCTCGGTCAACCGGGCGACCGTCTCAAGCACCGGGACGTGGCGGCCCTTCGCATCGAGCAGTGTGCGCTCCGTGCAGTCGAATTTCTGTCCCTCATCGAGAATCGGGCATCTGCCCTCCTCTGCCGGGCAGACGGTTCTGTGGCACTTCCGGCCGACGACCTCGGAGCGGTCCCGTCCGAGGATCGCGAGCGCCCTGGCGTTCATGTCCAGGATCGTACGCGTATCCGAGTCCACCAGCATGGCGCCCATGTTCATGGTGTTCCACAGAAGCCCGAACCGTTCCTCGCTCTTGACAAGCGCACTTTCTGTCCGCACTAGTCTGCGCCGCGACAAGAAGTCATCCACAGCCCGCGTGACCACCTTCGGCAACAGATCCAGGAAACCCGCATCCTTGACAAAGTAATCCAGCGCGCCCAGTTTCATCATTTCGACCGCGAGGTTCTGGTCGCCATGCCCGGTCACGACCACGAAAGGGACTGCATCGTTCGAACCACGCGACTTCTCGACAAGCTCAAGGCCGTTCATGTCGGGAAGCTTGTAGTCCACAATCAGCAACGAGTATTCCTTTGAGGCAAGGCGCGATATCGCGTCGCCTCCGGTGGAGACCCCTTCGGCCGGGATTCCTATCCGGGGAAGCGATTTGCAGATGAGACGGTTCAGTCCCGCGTCGTCCTCGACGACCAGCACCGAAGGGATCACGCCGGCGGATTGTGTCACCCGGGAAATGCCCATTGTTCCTCCTGAGTTGTGTGACATGTCGTCTCCGAACCTGCGGCCCGGTTGATCCCGGGGCCTTCTCCGCGCTGCAATGCATCGCGTGTCGTCTTGAGCAATTGCGCAAATGTGTAGGGTTTCTCCAGGAACGCGAAGCCCCCGTCCCGCAAGCGGTCCCACCCGGATCGGTCGCCCGGATACCCGCTGGACAGAACGATCCGGATCCGGCTGTTCATGGCGCGCAGATCCCTGACCAGATCCAGTCCCGACCTGTCGGGCATGACAATGTCGCTTATGACAAGGGCGATCTCGTGCTCATGGCGCCCGAATGCCGCCAGGGCCTCGGCGGCAGTCGACGCTTTATGCACATTGTACCCGCTTTCCCGCAGAGCAACGGCGCACCAGGCGCGGATCTCCGTGTCGTCCTCAACCAGCAGGACCGTCTCTCCATTACCCTGAAGGTCTTCGGTGTGCGGCGCCTTTACTTCATCGGATTGGGCCACCGCGCCGGCCATGGGAAGGTAGACCCTGAATGTCGCGCCCTTGTCCGGTTCGCCGTACACATGGATCCAGCCTCCGTGGCGCTGGACGATCCCATAGGCTACCGACAGACCCAGTCCGGTGCCCTTCCCTTCCGCCTTGGTGGTGAAGAACGGCTCGAAAATGCGCTGCACGGTCTCGCGATCCATGCCGGCGCCGGTGTCGGTGACCGTGAGGCAGACGTACGCGCCGGGGGAGGCGCCGGGGACGGCCGGGCAATCGCCTGCGGAAAGCGTCGTGTGGGTCGTCGCGATAGTCAACTTCCCGCCTGCGGGCATGGCGTCGCGGGCATTGACCGCGAGGTTCATCAAGACCTGTTCCAGGTTCCCGGGGTCCCCGCTCACGACACAAGGCTCCGACGAAAGATCGGTCCTTACCGCAATATCCTCGCCAATGAGCCGTTGCAGCATCCTCGTCATGTCCGTCACGATTCCGTTGACGTCTACGACCACCAGCTGCGGCGTCCACTTGCGGCTGAACAGCAGCAGTTGCCGGGTGAGTTCGCCGGCCCGCCCGGCCGACCGCATGACTTGCGTGAGTTGTTCGTGGAGCCTGGATGCCGGGTCAATGCCTCTGAGCGCCATGCCGGTGTAACCATGGATGACCGTGAGAAGGTTGTTGAAATCATGCGCCACTCCTCCTGCCAGCACACCCACGGCCTCCATCTTCTGGGACTGGCGCAGTTGCTCCTCGAGCTTCCGGGTCTGCCGGCGCGCCTCGGCGAGGTTCCGCTCGGTCTCGACCTGTGCAAGCGCGCGTGCGGCAGTCGCCAGGGGTGATGCATTCATAGGTTCTCCATGGCAGCGTGAGAGTGCACAATCCCCGCCTCGGCCGGGCATTGGTCGGGCCGGGTGAGAGCCGCAATCGCATCGTTTCCAGTCCACCTCCAGGATACATCTTCGGTTGCGGATGGAACGGAACCGGCAGCGGCTGGAAGGCATACACGAAAGGCGCAGCCTCTGCCGGGTTCGGTCTGCAGATCGATAGATCCGCCGTGACGCTTGACAATTAGATAACAGGTTGCGAGTCCGAGGCCATGCCCCGTTTGCTTGGTGGTGAAATACGGATTGAAGATGCGGAGTTGCAGTTCCTTGGGTATGCCGGGGCCGCTGTCCTTGACCGTTATCTCAACATAGGTGCCTTTTTCCAGTTCCGGGTGTTCCTCTTCTCCCACAACGACATTTCGGGCAGTCACCTCGACGGTCCCGCCAGTCGGCATCGCCTGCCGCGCGTTGGTCACCAGATTGTCGATAACCTGACCGATCTGGCTTTCATCATAGTCGCAGGTCCAGAGATCTTCCGGGAACTCAAAGCGGCATGAAACGCTCGATCCGTTCAGCGCGAATTGGGCGGCTTGCTGCACGAACGGGAAGAGACGGCCGACCTTCCTGACGGGAGCGTCACCGTGTGCGAATGTCAATAGGCGCTTTGCCAGGCCGCACGCTCTGTGTACGGCGCCGATCGATTTTGAAAGGTAGAGGGTAACTTTGCTGTCACGGGACTCATTGTGCGCCATTTGCACATAGGCGAGGATGCCGCACATCAAGTTGTTAAGATCGTGGCCAATTCCACCGGCCAGAATTCCGAGCGATTCGAGCGTGCGGCTATGTTGAAGCTGAAGTTCGTCGTTGCGCATTTCCAACTCATTCTGGCGTGCTTGAAGCTCGTGAATGTGCTCCCGCGTCTCAGCTTCCAAAACGAGAAAGGCCGATCTCACCGCTCTGCGCGTCGGGAGATCGTGCGTCTTCCGGCAAAGGAGACCAACGGCTTCTGGCTTGTCGCCCGGGGGGTTCATACGAGTCTCTTCCTTTCTTGAAGTGTCGCGTTCGTTTTTCGGCGTTTCAGTAGAACGGTTACGGATGTGTCAACCCTCTCAACATTCCCAACCTACTACGCACTCCCATCCAGCACAGGCACTTCCACGACCAGCAGAAAGAGTCCGAGCTGCCTGATGACCGCGACGAACTTGTCATAGTCGACCGGTTTCGTGAGATAGCTGCTGCAGCCGAGGGCGTGACAGTTCGCCACCTCCCGCGGATCATCGGTCGTGGTGATCATGATGGTCGGCAACTTCCTCAACTCCGGGTCCGCCTTGACCTGCCGCAGTACCTCCACGCCGTCCACCTTCGGCATGCGGATGTCAAGCAACAGAAGGTATGCGTTTCCGGGTTCGCGCCTGGGCCCGCTTCCGCGACGAAACAGGAAGTCAAGCGTTTCCTGGCCGTCTTTGAAACGGACGATGCTATTGGCGATGCCCGCTCGCTCCAGATTCTTCCGTATGAGCGTTGCGTGTCCGTCGTCATCCTCCGCAACCAGTATCACCGATTCCTTTCGCATACTCACTCCTCTTTGGTTGACTGTCGTTGGCAGGTCATTGAAACATGTCAGCGCATTGATTTGCCACCCGCTTCACAGTATTTTCCTATGCGAGTGGCGGTGCGTTCCGCAAGGTCCAATTCGTGTGAGGGAGATATCCTATGGAACTGACCATCCATGCTGTTTTCAGGGGTGGCGTCTTCCGTCCCCTGGAGAAGGTCAACTTGCCTGAGAATCAGGAGGTCGAGATGGTAATTCAGGAGGATTCCGAAACAGCCGGCATAGCACATGTGGCGGAAACGGGCGGAGCCTTCGACTTTCTGTCCGACCCTCGCGAGGACGCCTACAGCATAGCCGACGGGGAACCTGTTGAGTAGCATGGTGTGTCGTGGCGATATCGTTCTGGTCCCTTTTCCTTTCAGCGATTTGTCTGGAATGAAGGTCAGACCCGCTCTTGTTATCTCCTCGAAGAACCATGCTGAAGTGAGTGTCGCTTTCATATCATCTGTCGTCCCCTCAGACCCTGAAGATGCTGAGTTTCTGCTTGCGGGATCCCATCCTGATTTCGCAATGACCGGCCTGAAGAAGACCTCCGTATTCAGAATGAACAAGATCGTTACCCTCCAGCGTTCGACAATTCTCCGTCGTCTCGGCAAGGTCTCTTCATCCACCCAAAGACAGCTCGATGCCAGGTTCAGACGCGCCTTCGGGATTGTGTAGAGCAGTTCCATCATTGCATCCTCGATTGGCGTGAGCCACTCAACGATCCCAAAAGATACCCCTAAGCCCAATGCCTTTCGGAGATTCCGCGTTCCCCCGTGCATCTCGCCCGTCGGACCAGGACCGGGTTGAAACCACGGTCCTGGGGGAAACCCCGCAAGGAGGAAGCCCTGCCGGGCTGCTGGGCTACCGGCTTCAGCCGGAGATGTCGCGATTCCCTATTCCACCCAGAATCGCGGTTTCAACCCGATTCTGGTCAATCGCGGACATTCTCCTCTGGATCTACGACGTTCACACTGTCAGCGCCAATCGACCGACGAACAATGAAAGGCATTGCCCTTAAGCCCCATACGCGCCAACCCATCGTTGACATCACCAGAGTCCCGCTCGTGGTGAGCTTGTCGAACCATGAGCGTTCACCCTTCGACGAGCTCAGGGCGAACGGTGTTCTCTCTACCTATTGTCAATGCACAGTCAGCGCGTATGCCCCTACGCCCCCGGCAAACTCACAAAGAACCTGCTCCCCTTACCCAACTCCGATTCCACCCACACCCGCCCGCCCTGCTTGTCCAGGCTTCTCCTGACGATCGTCAGCCCGAGTCCTTCCCCTTCCCCGGAGTTGGGGTTGAGGCGGTGGAATATCTCGAACGCCTTTTCGCAGTGCTGCGGCGCAATGCCGATGCCGTTGTCGGCCACGCAGTAGACCGCATTGTCGTCCTGCCTATTCCCCGAAACAATGATCCTGCCGGGCCTGGATGGGTCGAGGTACTTCAGCGCGTTGTCAACAAGGTTGGACAAGACCTGGTTCATTTGCGCCTGATCGCCGTGGCAGCACGGCAGCGGCGCGTCCACACGTATCTCCGCGCCCTTGTGCTTGCACGTATACTCGAAGTTCTTCAGCACCTCAGTCAGGATTTTATCGATGTCAAGCACCACTATTGATGTGGCCGCGCGGCCCAGACGGGACAGCTTCAGGAGTCCTGAAAGAAGCGCATCCATCCTGGCCACACTCGTCTGGATGTATCCCAGCGACTCGGGAATATCCGTTGCGATGATGGGGGCGATGCTCTGTGCGATGTCTCCGCGTATATCGGCCATCCCTATTCGCTGCGTCAGATCCAGCAGCGAACCGGCCAGCTCCTTGCAGAAGCCCTGTACGTTGACAAGGGGTGAGCGAAGGTCGTGGGAAGCCACGTAAACGACCTGCTCGAGTTCCGCGTTCTTAAGGAGCAATTCCCGGTTGAGGCGGGTGATGTCCTGTTCGGCGTCTTTTTCCCTTGTCACATCCAGATTGGTGGCCTGATATCCCGCGAGCTCGCCCTGGGCGGTGCGCAGGCTTGTGGCGAATCCACGCGAGATGAAGGTCGTGCCATCCACTCGCCTGGCGAGAAACTCCCCTTCCCACGCGTCGCGTGCCGCCAATGCGTCGAGCACCGGAACCGCGTCGGCCGGGTTGGCGAAGAAAGAACCGACGTTGTTGCCGAGAGCCTGTTCCCTGGTGGCATAACCCCACATGCGCAGAAATGCCGCGTTGACGTGAGTGATTGCGCCGTTGCTGTCGGCGACGCTCTGGGAAGCGATTGAGTCTTCGAATACCTGGTTCTTGATGCGCAGGTCGGATTCGGCCCGCTTGCGCTCGCTGATGTCATTGATACTGGACAGAATACAGGGGCCGCTGCTCAACGTGACCACCTGCGCGCAGAACAAAGCCGTGATGATCTTGCCGCTCTTCGTCCGGAACTCGTACTCATGACCCGCCACAGCCCGGCCTGCGCGAAGATCGTCCACCACGCGCTGCCGATCTTCTTCATTGACCCACAGATTCAGTCCGATCGACGAATCAGCAAGGGCTTCTTCCCGAGAGATTCCGGCAATCGTCGTGAATGCGTCGTTGACCTCGACAAATCCTCCGTCCTGCGCGCGCGTGATGGTGATGGCATAGGGCGAGGTCATGAAAGCCTTGGAGAACTTGTCCTCGCTCTGGCGCAGGGTCTCTTCAGTCCGTTTCTGATCTTCCACCACGCTCAGCAGTGTCCGGCGCGACGCCTCGGCGGTTGCGAGTCCCTGCTTCAATATTTCTTCGGCCTGCCTGCGCACCGTGATGTCAAGGACCGATGTGATGAAATAGAGCGGCTTGCAGTCCTTGTCCCTCTGCAGAACAGTACTTACATCCGTCCAGATACTATCCCCGTTCTTCTTGAGGTATCGCTTGGTGAACCGTGCCGAATTTTCTTTTCCAGCAAGTAATGACCCGACAATGCTCTGAGCGGTTTCGATATCATCGGCATGCGTTAACTCCTGCCATTTGATATGTGACAACTCATCCTTTGTGTATCCCAGCATTTCACAGAAAGCCTTGTTCATAGTCGCATGGCCGTCCGGGGTGGTAATCGACATCCCGACTGCCGCATTATCAAAAATGGCGCCGGCTCTTCTATCGCTCTCCTGCAGCCCATCTTCAACCTTCCTGCGCGCCAACTGTTCGCTGGACCAGGCCAGAACCATTCTGCGGTCGTATGCTACCCACCACATCACCAGCAAAGAGATGAGAACGCAAAGAGCAAGCCCGCCGATGATACTGGTGTTCACCAGAATCGCCGTAAGCGGCGCAAGCACTTCCTCCTTGTCCACTTTTGCCACGATATACCAGGGCGAATCCTGAATCTGTTGACCTAACGCGAATACCGAAACGCCCCAATAATCTGTACCCTCGTTGAACCCTTGTTCGCCGCGCACGACCCGCGCCGCAGGAAGGTTTTCATCATGAACCGAAAACGAGAGCTTCAATGCAGTCGATTTTTTGTGTCTGAGTTCATTCAAGTACACGATACACTACCATCCCACAGGATTTTCGAAAAATTTGACAAAGCGGCTGGCCTCGTGACATGTTTTAGTGTTGCCTAAACCTAAAACAAGGAGTGTCACTATGAAGCCAGCCAAGCATAAATTTACAAGGGGGGTATCCACTTAACTACACTAAGATTCGAGCGATTTGTTGGCCAATTCGTGATAGGTCACAGCCTTAATCTGAACGGCTTGCTGCATCAGCCGGAAGAACAGCATTCCCCTCGATTTGGAATGCCTTCTATTGAAGCGAAACGTGTACTCATCGAGAAAGTATTCTAAGTGTTGAGAGCTTACAGCTCCCTGGTGAGTGCCAAGCAGCCATCTTTTTAGGAGTGAGGCTACTCTGTGGACTCCTGGCATGACGACATGCGCAGGATCTCCGCTCTCAGATAGGTTTGTCATTTCATGAGCATAGCCGTTGGCAGCAAGACCGGAATATGCGCGCCACGCATCTGTCCGAATGCGACTTCCCATTGAGACATTGGATTTGATGAACGAAATCAAATTGTTCGCGTCTGCTGCTTCTATCCGTTTCATACGCACTCGACCGAAACCAATTGGATCAGTGATTTCAATGGCAATTACGACGATCTGCTTATCTGCTGCGCCGCGACCACGTTTCCCACCGTGGCTCTCGCCGCCGATCATTGTTTCATCAACCTCAACGGTTCCCTTGAGCATATCTCGGTCAGGCCGTACCATGGCGTGCCTCATTTTATGGAGCCAAGTCCATGCCGTCTGGTAGCTGCCCAAACCAAGAACACGCATCAAGCCAAGCGCACTTCCTCCGAATTTCTGGCTTGTTATGTACCACATGGCTTGAAACCAAACCTTCAAGGTGTCGTGTCTCACATCTTTTAAGACTCACGTCTCACGGGGATTCAGACTCACAGCTCAGTGTCTCGTTGCGTTGATAGGCATCTCACGGGCATATGTACTCAGTCACTCAACCGTCAGTCTGGAAAACAGCGAGACGCTGGTCGGTTTTTCGATGAGACGCGACAGTGATTCAGTGATGGCGCAAATCCTATGCAATCTCCTCCGTGACGGAGAAATCGTCATATTCGACAAAGCCTACGTCCATTTCCAGCATCTCTACAAGCTCATGCAGCGGGGAGTGCTGTGGGTTACGCGAGCAAAGAGCAACATGTCCTATCGGATTGTCAAAAAACTCAAGCGAACCCACGACTCCATTGTGCTCGATGCAAAAATCAAGCTAACGGGCCACAAGAGCAAAAAGGATTACCCCGAATGCTTCCGGCTGATCATTGCTGATGTAGTACGAAACGGCAAGATAGTGCGCATGGAGTTCATAACGGATGATTTTGACTTGGCCGCTTCAACAATCTGTGATTTATACAAAGCGCGTTGGGACATAGAGCTCTTCTTCAAACAATTGAAACAGACGCTCAAGCTATCGGACTTCTTGGGTTACAGCGAGAACGCGGTTCAGTGGCAGATATGGATGGCGCTTCTGACCTATGTGATAGTGCGATTTCTGGCATACACAAGCAAATGGAAAGGGACATTCGCTCGACTTTTCACAACGGTACGCGGCGTAATGTGGTGTCGCATTGACTTAAACGATTTATTGAAGAAATGCTGTGGGACAGCACCTGATCGCCAAAGGGTCTGCGCACAACCTCAGCAACTATATTTGCCGCTCTTTGCATAAAAAATGTGGGACAGCATATGTTAATCATTTGAATGTGTCAATGAAAATGTGCGAACATCCTAAAAGGAATCTAATGGTCAAAAAGCCAAAATTGAGTCAAATTCGATAGGGACTGGCGACTACTGTGTCAATATGGGATGGTAGTGAAACACGAAGGCATCGATCTCACCGTCGACCTCTGCCCGTCGCACAAGCCGCTCGACCGTGCGCTCTTCTCCACGCTCACCACTGCCATGGGTCGGGTCGAGAGGCCTGTGCCGCTGGCAGTCGCCATTACCGGCCGATGGATCTTCGAGCACGAGGCCGACCTGCGCTGGCTGAAGGGCCTGATCGACTCCGGCGCCATATCCGTCACCTGGATCAACCACTCATTCAACCACACTGTTGCCAAAAACCAGAAGATCCGAAGCAACTTCCTCCTCGCCAAGGGAACGAACCTGCACCACGAGATTCTGCACAACGAAGTCGTGATGCTGCGCAATGGTCTCACTCCGTCGGTGTTCTTTCGGTTCCCCGGTCTGGTATCCGACCCGGCAGTGTACGACAGCGTCGTGGCAGTAGGACTGATTCCCGTGGGTACCGACGCATGGCTGGCCAAGAACCAGTGGCCCACAGATGGAAGCATTGTGCTGGTACACGGCAACGGCAACGAGCCGCTCGGGGTGAAGCGATTCATCAAGCTGCTCAAAGACAAGGAATCGAGCATCACGTCGAAGTCGTGGCTTCTGATGGACCTGCGCGAAACCGTCGTGGATAGCGCGCAGTGATCGTGCCCAACCTCATCCAGGGAGCAGACATGCACCGCACAACCGCGCGTAGACCCCTCATCCCGATGCTCTGGGTGCTGGTCATCGCGGGTTCGCTTGCTGCATCGACCGCGCCTGGCAGCAGCGACTTCTCATTCGTCGTGATTGGCGACACCCGCCCCAACAAGTCGGCGAAATCGGACTTCAGCCCGTTCTGCGCACAGCTTGATCAGATCAGCAAGTACCGGCCCGCACTGGTGATCAATGTGGGCGATCTGATCTACGGATATGGCGGCGCGGCCACCGATGCTGCGTGGACGAAGTACGACTCCATCATTGACGCATCCAAGCTGACGTACCATCAGATTCCCGGGAACCACGACGTGTTCTCGAAGAAGGCCGAGGTCGAGTATGGCAAGCTCTTTCACTCGCTGTACTACTCCTTCGACTACCAGAACTGTCATTTTGTGATGCTTGACAATGCCGAGAAGGCCGTCTGGGGCAACATCACCGACGCACAGCTCACATGGTTGAAGAAGGATCTGTCCGCCAACAAGAAGCCGATGGTCTTCGTCTTCATGCATCTGCCCGCCTGGGTGGAGAACAAGATAGACCGCAAGTACTACGTGTTCTGGAGGGACACGCTCCATCCGCTGTTCCGTGCATCTCGAGTCGCCGCTGTCTTCGGCGGACACATTCACACATTCGGGCCCACGCAGACCTTTGACGGGATACCCTACTACATCACCGGTGGCGGAGGGGCAGAGCTGGACAAGTGGTACAAGGACCATGGCGGTAACCACCACTTTATGCTCGTTAATGTGAGCGGGAAGGCGATTCACCCAAGCGTTGTTTTCGACGACGCAGTTCTCACCGTCGAGCAAGCCGATGTCGAGCGCAACCACTCCTTTGCCAGGCAAATGGTTGACAATATCGTGCTTCCCTTCGAAAGGATGTTGCGTCCGAAGGAGGAGATCTCGGTAACGGTGAGGAACCCCCTCAACAGGGAACTGTCGGGCAGGGCGCAGTGGGAGTTCCCGGACAAAGCATTCAGGCTGTCGCCCGACAAAATCGACGTTCGGTTAGCGCCTCACGCGTCGCAGACGTACTCATTCGAGGTACGGGTGTCCGATACTCTCAACCACCCGTTTCCGCAACTGCGCTTCAAGCTTCATTCTGCCGACACCCAGATCGCGTTCTCTAAGGACCTGGTTGTCCGCCGCACCGTCCAGATTCCCAGGACGATCCGATCCCCCACCATCGACGGAGTGCTGGATGAATGGAGCGCGAATAGTCCGTTGTTGCTCTTCGGCAGTGACGCTCACAACGCTGTGGCTCGCGTCATGATGTCGTTCGATGAGAATGCGCTGTATGTGGCAGCGGATGTCAATGACGCCGACCATGTGGGGAACAATCGCGGCAACATGATCTTCCTCAACGATGCGTTTGTACTGGGAATCGATCGCTCCGCCAAGCGGCTTTCTCACGGCAATGACGATGTGCAGCTCGAGTTCTCAAGCACCGACAGCGGCATTGTGGTATACGACCGCGCGAACGGACGCGAGGTTGACATTGTCAAGGCCGGGATGAGTGTTGCCATCAAGCCGGGCCCTGCCGGTCGTCTCTGCTACGAGATCGCAATACCCTCGGCATTTGTCGCGCCGTTGCGCCTGAGTTCCGGCACGACATTCGGCATCAACTTTGCGGTTTCCGACGCCCGCAGCTCCGGTGAACGTACCCTCGCAGAATGGGCGCCCGGCCTTGGCTACGATGGTATGGACGAAACATTCCAGAGCCAACTGCACTTCTCCGAGGCAAAACTCCGTTGAACCCCACCCGGCCCGACGAACACACGATCGTCTCGGCCTCGCGGTCTCTCGACGGCACAGGCAGTCGCTGGTCGTTCAAGCGGCTGTTGCCGTTTCTGGGCCCGGCCTTTGTTGCCAGTGTGGCCTACGTTGACCCCGGCAACTTTGCAACCAACATCCAGGCAGGGTCGGAGTTCGGGTATCTCCTGCTGTGGGTTGTGGTGAGCAGCAACCTGATTGCCATGCTCATCCAGTCGCTGTCGGCCAAACTGGGGCTTGCCACCGGAAGCAACCTGGCCGAGCACTGCCGGCGGCACCTGCCCCGGCCCGTGGTGCTCTGCCTCTGGGTTCTCATGGAAGTCGTGGCCATGGCAACGGACATGGCCGAATTTCTGGGTGCAGCACTGGGCTTCCAGATTCTCTTCGGCATGCCGCTGATTGTTGGCGGTGTGCTCACGGCAATCGTGACGTTCCTCATCCTGAGTATCGAGAGGTTCGGGTTCCGACCAATGGAATGGGTGATCTCCGGCTTTGTGGGACTCATTGCCGTCTGCTACCTGATTGAATCGATACTGGACAAACCAGACTGGGGAAGCCTCGCCCTGCACGCGGTGAGCCCTGCCTTTGCCGGGCCCGAGAGTGTGGTTCTGGCCGCCGGCATTCTTGGCGCCACGGTCATGCCCCATGCCATCTTCCTGCACTCTGCGCTCATGCAGGGCCGCATCCGCGTATCAGACCCGGTAAAGATGCGTCGCATCTTTCACTTTGAGATTGTCGACGTAGTGCTTGCCATGGGCATTGCCGGTTTTGTCAATGCGGCTATTCTTGTAATGGCTGCCTCAACGTTCCACCGGCATGGATTGACGCAGGTTGCTACCATCGAAGAGGCGCACCGGACTCTGGAGCCGCTGCTGGGCTCAGCAGCCCGATGGATCTTCGGCATCTCACTGTTGGCATCCGGGCTCTCCTCGTCGACCGTGGGCGCCAGCGCTGGACAGGTCATGATGCAGGGATTTGTGAAGCTTCACATACCGGTGTGGCTGCGTCGGAGCTGGCCCGCGCATGCGGCGCGGCGGTGCACGTGCTGCTGGCAGTTCGCACGTTCGGCACCATTGACGGCGAGGCCACCCCTGTCACTCGCCTTTTGCCGGGGGCAACGCGCCACCTCCTGGACTTGGAGGCCGACGCGGGCGCCCGGTATGTAGATGCCCGACGATCCGAACTGGCCGCCGCAGGAATCCAAGCCACGGCATCGGTTGTGCGGGGCTCTCCTGCGGCGCAGATCACCGCCGAGGCCGCTCGGGTAAGTGCAGATCTCATTGTGCTGGGAACCCATGGACGGCACGGCCTCGGCGCCTTCTGGGCTGGAAGCGCCGCCGCTCGCATCTGTGCTTCGTGCACAACACCGTTGCTCCTTGTTCCCGAATCTTCTCCCGGAGCGCGCCACCAATGACCGGCCCTGCGCAGCGATCACTCATCGCCACGCTGCTCGCATCGTGGGCATGCGCTGCTGCGGGGATGGCCGACACTGTGCGATTCGGCGCGTTCGGCACGGTCCACGTTGCACGGTCTCCGACGCGCATCGACCACGTGGCCCTACTTGCGTGGGGAGATTCGGTGTGGAACGCGGCAGCCTCCACGGTAGCCGAGTCATTGACAACCCACGACGCGCTGGTGGCCGGTTTCTGTACCCCGCACTACCTCGATGCGTCCCAGAGGTCGCGCGAGGCGTGCCTGTACCCCGCAGGCGACCTGGAGAACCTCTCCAAGTTTGTCCAGCAAGGAGCGCATCTGGCAGCGTACATCTCCCCGGTGATTGTCGGCATCGGTGAGGGGGCCACACTCGTGTACTGCGCCGTGGCCCAGGCGCCCCCCAGCACTTTCCACGCGGCTCTGAGTGTCGACTTTGCACCGTCGATGCGTCTTGTCAAGCCCATGTGCCCGGGCAGCGGTCTTGCTGGTACGCGGGCGGGGGATGGAGTCGTGTACTTTACAGGCGATGGTGGATGGGATGTGTCAGACAAGGGTATTGGCCATGCGTTGGCCGCCCAGGGAACCGGCATGGTTGGGGTGAACTCACTCAAGTACTTCTGGACAATGCATTCCCCCGATTCCACTGCGCGGGATGTCGCGCGCGTGATCGAC
>Ga0315284_10003243_pt1 | contig 23085 bp, 18 predicted proteins | sample YL17G09_16_MG_FD_203696 | JGI IMG/M metagenome (GOLD analysis project Ga0315284, IMG submission 203696) | Sediment microbial communities from Yellowstone Lake, YNP, Wyoming, USA - YL17G09_16 | ecosystem: Environmental > Aquatic > Freshwater > Lake > Sediment | place: USA: Wyoming | collected... | reverse complement strand
CACTCTGCATCATATTTAACTACCACCATATCATGTCGCTCTAAAAACTTTGCAAATACTTCTGCTGATTGTTCTCCAGTATATCCAACTGATTGAGTCACTGATAAAAACATGTCATTTGACCAATTTAAAAGTGTAGTTTTTAAAATATCCTCGTTCCATACACGCTCCTGTCTCTGCTTTTCTTCGTATCAGATGCTTAGATAATCCAGTGTCATGATAACAATCCACAGCGGTTTCGTATCGTTTGTATAGTCTTCCGTCTGGAGTATACATTTCAATATATCCTAGCCACCGACCATTTTTCTTACCCCGCTTACACTCACTCCAGATGTCCTTTTTATTTTCAATAGCTTTTTTAACACCAACAGATACTCGTTTAATATATTCTGGATTTTGTGCATTTTTTATTGCTTTTTCTGTTATTAATTCCCGGTAACTTTTGTTGTTCCACAATCGGTTGGCATGTTCAGATAATTTTTTCCTTGTAATTTCTTTAGAAGCATTCGTTCGTTTAGAAAATGTATCTCCACCAGTGCCACCGATTGTTAGATTGTACGGTGGGGTCAGTTTGGCTATCCAATAAATTTCTCTTTCATTAAGAATATCATCTGTACATTCTTCTATTACATCAAATTTAAATTTGTCGATTCCATATTTTCTAATAGAATCATATAGTGGGTGTCTATTATTTTTTGTATTTGCCATATAAAGATGTTCCCACCAACGCCGAAATAATTTAATTGATTTTCCCACATAAAATTTCCCATTTTCAGTATTGGTAATGGTGTATATATAAGACATATAAATTCTCCTTGTGTCTTATATAAATAGTGTGTAAAATCTGTTACCTCACTTCACACCCACCACCACCACCACCACAGGCAACCTCTTCATTTAAAGTGGTTTTGTCTTCCACTTCAACAACTTTATTGAGATTGATTTTATGTAAGTGTTTACTCATTTCCTCATATTCTTCTTTAGTAATGTCTTGAAAGGGAGGTTGAACATAATTATTATTATCGGTCGGGAAACAACTCAGTGCAGTGAAATTCTCACGATTTTCCCACATCCAATCCCGCACTATCTCCCACTCGTTATCACGAACATTGACCGTGGTGGATACATTGTTCTTATTTGCACCCTTTCTGTGTCCGGGTTTCACCCACTCTTTCCAGACTTTACTAACCCGATTCAAGAGATCCAACGCAGATTCTTGGCGAGTTACCGCACCATCAGGTGCTTTAACAGGAATACTGATAACAGCTTGTTGATTGGGGCGGAAGAATTCATCTTCTAACATGTCAGGGATGGTTTCTGCCAGATATTGATAAATAGCTTCATTCTTGTCCACCCGAAGCCGCCGAACATAATAATCATTATGCCACGCATGTACGCCAGATGATGTGCCGAGGACCAATGATGTAGTATTATGCGATACTACTTTATTTCCCAACTGATATGTGTGTGTATTTTGAGTTTCTATGTCCACCGTAAATTGAGGTGGAAATTTTTTAATTGATTTAATCTTCATTCTACTTCTCCAAAGTTCTTCCGCTCACGGGTTTAACAAAACATACATTCTACTAATATCCAATAATCTCGTCGTCCTTGTTCAAATCTTTGACTCGTTTCCATCCGGTAGTAGTTTTTAATCTATGTTCAGATGTTAATTTGGCTACAAATCCATCTTCCATTGTTATTTCATATACTTCCGACATTCCATTAACATATAATTTAGTAATTTTTTCGGCATCGTCGTTTTCATTATATACAAACACATCTGATTTTGGTTCTATCCACACACCACTTCCAACTTCAAATACATTTTCGTCGGTGAGAAGAGATATAAGCTCTGCCATTGTTTTATTACCATCTGTTGTCCTAATTACAGTATCTAGTGTTAAACAACCTTCTGGTTTTACCGTAGTACATCTCGCTGCTGAGTTGATCCCAATTAGTTTTGCAACTCTCTCGTTTTCCTCTTTCACAGCATGTGCTGCGTCCTTCATACTCAATTTTAGCACTGCACCAGATGCAATACCAGTCATGCTCACTCCAATTAATGCTTCCTTCTCCGTGGTCTTTTTCCATATATCCCTCAAATAATGAAAATTAGTATAGCTTGCTTGAAGGGTGGCGACAAATGCGGCTGCTTCTGCCCGAGCATTCAAATCTTCTTGGTCTTTTAAGTTTGTTGTATTGATTGTTACCAAATTACAAAATTGAAATGCCCGAAGTGAAATCTCTGCACAGGGATTTAATCCCCATTCTTTGTCATTGGTGAAGAAGAGTCCCGGTTCACCAGTACCACCAGCTTCCAGTTTCTTCCACAAATCAAAGAACACTTCTTTATCAATCTTATGACGAAGAATGACAGCCGAATTGTTCGCACGGTGTCGTTGGGGATTTAATTCGTCCCACCCCGGACCAAACTTACAAGTTAACATATCATCATCGTCCAAGTCAAACAACGCAATCATGGCCGAACGACGAATACCACCAGACAAAACAGCACCGGCAATATAACAACAGATATCATGCACTTCTAAAGTAGTTAGCTTATCACCAGATTGTTTTCGGTCAAAAATTTTCTGAATACTGTGAAGTCCGTCCTTGAGCGGTTCTGGCCCCGGAGCTTTACCACCCGCAGTAATCAAACGGGCACCTTTGGGACGAATATCACTGAAATCAAACGCGGGGGCAGCTTTCCCAGTAAAATATGCTTTGACAAGCATCTTGACTGCATCGGACCACCCTTCAATGGAATCGCCTACCAAATATCGTTTTGTTTTGGTTGGACGGGTGATTTCGGGTAGCTTTTCCACATGATGCTGCTGGACCGAATATCCTACACCGGTACCAGATAATAAAAGGAACATTAATTCACTAAATGCGGCGTAATGATCCATCGGCATAAAACTACAATTATATATTCTGGTATTGTTAATCTCTGTGGGCTTTCCCGCGAATTGCAATGAATTATGAGTCACTATTAATTCTGACCCAACAAGAAAACTGTTATCTGGGGAGTTAACAATAAAACATGACGCATTTCCAATTCCAACTGGTGTGACATCATCTATTTTACGAAACTGATTTCTAATGGTTGGGGTACGAAGATTTTTTAATTTTCGCGGCATACGAACCACTGGTAAATCTGTAAAAAATGAAATGGTGTACAGCAATTTATGATGTGACATTTTTTGTCTAGGAATTCCAGTGGTATACTTAATCCCCAACGACGAAAGAATAAATTTCACTCCGTCAATGATGCGAATATTGGTATTGGTGAATAAACATCTACCACTAAGTGTGATGTGGCCATCAGTATCCATTAATCCCGCCAACAAAGCAATTCTCTGTTCACTGTTTCCAAATAAATATTCTTCAGGAATGTGCTTGTTTTTTATTAATTTGCATTCATTCAATGCTGGCTTTAATCCAACAACATTCCATGCATAGATATTTTTTGCACCGGCCTTTCGTACCGAATATCCGGCATGTTCATACACAGCCTTCATATATTCTGCGTCACTTCCAGCATTAACTGCAAATTGAGTTCCGTTGGAAAACCCATCTCCTAGCCACACTCCTAAAATATATGGATCAATTACATATAATTTCTGTTCAAATTCAAGCGGAAGAGTATTTCGAATACTTATATTGTTTTTATCACCCTGTGCAAGATGTGTTTTGATATATTGGGTATCAACTACCCGAGTTTTATTTTCTCTTCGGTCATCTTCGGTAGACACAATCCAAAGATGTTCATCACACGCCACTATTGATGCCCCGTTCGTAAATTGTATATTATAGAGATTTTTATCTGTGAAGTGTTTTACTCGTAAAACTGTCGTGGGCTTCCCCCGAGAATCGTATATTATATCTCCCGGGACAATTTTTCCCACCGTTGTCCATCCATTAATTGTTAAAATTGGAGTGGAATCTTCAATAGCTCGCATTGAAGGAAGTATTTTTTTGTCATACACGAATTTATAAGCATCTTCTATTTCTTGGGATAATTCTGGAAATTTACTAATATGCATAAATTTATTTCTATCTATAATCTCTTTCCAGTTTTCTCGTCTATTTTTGGAATCTAAATGCTTGGCGTACTTCATAAAAATCGTTATTGAACTGAGAATATCATCTGCTGTGTTCATTTATTTCCTCGTTGCTTGTATGTCTGGTCGGGAGTATAAATATCTGTATGGCACATCTCCGATGTGTATCTATAGAAACATATTATTTCTTATAGATACTCTTTAAAAACGGTGAAGAGGTGTTTCCTGCCGGAGTCACAACTGACGGTGCAGATGATAATGTTCCAAGTCGCTGTTTTAATGCAAGATCTTCGGCACTATTGAATTCTACTACCTTTACAAGTCCCATACCAGTATGCATATACATCTTAAATGTTACTCCATCTATTCCAAACCGATTTTTAATAATGTGTATTCTTCCTTCATTTTTTGCTTTATCCTCAAGATTGCGGCTTGCAGACATAACAAAATCTGCATTCATGATTTTTTGATAGGATTCCGCAATTTTGTCTGCTTGGATAATTTCATCTTGCAATGCCCCTCGTTGGGCCTGAGAGGCTGTCCAAATAGGGACATTATATTCCCCTGCCATACCTCGGAGTTCTTGATATACGGAACCCTGACCCTCATATGTATTGTCAAATTTGTCAACACTTCGCATTAAATCCCCATAATCCACGATAATTAGATCAGGAATAACTCCGATCATATGCAATTGTTCCAAATGAGACTGTAATGTATGTATAGTTGATGCTCGGGCAGGATAATATTTAATGCGTATTTTACCCGATAATCTATTTACAACTTCTTTTACTTCATCATAATGCACAGGAATAAGTGCCGGTTCAATTCCAGTAAAAATGGTATCATAACGAACTCCGACATAATGTTCATTTAATTCCATTGTATAGTGAACAACCGTCTTTCCTTGTCTGATGGCGTTGGCACCAATGGTGGACAAAATCCACGATTTTCCTATGCCAGACGGAGCCACAACAACTCCCAATTCTCCTGCCGCAAGACCACCGTTTATAACATTATCTATTGGATTCCACCCTGTAGCAACTACATTTCGTGGGGGAACTTTCAATCGTGCGTCTACATCCGCATAATCGTGTCCCAAATCACGAGAATTCCCCGCATGCATTGCTTTATCAATGACAGTTTTGATTTGTGAATATTGTCCGGACTGTAATAGGTCTACAGAATGAAGAATCGCAGATTTTAATGTTTGATTTTTACAAAATTCCAAAAATTCCTTTTGAACATATTCTTCGTCGGGAATATTTCCAACTCTAGTATAAATATCTTTAAGTTGGTCGCGGATTAACCCATAAATAAGATTATTTTCCCTGTCTTTTTGTAATTCAGTAGCAAAAACTTCTATTGAGGGAAGTTGTTTATATTCTGCATGATATTTCAGCAAAAATTTAATAATCCACTTGGATGCTTCATTCTCAAAATAATTTGGATTGACAATATCAAATGATTGTGCCAAAAAAGTAGGCGAACCCAACAAAGCAGCAACAGCTTTTGTTTGAAATGTTGCTCCGTACTTAACTAAGGTGTCAACAGAAGTATTATACTCCTTGTTTGATTCCATAAAACCTCAATAGTGGCATAAACGATGTGGATAGCCACACATCATAATTGGGAAGTGAGGAAATAAAGTTACCACTAATTAGTAACTTTGTCAAGGCCAATTTTTGCAAACTTGGTACATGATTTTGAAGAGAATTCAATACTTTTAATTTCGATGATACACTAATATTTACATCTCGTAGTGTCATTAAGGTTAAATTGCGTTCTATAATATCTTTACTATTAAGAATACTTTGATATAATTTGGATTCTTTTTGATGTTTTTCCGCTCGTTCATAGATGAACTTTAAGTCAATTGAATGAGTACTAAATTCTGGATAATATTTGAGTAACTTAGATGCAGTTTTTCCGTTGGGTTTTATTTCCCCAATACCTTTAACCCCCGGAACATTATCAGACTTATCTCCTGTCAACGCACGATATAATACAAAATTATCAGGGAGAATTTTATAATCTTCTACCACAGTTTCTATTGTGTAATTTTTCTTCTTAATGGGGTGCCACAAATGAATGTGTTCACTGATCATTTGATAAAAATCTTTGTCTGTAGATAATATAATGGCTTTCCCACCTTGTTTAACCGTCCATTCACTCGCATACGCAATAACATCATCCGCTTCAACATTATCAATAGAAATTAATGTTACGGGTAAATGTATTAGCATGTTCATGAGAGCAACCAATTGATTGTTCCTGTTTTCTTGTGACTGTTCAGGAGTTTCAAGATCATAAGTACGATTAACATGAACAATGGGTTTGCGTTGAGCTTTGTATTGGGGATATAATTTTCGTCGCCGCTGACTTCCTCCGACACCATCAAATATGAGTACCACCCGAGTTGGTTTAAGATACCGGATTACCGCACCAATAGATTTAAGAAATCCAGTTACTCCACCAACATGATTACCATTTTCATTGAGCGTGGGAATGGCACACCAATTGCGTATGAAGGTATTCAACCCGTCCACAAACAATATTTTGTCATTATATTTCATGGAACTCATATCTTCAAATTCCATATTTTTGAATACTTCTTTTAAATCGGTCATTTGGAATTCGCCAGCGGTCGCCACCCAGCGGGTAACATAATATTACTGGATGCGCCCTTAAACATGGGTGCAATATCTTTGTCCTCATATCCGGCCAAGCCACACCCAATACGAGTTACTTCAAACTTCATCTCAGGATTAAGTTTTGCAAAACTAAGAAAAGTATCCACATACTTACTAATACGATGTAAGGATAGTGTCTTAATATCTTCGTCTTTTGTAGGTATCGCATAACTATTACCATATAAACCAATACCTTTTCCATATATGGCACCATGTTTAAGCATAGCTTCCAAGGCGGCACCCTTTCCATGCCGCCCCGCAAGATTACTTCCAAAGACAAAAATCGGAGGCTTAAAGTTCATTGCGCATCATATCCACCACGACCGCCTTCCGCATTATCTAATAAAAGTTGTCGTTGGTAAAATTCTGTTGCCGGGGGCTTATACTGTGGAGTGTCAAAAATAGTAACTGGAGATTGATTTGCTGCCAATTCTGGCTGCGACAAATTGGCAAATTTCTCGGGGCACGAATGCAACAAACACCGATAAAAATTCAATTCAAATTGTTCTAATACTAGTGTTTTAAAATTTGATGTTTCTTCTGAACCATCATTTGTTTTGGGAATAATAGTATCCAGTGCAAATATTAATGCTTTCATTCCCAATGAATGAATCTCTGCTTCTGTAAGAGGTATCATATTACTTCTTCTTCCCGGGCTTCTTAATACTACGCCCTTCTTTAATCGTTTTTAACGGAAGCGGAGTTGGCTTAGGTCGGCCTCGAAGCATCTTTTTTAATTCAGTTTCCTTAGCTTGCAAAGCCAATTTCGCGTTCGTCTCGACTGAGGGGTATTGGGGTAGTGAATCGCGTACTTCTTGAATTCGTGCTATATAATCTTTGCGCAAAAACTGATAATCGGTTCTTAAAAGAGCAAAATCTTCGCGAATTTTTTCAGTAAGGTCACGGTCCACTTGATATATCACCACCATATCTATGAAGGCCATTATCAGTGCTAGCATCGCAATTATTAACATATTATTCCTCTTCTGTTATTGGGGTAATCTCAACTGCAGTTGGATCAAACTCTGATTGATATTGCATAATTAGTGCATCACAAATTTGTGTGTATAATTTTTCCTTACGAACTGGATCGGCGTTAAGAAACCCGGAAAATTCTTTAGCTTGAAATTTAGATTCGGTACCATCATCATTTTGATACGAATACCACGCAGCAGTCTGTTTAATGATTTTTTGTTCCTTGAGTACAGTTAACCACGATACTGTATCATCAATGCCCCGGTTAAAATAGATATCAAATTCCGCTGTCCGATGCGGCGGGCCAAGCCGGTTCTTCACAACTTGTGCTTTAACTTTTACTCCAACCACTTGATCATTTGCACTGATTTTTCCTGTTAAACTCAATCGTATTCTAGTAGAAGAATGAAATGCAATGGCCTTACCGCCCGATGTAGTCCATGGATCGGAAAATGGCATTGCATTCATTTTCATACGAAGTTGATTAGTAAATACTAGTGTAATTCGTTGTTGACCAAGCATTCTGGTAATTTTTCGCAATGCTTTACTGATAATAATAGCTTTATCAGTTGCGTACCCATCTTTAGTAAATCCTGCCTCTAGTTCCCGCATAGTACTTGCCGCTGCCACACTATCAACAATAATAGTTATTAATTTATTTCTATCACTCTCCTTGGGACTAGAACGAACATTTTCAATGATATTTGTAATTGATTCAAAAATTTCCTCGACTGTTCCTAATGGACAGTATAAAAATTTATTTGTATCAACTCCCATGGCCGCTAAAAATTCTACACTAGTAGCATTTTCGGTATCAATAAAAACGCCCAGACCACCACGCTTCTGAGTGCTGATAATTAATTCTGCGCCGAGGAGTGATTTTCCACTTCCCTCAAGGCCCGTTATTTCTGTAATTCTACCAACAGCAATTCCTCCATTGGGTCTATTGCTAATGGCAATATCTAGCATAGTGGCACCAGTTGAGATAAAATCATTAATGTCGGTAGGAGTGGATTCCTTGCCATCTAGAAAATATGCAATCTGCTCATCTTTGTTCAATTTATTCAAACTGTCAGCGATGAGTTGAGCTAATTCATCTCTATTACTAGAGAATACTTGTTTCTTTTTAAGTTCCTTTACTACTCCATCTTCCGTGGTACGCTTCGCCATATGCCTCTCCTATATGTGGAGGTATGCCACCATAAATTATATGATGGCATACGATCCCAAAACTCAATTGTTAAAAGTTATTTACTTACTAAACAATTCGTCAAACGCCTCGATAACTTTTTGTGGTGTATTGGCTTCCGATCCCATTTTTTCAACAGTGGCACTTGGTACCACATCGGTTACCTCTACCTTAACACCTACCGGCACTACATCCTGATCAATATATTTCGCCAAAACAACTTCTAATTCAGAGTAAGAAGGTGCCTTATAAACTTCTTTAAGATCTGGTTGATTTAGCAACCAAGAATCCAATATCTTTTGATCGGGAGACGCCGGAGAAACTGACGGCTTTGCACGAACATTGGTTTTGGCAAAGTTTGTATCACTCTTTTCCTTTGGAATATACTCTATAACGATATCCCGCCCCTTAATAGGATCTGTGATATCACCATAATCGGGATCTTCCATGATACCAAGCAATTCCTCATACACCATTTTACCAAACGACCAAAAACGAACACCCTTATCTTCTTCACCACGAACGATAACAGGAACATATGTACGCAACTTGGGCATAAACTGCTTTGCCTGTGCATAACTTTCCTTTAACTGTTCTGCCCGCAGCTTGTCGGCAAATTCAGCAATAGGATCAAGATCGCCATATGAGATGGGTGACAGATATGTTTTCGGGCCTAAATAATGAAAATACAACTCAGCAAACGGCCAACTGGGGTTTTCTTTCCAAGGTAGAATTCTGATTGTTGATTTGCCTTCGGTGGGCTTCCACACTGCGGCTTGCCTATCGTTGATACCCTTGAAACTGTTCAACTTCGCACGCAGTGTTGTAAAATCTAATGACATATACTTCTCCTGTGTTTAGTGTTTATGATTTAGTATAAACTGTTTAATTTATTATGTAACCGTTCATACTTACGAATAAATATAACGCATTGTACTTAATCTGTCAAGCGCCGAATCTCTAGAATCTTGGTTCTAATCTTCTTTAATTTTTGATATGCAGTAACTAATACCATGTTATTAAGTTCCTCCCAATCTATTTTGTATTTGATATCTAATATACCATTATTTTTTTCAAGTATCAATTTATTCAACGCATTAATGGTGTATATTGTATTAGTTTGTTTCTTGCGATGCACTGAAATAGTAGATGAAATAATTTGCCCCAATTGTTCAAGATCGAAATCTTTGCCTTGAATATTATAGGTAATAATTAACTGATCCTTATCATCTAGATTTTCTAGAATGTAGACCGTATCAAATGCCAATGCGTAGGTGTTTCGAATTTGCTCAATTACAGAATCTATGTTATCTCTGGCACAAAAGGTGCAAAGCAATTGGGTTGTAACCATAATATTTCTCGTATAATGACATATATAACCACTTCTAATAAGTATTTAACTTCAGTGTCATAATACGATTTATATTGCAGTTAGACCCACTTCATTCATGGCATTATAATTCTGTCCGGTATATATTCGGGTAGGATATTTTCCATACTCTGTAAGGATTCCAAACACCCTACTTATATCGTCACCGGGGGCCACATCCAGCAAAACGCTGTCATATGTGTACAATACCAGCTTACTTTCTCTGTTATTTAGGTACTTTGTTATAGCTCTTAATTTGGGGATAGTTTTTACCACTTCTAGTGCTTGGACATAGTAATTAAATACTTTACTAGGATTTGCATCGGTGATCTTCGCAGTGACCCCGGTGGGGAGAATTATGCTATTATGAACAGAATAAGAATTCCACATCTGTTTGCGGTGGTTCTGTATTCGCTTGAACAATTCAAAATCTGGAACATTATTAGTCATCCCATACATGATTTCAAATGTTTTTTGTTTACTAGCCTGATATAATTCATCGGTAATGTTATCAGTTTTAAAATATATCTTGGCAAGTTCTGTGTGAAGTGACCCCGCTGGTAAATCAACTCCAAGATCGTCGGCAATTAATCTCAAATGATATGCTTCAAAATCAATAGACAGCAAGTGCCCCTCAAAAAAACGAGATACAAACATATCACGTTCCCCCGTACTTTTATTAAGTGCGGAGAAATTGATCCCCAATGCATTACTCGCCCGACCAGTTACAGTGAATGGATAATAATTTGTATACAATAAATTTTTATTCAAATATTTTTTTGCAACTGCGGGCCGTCGTTCGATAAGCTTTTCGGGGTTTACACAGATACCCGAGGCTTCCAGTTCAACTAGACACGGAATGTATTCATCATTAAAGAACGGAGACACATGAACAAATTTATTTTCAATTTGATCTAGAATAATTTCTAACCACTCTGCTATCTTAACGAGAGGAACCGATTGGTATGCGTTATTGATTTTATCAATGTGATAAAGATATGGACCACTATCAACACACCCCCATTCGGGGTCCATTCCCATCTGCTGCACAGTCGCCACAGTTCCAAAAAACTGCAAAAATTTCTTCTTATCATTGGTCTGAATTATACAATCTTTTACCAAATCTATAAAATGCTCTTTAGTAATGACTCGCGAACCAGCATCATAATGATGAATGGGAAGGATATATGTTTCCGTACCAGAACGCACACCAATTACAGCCACTTCGTTCATTAACGGGTGGCGTAATTGATCACTTAACCATAAGGCACAGGTAATAGTTTTATGCGGAGTAAAATCAGTAACCATTTTCATATGAATAGAATATACGCTATCCGATCTGATTTGTCAACTCACTGATATTAGGTGTTTATCCGATTTAGCCATAATAGGGTTCCCATGATATTTCTGCCCACGCATCAGTTAATGTATCCCCACCACTACTGTTGCCGTCCATTGTAATAACAAATGCGATATAATCTCCCGGATTACCCGTTACGGGAGATAACGGGCCACCATTACCATGTGTGCCGAGAGGATATCCATTATCCGGGGTATTCAACCACTGGGCTTGATATTCTGTTTGATTTTGATATCCTGCTTCTGAATAGAAAAAATCATCATCGGCGGTCCAAATTTGTTTTATAACGCATGGATACATTTCACCAGCGTCACTTGTTATTGAATCATATCCGCCACCGATACCAATACCGGGATAACATAATTGCCAACCAAGACCAATATGTCCCTCATCTGGACCGAATGCAAGTGAATCACCTTCTGCTGGGTTGATATTTGGATACAACGCCTTGCGCCCGGGGTAATCCAATGTATATATTTGATTATACACTTGTCCCCAATGGCCGTCCCAAATTTCTTGGTTTAATACATCTCGCATTTTGGTGGTAATGTTACCATATGCATCTGCTTGAAAAAGTATACCGCCACCATGCCCGGGATCGGCTTCATCTAGCGTTGGGAAATAATAATAATCAGAATATGAAATATCTAGTGTGAGGGGGACATATACCGGATTGACACCGGGAAACCAATAATATCCTCCACTAAACCCTGCTTTTTTAATTGTGCTTCCACCATTCGCCACATTTGCCCCCCCGGGCCACATACTTCCACCATGCCACTCAATAGTTCCATAAAAATTAGGAGGTACAATTTGTACATTGAAATAAGCGGTTCCGGCGTCAGTTCCACTATAGGTACCACTATAATATTTAATAGCAGTAATACGGAATGGTACCTCCGATGAAGGTGAAAAGGAACACACCTTAGTTAAGGTATTTCTGTTAATACTACCAATAAGCGTATCCGTTAATGTACATCGGTGGGGTGAAGTTGCCGCTTCTACTGGAGTTACTGGAGTTACTGAAGTTGGATTACTTATATACCTTGGCAATCCTCTATTCGCTATTACAGTGGGAGGACGGATAATTGCATTGGCAGTTTGATCTTTAATTTTGTGACTATACTTTTCAGAAGAAGTCATTAACGATCCAGAAAGCTCTGGACTTGGTGTATAAGCTGGACAATTTTCCATATGATATTCATCATAATGTTCTTTAATATAATATATTAATGCAGGAATCTTTTCAGAAGCAGTTAATACTAATGCTTTATTTTGGGATATGACTCCGGGATTCGGTACTTCTTTTCCTGCAATGACCAACATTCCATCTTCCAATGGCCCGCAAACATTCCACGGGATCTCTACAACAATGAAATTAGGATTGGAGGATAAATTAGCATACTGATTAAGATCTATTTCAATGACAGGACCGTATTTGATTTGTTGAGTTCGGCAGATAAAATATCTAGTATAGTACCCCGCTAATACCTGCCCATATACTGGATGCGCCCTATTACTAACTGGAGAAATATTATAGAACTTTTTATTGTTAGTAAACATGTTATATATAACATTGGTCATGTTATCTCGTATATCTTTAAGTTTAGTTAACATGATTATTTATTCTCCAATTGGTCGTGTAATAGAATCCGGAGATGGTTGTATACCTTGAAATACTTCGGCAAAATGAAATCTTCCCAAGAACAAAAATACACCTTCGATACTGGTAACCCATCCCTTTGAAGGAGTTATTGATTCACTCAATCCGATAGTAGTAAACAATCCATCCAAATACAAATTTGGTTGTATTCGATCTACCCAAAAAAGATCTCCAATATGAATACTAGAAATTCCGGGCAGGCTTATTTTTATATGCAATCGAGTTGGTGCCGGAGATAATAAATTTGTGCCCACCCTCTTATCACGAAGTTTTGCATCTGCCAATGCCCATGACCGTGCTCTACGAGACATATAACTTGGTATAAGTTCTATAAATTCTATAAATGTACCATAATTTTTGTATCTTTCAATTATTGCTCCTAGTTGGGCATCTGCTTTTTGAGAATCTAAAATTTCTCTTTGTATAAGAGGAGTGTTGGTGGTAAAAATAGACTCTACCATATCATTGGGTCTACCGTCAGCCGCTGTATTGTATTTCGCCGCCGCAATGTGTAATAATCTAGTAAAAGCAGTTACTGGATTAGTGCTATCAGTCTTGTTTTTCTCCAAATTATCTAATGCCTCATTAACAGTTTTTTCAAACGCAGCATTATTAGTCTGCAGCAAAGTTAATAACAATGCCTGCATGGCCACTGGTGGTCTATTATCCAGAGCACCGGGAGGGGTTAAAGCCTCGGAAAGTTTGGCCCGCATGTTTGATGAAATAGATTTATCATATCCTAATTCTGATATAACTCCATTTGTCGCTTCGTCACCCACTGTAGACGATAGCCCAACAGCACCAGCGAGAGTAGTTTTGAATAGAGCTTGAAGCTTTACCCTTCGAGTGTACTCCCCGTTTGGAATATTGTCGTATTTGTTCTGGTTCAGTGCAAATTCATTAAGCCTATCAATTAAGACTGTATTGCCGGTCGATTTTGCAACAGCCATCGCGATTAGAACATCCATTCCCAATGTATATTCGAGAGGTTTCAAACCAGTTTTTTTATTACCACCGATACTAATCTTAATTTCATTTATTTTTACATCTTCTCCGCCTTTTCCAGCAGCGTGCAATCTAATTATTCTTCCCGCTGCCCCAATAGGAACGCTATACGCATCCTCTTCGTTCATACCATCCCGTTGTGCAGTTTGAGTAGTAGGAGGTTTTAAAATATCTATTATAGTAGTTTCAAACATGGCTCCAGTTTGAAATCCAGTAGAAGATCCAATTATACCAAAATATCCGGAATCACCCGGACCTCTAATACCCTGTACTGCGATTTGAGATGCCAAAATACTTGGAAGCGAAAAATCTGCTTCCAATGATATTAATTCGCCTCCCCCCGATCCCAAGCTAGTTCCCTCACTTACTGTATAGTCAGTTTTATTGATATCATTGGAATTCAATCTACGGTTGAACATGTAGATTTTATTCCGTTTAGCTGTTTCAATCAATTCCTTTGCGGCAGCCAAACTATCAGTTGTGTGCACATCAATAATAGTAAATGTGGTACTTGCGTCATCTGAAGAATTTACACCCTCACTTATAGCAGGAAGAGTCGGCGGTCCATATACTTTTATTTCTGGTTTTTCCATGTTTAATTTAGAAGAAGCTTCATTCAAATGCAATTGTAAATTCCAAAAATTTCCAGTAGCTGCGGACATTGCTCGTAAAATTTGAGAAAGCGCAGCGTGAAACGTTGGGTTATTTATAAATGCCCGACTGATAACATGATGATTAATCCACACTCCTCGTGACAATTTTCCGAAATTGCCCAATGCATCTTCAAAATGACCATATGATTTAAATGTTTCATATGCTCGTTTCATGTCGTCACCGGTAGTCGCTCCGGGGTTCCTGTTTATGCACCGTTTTACTTCAGTAGTTAGAGCTTGTTCAAATGTATCATATGGCAAGTTTGTTTGGCGAGTTTGGTTAAAAATAACCATAACCGAAGGATCAATAGATCGCAAAAATAAATGGCATCCAATAGGTTTTTCGTCAGGATCATCTACCGGGCCATCTACCCACGCAATTTGATTCTTATCTGCAGCAACAATTTTTTCTAATTGAGGATAATTATACCAAGTATCACAACGCCCGCGTTGTACTATATGTTCTTTGAGACTCCCGCCCGCATCAGTTGTACCATGTAAAATTTCATTGACAAAATATGCCCACGAAATATAAAACCCACCAACATTTGTTCCAAATATATCTCCGGCTGGCTGGTCGCCCGCGACCGCCTCTTTAATTGCCTGATTTGTTGCTTCCGCCGTTTTAGAAGGAGCTTTCAATAAATATACATGCCGTTTAAACCGTGAATCTTGTTCGTCTTGTTGTAATTTTAATTCAAAATTTTGTTCTGTAAAATATTCATTAATAGCAGTTAAATATACATCACCCTTTCCATCTTCGGTGGGAGGTAATGAAGTTTCTGTATTAGCCAATGATGAAATCAAATCTCCAGTAGAACTAATTCTTACTGTAGTAATATATTTAGAACCTTTCATTGCAAATGAAAAATTACTTACTTTCCCAACCATAAAATCATAATTGCAGTTAGTATGTTTAACATAATTTTGGAATACATGCCGTCTATTTTTTTTATTTGCTACCAATGATTTTAAAAATTCAATGTCGGCACCTTTATTAAAATTTAATGCCGAGTTAAGAAGCGAATTGGGATCATCGCCACTCGCGACTCTTCCCCATTCCAGAATAATATTAACCCCCGGAATAAAAAGATATTCTTGTAATGCCTGTAATTGCCCCAGTGTATTAACTGCAATTTCTACATCTGCTTGTAATAATGACCCCGCGATACCGGCTCGGCGTATTTTAACATTTGTAATTCCGGGGGGAGGAAATTTTTTAACTTCTCGTTGAATTATATTTTCAGTCTCTAAAAATTCTCTTCCAGCGGTATCTGCCCCCGAGGGAATGGTACCATCCGAATTACTAGAAACTAATGCGGGAATATCTGATGTATAGAGTGGAATTTTTTTTTCATTCTTATATGTATACCCCAATAAAGTTCCCCCATCAACAGGCTCATAAATACTCTCAATTTCGGAATTATCAAATCCGTGCAATCCAACAGTAAAAAAGCGTCCTTTATTGTCCGGCAATTCTATTGAAGTTGTTAGCCGAGCGAATGGCATATAAGTTCGGGCAAGATTGGCAGATGATTTTCTACGATTCAATTCCTCAATGACTTCTGGATAAAATGGGTCAAAGAAAAAATTTCCCTTTTTATTAGTGGCAGTAACCACTAGTTCTGGTAATTGTTGAACTTTTGTATTAATTGGACTTGTCATATATTAAAATAATGAAAGTTTTGGAATTTTGAGTATTTGGGGTTCGTTTAAAGAAAACGCTCCATTAGTAATACCATTTGCTTTTGCAATAATCCACCAGTATACTGGTTTTCCATATACTTTATTGGAAATGTAATCAAGTCGTTCACCCATGCGGCCATTATATGTTTGATCGGTGTCGGTTACTTTAACATCGGGCAATTTACCAGTAAGATAATATGGAACCCCTGCTATTGTTTTGCCAACTTTAAATACTACTTTACGATCCATGATTATCCTCCTATACCCAAAAGATCTGGCGGTTCGGAACGAGACGGAATTATGGGATTGGGCACGGGGAATGTACTTGGTGCCGGTCGCAATTTCGGTTCAACATATGTAGTAGTTTTTACTGTTGGTGTTTTCCTTCCTATAAAAACAGGATTTTTAACTATTTCGTATAATGCCCCGCGTTGCAGCGTATTCAATGCAGATTCTATAATTGAAATTTGCATGTTTACCTTAATATATAATGGCACTTCTTTATCAATATCCCATGTGCTCGTATCTTCTAATTTCCACGATATATTTTTAACAAATACTGGCAACCGATCAAAAACTCTACCAACTGTAAGTTTAGTAAGTGGTGGTTCAAAATATCCTGAAGATTGAATACCAGTGGGGTATGCAAGACGAGTTAACCAATCCAATTTACCCCACACTACATCTACTTCATTTGAATTATGAGGTATCAAATAAAATGACAAATCAATTTTACGATTTACACCAATATATGTAAGAAATTTTTCATACCGACCAACATATCTATCTTCTGTATATTCCGCTTCAACTGTAGTTCCAAAATCAACAATAAATGAACGAAGTTGTACTTTCTTCCCGGCTGCTTCGAAGGTAAATATAATATAGTCTGGCTGCTCAATAGTTGCAAAAATTTGTTTGTTGAGAATATCAGTTGGTGCAATGGTATCAACATTGTATTTCAATTTATTTTTATTCATTTGAGTAGAACGAGCAACTGTTATTGATTTTGTTGGTGATCCGGGGCCAACAAATGATTTTGGATCATATATGTACTTTGTTAATTGTTTTTGAAACGAACTGTTCAAATCTGTCAATGTTTGTTCTACATTATCAATTTTATTAGTTCCGGGAACAGGAATATTACCAAAATTAGGAATGAATGCAAATTGAGAAGGTGAGAGTTCTGGTCTAGTAGGAAGTCCAGTAAATTCAAATGTAGTTAATTTTCTTACTTTTTCTATAGTGTATTTCGCCGCCGCTGATACGAAATATCTAGTATCTTGCGATTGTTTAACTATTGGATCAGTTTTTGGATTAATACTAAATGATGGAGTTCTTGGAAATTCCGATCCCATAATTCGAATGCGTTCTATATCAATATAATCTAAAAAGCCTTGATACTTAATTTCTGGCCGTTCGTTTGCATTGATGGTAGCACCACCAATGACACTTGTAAGTGCTTTGAATGGTGATGTGATAGTATCAATGATATTAGAAAATGATAATTTTGCTTTGGTTGGAATAGCTGTTTTAGATCTAACCAATGTTCTAATGTTAGTAACAGTTTCTTTTTGTAATCTGTTTGAATCTAGTCCTCCCGGTGGCTTGGCTCCGAGGGTTTTACTAACCAAGGAAATAATAAGTGGAATATTAGATGCATGGCGCGGGGAGTGCGTAAACGGAATGAGTTGTTTGGCCACAAATAATGGATTAAGTAATCGCGTCTGACCGAAGGTGTTACCTGTTTGCAGGAGTGCTTGCTTTCCTAAAAATAGCAGTCCCTTACCAGAAAATAAAAATCTAGTAATGCGTTTAACATCTCTGGCTCCAGATACAACTGGAATTGAACGGGTATCTAGAAAAGGATCACCACCTTGTAGTAATGCGGTAGAACCGGGGCGGATTTCTACATACCATCCAATTTTTTCGTCGCCTGTTAGTGGATTTTTTCCATACAAATAAGTTTCATTTTCAAGAAATTTATTTAATAATGTTTCATAGGCCATATATGATCATTTCCTTATATATTATGCGCAGCATATCCAGCACCCAACGATGCTAAACCGGTTCCAACTCTTCTGCCATCTAAATTCACATCAACATTAAACTGCATTTGCTTAATACTTGCATTGAGATTTTTTATTTCTAATATGACCGGTGAAAAATCCAAGAGTGCAATTGGTTTTCCCGTACTATCAACATCTATTCTTTTTCCTGTATACGGATTTATAGGACGAGTATCTTGCGGCAATGTATCATGATAAATAACAGGTGGTGATACCACCTTTATTTCAGGAGGAATAAGGGGACGAGTGGCAGTAACCACTAGTTCTGGTAATTGTTGAACTTTTGTATTAATTGGACTTGTCATAACTGTATCAAAAATAGATGCTTGACGAGCAGATGTAGGTAATGGTTGCCCAGATTGTGATTGTGGTACAGACCTAGATTTGCCGCCGAATAATGTAATTATAGCTCGGATTGCTTCACTAATAGCACCACCTTGAGTATGACTAGTCATTGCCCTATTATAATTTTCTTGTCCTATTTTGTTGGTAGGATCGAGTTCTCTTTGTACTCCAATCAACGCTCCCGCTGTTCCACCCACCGCTGCTCCCGGCAAGCCGAACATCGATCCTCCCCACGCAGCACCCGTCAGTGCAGATTTAGCTATACCAGCCGCGTTAGCAGTTTTTATATTACCTTCTTCTCTTTGTTGATCTTCAAGCGCACCAGCACCCAAGGCTGCTACTCCAAATCCAAGACCCATCCCTATCCTGCCGACCCCAGTTTTCCACCCAATCCCCCCACGAGCAGCCGCACCCGCTGCGCCCGCTGCACCCGCTACTTCTGCTGCGCCCGCTGCACCCGCTACTTCTGCTGCACCCGCTGCACCCGCTACTTCTGCTGCACCCACAACACTTGCACCGGTACGTAGCGCCGCTATTCCCTTAACAATACTACCGAGTTTAAACAATCCCCATATTCCCACTAGAGTAGATGCAATAGATCCGATGGCATCGGCAACCATAGAAAAAATACTAAATAAACCAGTAAATCTTGATCCATTATCAATTAGCCACTGTAATATGTTCGCAAGAAATCCATTACTTGATTTGTCAATTTCAAGAGTTGATAAGGGAATATCTTCTAATGGTTCTCCTGTAAGTTTAGCAATTGTAGCTTCATCTAAACTAAATGCCTGTTTTAATGCTATTTGCTGAAAATATGGAAGTTCAGAAAAATCTTTTCCTGATGCTTGTAATTGTCTTTGCAATTCATCTGCTAACGCAATTGGACCTTCCATCATAGATGTTTGAGTTAATCCAATAACATCTAACTGCAATCCGGGGATTGTTGCGCCGAGTTCGGCTGTCTTGTCAATGAACGAACCAAAATCAAGAACTATATTTTCTGCCAACATTCTAAAGTTCTGTAAGTCAACGCCCATTTTAGTAAACTTAACTGCAGAGTCTGCAATTTTTCCATAGAACCGATCACCATAAATTGCTATTAATTGTGCATTATTTTTCATGTATTCAAGTGCTTTTGGACCTACGATACCAAGAGATTTGAATTGATCAATAATTTTAATAACTCCATCCCGCGAAGAATCAAGTGATCGGCCTAATAATCCATATGATTGCCATGCAGTACGGAATAAGTCTCCGGAATCAACTCCCATTCTGGTTGCTTGAGTAACATATGTTGCAGTTTCTGCCGGAGCCAACCTACCACCAACAGAGGCTTGTTCGGCTTGAACGGTTTCTCTGTAATCTTTATCTGTAAAACTATATAAACTTCCAATAGAATCCCACGAAGCTTTAATACTTTCCAGCCAAAACTTAGCAATTTGGTTAAATGGCATTGCATTTTGTTTACCAAATGCATATACAGTTTGAATTGCAGTAAGTAGCGCAGTTGACAATTTCCCAAGTCCATCAACTGCCATCAAAATTCCTCCTAGAAACTTAGTGTATAAAGGAATACCTTTGTCGGCCAATATAGTATTCATATCTTTCACTGTATTTGCAGTTTTTGAATACCCCGGTATAAACTTACCCATATTGGTATTGTGTTCATGTTCTGCAATCATCGCTGTTCTGGCTACTGATGTAATTACTTTATTAAGTGCCTGAAAATTATTTACATTAAAACCAATTTCTCTAGTTAATTTTTGAACAGAATTTGTGGCATTATCAAACGCAATTTGCTCCGCACGGAGATTGGCTTGCTCTCGTCTCTCTGCGGGAGGAAGTGCGATAAACCTTCCACCAGCCCCGCGGGCCGCCTGCACCAATTCTTCTAATCGTTCCTCGCGGGCGGTTGCACGTTCGCCCCCAAGTTGATTTACAACTACTTGCGCTGATTGCCGATCTACAACAGCAGCATCTATAATATGTCTTGTGTTTTGTAATTGAGTTCGGAGATTTTCCAACGAAAGCCCGGTAGCAACGAATTCAGTATTTCCCATTTCAATTTGTTGAACAATACTTGAAAGAGATTCGTTTATAGTTCCTATGGCACCTTTGAACGAAAGAAATTCTTGCTCTGTTGTAGGAAGATCATTTGCCAACCCCCATGCAGCAGATGAAAGTGCGCTTACTAAATCAACAATTCTTCTGTCGGCAGCAGTAACATTATTAAGATTGGTTGCCCATTGATGTACACCGTCAACCGCAGAAGAGGAAGCTAATTGTAATTGCAGCAATTCATTTTTTAGTTCATTTTCCCACCCACCCCCGCCGCCGGGAGGGGGTGGAAGTGGACCACCGGGAGGAGGAGTCCCCGGAGGTCCACCGGGAGGTGGAGCAGGAGGGCCACCGGGAGGAGCGGGAGGAGGACCACCGGGAGGAGGCACAGGAGGTACTACAGGTGGTACCGGAGGTACTACAGGAGGATTAAATGTACCGGCGGCTTCTAATTCGTCCAGATATTTTTGGAATTCAGTATTAAAATCAGCATTACTTTTTTCTATTACTCGTTTTGTTACTTCGTCAAATACCATGTCTTGTAATGCTTTGTTACCGACAAGAATTTGAACACGGATATCAGTTGCAATGCTTTTCAAAATTTGATCGGTAAGGTCTTTAGACGGAAATGCCATATTTAACGACTCTGTTTAGATTTTTCTAATTCCTTCGTTTCTGCTGCTTGCTGCTTTATTAACTCGGTTGTATAAAAATTTCGTAAATAAACTGGCATATTATATAAATCAGTAAATGAAAATCCCGGCATTGCATACATGATCCTGAAAATAGTAGTATGTAAATCAACCTTATATTTTGAGGTCAGGCCAAAAGAAATCCGCCAAAATGGCAAGTCTCACAGTCTGATTGGAACCGCTGTCGCAAGTACAATCATATGAAATATTAAAATCTAAATCTGGTTGTACCTTTTGATATGTTTCTCGTAATATTTTAGTGTCACGAACGAGCATATTTTCTGTAAATCGGTAAATTTCATTTTTATCGCGACTGCCGTTTACTTCAACTACAATATAACGCAATCTAGTAGACAACTGATGTGAAATGTCATCTTTAAGAATCTTACTCATTTTTATTATTTCTTGATTGATATCCAATTCGTCTTTGCGAGTAAGTAATTTAAATTTTATTGCATTACTCCCCAATTGCAGAGTAAACAATCCATCGGCATCTGGCTCCTGCTCAACTTCCTTGTCTTTAAGCTCTACCAAATTAACAGGAATGATGTTTTCTTTTCCGCATGATGGACAATGTACCGTAATTGGATATTCTTTTCCGTATCCTAAAATACGAGATGCAATAATAACTGCATTGAAATCACCCAACAATAAATCTTTGGATTTGACGCCGGGAGTAACAATAATACTATCACATAATTTATCCAGTACAACTCCTTGTTGCACAAGAGATGTACTTGTAAGAATGTCCTCTTGCTTTGCGGTCATGTAAGATAGCTCCAGCTTTCCAGAACACAATGGAGATCCCTCCGGATAAAAACGACCTTTACTTGGCAACGAAATTTCTTCTGTAGGAAACCCTCTTTCTTCACTCATAAAATAACTCCTTATTAAGCATACACATATAACTAGCTAATCACTCAGTTTCTTCCCCGAAAAAGACATTATATTGCTTACTGATGCGTTTCACAAAATCCTTAAAAAATGATGTTTTTCTGACGGGGGCCATGAGGGCACCATCCACCACCAAATCTATTATTTCCTGTTTTTCACGAATCGTTTCCTTCATTGCATCATCAATCGTATCTTCTACCATTATATAATAGGGTTGAACCGCATTTTTTTGTAAAATCCGATGCAGCCGATCTTCTGCTTGTTCGTGTTCAGCGGGTGTCCACGCAATGTTTAAAAAAACAACATTGTGCATAGCATGTTGTAATCCATCAATTCCCACCCCTCCTGCGCCTAGTGTGAACAATCC
>Ga0315284_10003242_pt1 | contig 23086 bp, 16 predicted proteins | sample YL17G09_16_MG_FD_203696 | JGI IMG/M metagenome (GOLD analysis project Ga0315284, IMG submission 203696) | Sediment microbial communities from Yellowstone Lake, YNP, Wyoming, USA - YL17G09_16 | ecosystem: Environmental > Aquatic > Freshwater > Lake > Sediment | place: USA: Wyoming | collected... | reverse complement strand
GCAGGTCAAATACCTTGTCCTGCCAGATGCCGATTGCGCGGTGTCGCCATGTGTCCCCGATGTGCACGAAGTGTCCTGACTCGGTGAACACGCCTTCCGTCACGACCGCATGTATATGACTGTGCCAATTCAGGAGATCTCCCTGCGTCTGAGGAGTAAGGACAAGCGCAGGCACACCCTTGGCGCCATCAGCCTCCAGCCCGAACGTATCGCACACCGTGCCGTAGGCCGCCTGGCACAGCTTGCCCAGAAGCGACCGATCGTAGCGAAAGTAGACCCGAAGCCGCCGCGGAATCGTGAACACCCACTGACGATGAGGGACCGCCTCAAAAACTTGGGCGTTGAGCCGCATGGCCAACATCAGCGAGCGCTTCTGATCGCACGAAGGACAGGCCCCCCGCTGCCGGCATGAACATGCCAGGAACAGCTCCTTGCCGCGGTCGGGACAACGCACACGGGCGAAGCCCTCCTTCAGGTCGCCACACTTCAGAAACTTGTCGATCGACGCGCGGATCACCGGACGCCAGTACCCATAGGCCTTCTGGTAGCGCTCCGGGTAGACCCCCTCGAACTCATCGAAATACTCCCGCACCACCTGGAATCGCGGCGACGCCTCACGATCACGTGGACGATGGCCGCGCGCCGAAGCATCTGGACAGAGACACGGAGCCCAGCTTATCTTTCTCTGGGACGGCGGACCAATGACACGGACACTGACGGCCTCGGCGCGGCATGGAGGTATTCGATATGCAGTCAAGTGAACAAGTATCTTCTGTCAGCAAGATTCCACTGCTTTACTTTAAGGACTTCTACAACTGGCCGCGAGACTGGATGGGATTTGAAGCAGATCTTGAAGTTGGGAGCAGAATACTCACCGAGTTCATTCCGTTCATTGAATTCATAGTGAAGAAGGGCCTTGCAAGAAGCACGATCAAGAAGTACATGACGGACTTGGGTGTCCTGGGCTCAGAAATCATTAGAAGAATCCACGATAGTGAAGCCCAGAGGAAGTGGCCAGCCTCCAAGATTCTTCTTCACTACATTGACGATTCAGGAGGGCCATTGCCCTACTGCTGGGATGTGAACGATTTTACTCAACAGCGATACATAACTGCATATGATTCTGTGTGCCGGATGCTCCACAAATTCATCACGAAGCGGAAGAGTCCTGCTCTGGGTCCCATCCGACCGGCGCTCCGGTTCCCCCGCCCCACTCAGCCTCATCCTCCCTGACCATCGGCACAGCCTTCGGTGAGGCGTGCGCCCTGCCCAGCCACGCACGCACGATCCTGGCGTCGTCAAAGGTCACCGTGCTGCCCGATGCCTCGACAATCGGAGCCAGTCTCTCCATGCCGTACCGGTCGAAGAGCCCCTCGATGGAGAGTCTTCGGTCGGGAGACACGAGGAAATCGATGTTAATGTCGATTCCGCCGCAAAGAAGCTGCTCGATGTGCGATGCGATGGTTCCTCTTGTCAAGTCGCGCCGAACCGCGATCTCCTCAATCGACAGCCCCTCCCGCAGGAGGCCAAGGGTCTCGCGATAGGTGCCGCCGGTCTGCCCGCTCGGGAGGTAGCGCTGGAGCGGCGCGCTTCCTGGGGGAGGTTGAGACTTCCCGAGGTCGCAATCCAGGCCTTCGCGGCGTCGATGGCTGCCGATCGCCGCAAGGAACCGCGCCCCGAAGCGCGCCAGCTTCACCTCCCCCACCCCATTGACAAGCAGCATCTCCCGCCCGTCGCGCGGAAGCCGGCCGACCATCTCATGCAGCGTGCGATCCGAAAAGACGACGTAGGCGGGCACGTTGAGCTCACCGGCAATGAGCGTGCGCAGCGACCGGAGCTCCTCGAACAATCCGGCCGGCTTCGGGAGCGCCTTGACCGGTGCGACAGTATCCGCCGCCTTGCGCATGAGGGTCACGCGCCGGCCGCAGCCCAGAACCGCTCGACCGGCCTGCGTGAGGCATAGGACCGGACGCCCGCCGCCTGTGTGGTTCAGTACTCCTTGTTGTACCATGCTGTCAACTATCTCCCGCCAGTCGCCGAGCGTTCGCTGCGTCCCGGAGCCGTACACCGGCAGTGCGTCATGACCGAACTTCACGATCGACTGCCTGCGAGAGCCGGTGAGGATCCCCACGATATGCACCGTTCCGAACCGTTCACCGGTGGCGTCGACAACTGCGAGGACCTTCCGGGCGTCGTCGGTGATGTCAACGACCTCGCGCCCCACGGTGCAGGCATCGCAGGCCGCGCAGTTGTCTGAGCCATACGCCTCGCCAAAGTACGCCAGCAGCGCACCGCGCCTGCACGTGGTCGCGGAGGCAAATGCGATCATGTCCTGAAGCGCCCTGGACGCGCGCTGCCGCTCCGTCTCGTTCTCCGCCTTGTCGATGAAGTACCGGATGCGCGCGATGTCTCCGCGTCCGTACAGCAGCAGGCAGTGTGCGGGATCGCCGTCGCGTCCCGCGCGCCCCGTTTCCTGGTAGTAGTTCTCGATTGACTTTGGCATATCGCCATGGACCACGAACCGGATGTTGGATTTGTTGATGCCCATACCAAAGGCGATAGTCGCGACCATCACCTGCGCCCGGTCGCGGCTGAAGGCATCCTGATTGGCCGTGCGTGAGGCCTCGTTCAGTCCGGCGTGGTAGGGAAGTGCGTTGATCCCTCTGTCAACCAAATGGGCCGCGGTCCGTTCCACATCCTTCCTGCTCAGCCGGTACACGATCCCCGCCTCGTTCGAACGGCGCGACACAAACGCGGCGATCTGCTCGACAGGATCGGTCTTTTCAGCGACCTCGTAGTACAGATTGGGCCGGTCAAAGGATGCGCGATGCAGGTGAGGATGACGGAGTTTGAGGCGGCTGACGATGTTCTGCTGCACCTGCCCGGTGGCAGTGGCGGTAAATGCAGCAAGGGGCACATGGGGGAATCGCGTGACGACTTCGGAAAGGAAGAGGTAGTCGGGCCTGAATTCGTGGCCCCACTCGGAGATGCAGTGCGCCTCGTCAATCGCCACCAGACACATCGACACGCGGCCCAGAAGAGTGAGGAACTGGTCCATGGCAAACCGCTCGGGTGATACATAGAGCAGATCGAGCTTCCCGGACTCCAGTGACCCGAGCACGGCAATGCGGTCAGCATCGTTCTGCGAGCTGTTCAGGCAGGCCGCCCGGATCCCGCACGCGCGGGCTGCGTCGACCTGGTCCTTCATCAGCGCGATAAGCGGGCTGATCACAAGACAGGCGCCCGGAAGCAGGCAGGCCGGAAGTTGATAGCAGAGCGACTTGCCGCCGCCCGTGGGCATCACCGCGAAGACGTCCCGGCCCTCGATGATTGCGCGGATGATGTCAGCTTGACCGGGGCGGAATGCACGGTAGCCGAAGAACCGTTCGAGCGCCTGAGTCACCGCCCTCTCATCGATCCTCGCCCGTGCGGGAGCATCAGGGCGTGCGGGTACGGAGGCGCCCGCCGGCAGAGCCCGCGCGTCGCCATCCCTGCCCTCCTTTGCCACAGCGTCAAGTTCGATCACCGCGGCGATCAGCTTCCAACACGGATTCTCGGGGCGATCCCACTCCGTCGGCCGGTAGGGCATGCTGAGGCTCACCGTGAGCAGCGCGCGGCAACCCGGACGATACCCGGATTCGAGCCGGTCCATCAACACAGGATCAGTCACCATGCAGGTATACAAGCCACTCCCAACGGAGAACGACGCCTTCCACTTGTGCCCGCCATTCGCGCTGAATCCGGTGCTGAATACCGCCAGGTCGTCAACCTCGACAAGTTGCAGCGTCCGACGATCGTCCCGTTGCAGCGACTGCAGGTAGTGCACGTCGACGAACGGCTCGACCCCATGCAACACCGTGGCGCCGTCCGATTTCAACCGCCGGATTTCGGGCACGGACATGCGTCTGACACCTCGCCACGGGCCCGGCAGAATCGCGCGATTCTCGCACTCGAATCCGTAGTCGGGACCGGTGGATGATAGAGGGATCTCGATCACATCGCCCGGCGCCGGCTCACGCCCGTCAATCATCCTCGTTCCGCGCTCTACGCGCCCGTCATCAAGCTCGGAGACAGGCCTGATCCACCTGCCCGTCGACAATTCAATGCCGGCGATGCAGCGCGCGCCATGCTTGCGGGAGTTGGCGAGGCAGACGATTCTGGTCAGAGATGGCATACGTCAAGTTTGGGGAACGCATGTTTCAGACGTTCGGCGACAAGCCTACGGTGGCACCTGTCGGCCTTGGGCTCGGAGCACAGCAGACACGCGCGATCGAGCGCCTCCGGCGTCACCGACGTCTCGATTACCCTATCGTCAAGTAACTGGAGGAACAGCGTTTCATACTCCCCCCAGGGGATCTCCTTCTTCTTGTAGGAGCTGAGAATCTCGTGGGTGGGCGCCCACAGCGGACGGTGCTCGTACTGGATGCCGCAGACGTGCTTGAGGAAGAAGGCGAGGTCGCTGCGCTTGGCAAAACCCGCGAGTTGGGATACGTTGTTCAGCCGGACGTCGATCACCCGGCTTACCCCGGCGTGGGTGAGCGTCGTGAAGAACTGCTCGGCGGTCTTCTTTGTGAAGCCGATGGTGAAGAGGATCACGGATCCTCCTTGTCAACGAAGGCGATCCTGCCGGCCTGCAGGTCGTAGGCCCTGGCAGTCAGTCCCTGCTCATCCAGAAACAGATCCGTCTCAGGCACCCCCATCGCCGACCTCAGCCGCGCCTCGGATTTCCCGAGTGACTCCAGTGACCCGTCGTCAAGGATATGCCTGATGTTCACGTCGCGGTCGCGCAGATTGCGGCAGACCAGGATCATGCGGTGACAGGTGATGGGATCTTTCTCGGTGCACATGACGGCAACGCGGAAGGACTGTGTGCCCTCGACAAGCACTTGAAGTCCCATCTGAAACAAGGGGGCGGCCGCGACCAGATCGAAATTGACCTGGTTGTCCTTGTAGCAGCCCCGTTCTTCGCGGCGCGCGCCAAGCTCCCGGCCCAGGAACACATAGGTGATCTCGCGGGACTTGCAGACCGACTGGAGCTGATCCTTGTTGAACTGCGGGGTGTGACGGCTGAACGGCGCGGAACGCACATCGGCCAGCGCGGAGATACCGTGGCGTGCAAGGAGGTCGAAGAACCGCTCGATGGAGTGATTGGAGTGGCCCACGGTGAAGAGTTCGGGCATTGGGGGACCGCTTCGGGTTCAGGTTCGACGGAGGGATGAAAAATACGCCGCAGGACGTCGGGAGGCAAGGAGAAAACGATGGACCATCCGGCCGCGCGGCATGGAGACGTACGGTCGCCGCACGCCGGTCACCTCGTCGCCCGATCACGGTTGGCGCCGCCAAGACCAATTGCGCATTCGGGAGACCGCCAACCCCGCTTCCACCGTTCCGGGGGCTCTACCTCGCCCGACCAGGCCCCTGCTTCGCCCGAAACGGTCGTCTCGGTCGACCGAAGTCGGTGTGCGATGCCTCCGGTTTCTGGTGCGGTGCATTCTCCCGGTGTGCAGGAGGACGGAATCCCTGCCTCCGCGAATTCTCGTGCGCCGGTCGGGCGGGAGGCAGGTAGACGCCAAGATCCCTGTCAAACCGCCCTGTGGTCGAGTGAATCGAGTCGGGTGCGACATGGGCAGCCTTGACAATTGTGCGAGCATCGCCACGCGGAATCTTGCGTCGTATCAAACGTTCAATCGCCGCGAGATCTCCGAGCTCCTCCGGTGCACAGAAGCCGATTGCACTCCCCGATGCTCCTGCCCGCGCAGTACGCCCAATGCGGTGCACGTAGGTTTCCGCGATCTCGGGAATGTCGAAGTTGAACACATGACTCACCTCATCCACGTCAATACCTCGCGCGGCAATGTCGGTGGCAACGAGGATACGAACCGCACCGGTCTGAAATCCCGCCAGCGCCTCCTGACGTCGATTCTGCGATTTGTTCCCATGGATCGCGGCCGCCGAAATGCCGCCTCTCATGAGCCCTTCACACAGCTTGTTTGCACCATGTTTGGTTCGTGTGAACACCAGCGCGCGTGTGATCGCCTTGTTCTGCAGCAGTGCCTTGAGCAGCGGCTGCTTCTCCTTCATCTCGACGACGTACACGATCTGGTCAATCACCTCAATGGGCGTGGCAGATGGGGTTACTTCGATACGCACAGGGCTTCGCAGGATGCTCGAAGCAAGTCTCGCGGCATCAGGCGGCATGGTTGCCGAAAAGAACAGATTCTGCCGCTCAACCGGCAACAGCGCCACGATTCTGCGAATATCATGGATGAACCCCATGTCAAGCATGCGGTCCGCCTCGTCAAGCACCAGAATGCTCAGCGACTTGAGCGTGAGTGCGCGCTGTCCCAGCAGATCGAGCAGCCGCCCGGGCGTGGCAACCACGATGTCAACGCCTCGGGCCATGGCATCTTTCTGGGGCTTCTCCCCCACCCCGCCGAAGATGCAGGTTGTGCGCAGTTGAAGCTGGGCGCCGTACCGATCGAAGCTCTCCCGCACCTGAATCGCCAGCTCGCGCGTGGGCACCAGCACGAGACAGCGCGTGGTGCCGGGCCTGCGGCCATGCGGATCCGCCGCAAGACGGTGCAGAATGGGCAGCGCAAATGCTGCGGTCTTCCCAGTGCCGGTCTGGGCGATTCCGAGCAGATCCCGCCCGTCCATCACGGGCGGGATCGCCTGCATCTGGATAGGCGTGGGAATTTCGTAGCCTTCGGTGATCACGGCACGGAGAATTGACGGATGCAAAGACAGTTCGTCGAAGCGGATGGTAGACCTCTCAGTTGAAGAAGAATGGTACCGATGACTTGCGGGGATGGTACTGCGGGGGAAGGCAGGTACGGACCAGGGCGTATCGGCGGATTGGACTCACCCTATAATATACATGGGGAACGCGTGATGACGACGTTGTGGAACGTCCGGAGAGGGGTCTTGGGTGGCAAAGCCGGGTGGCGCGTCATGGTGCAGTGGGGATTCGGTGCACCCGGTGCGCGACACCCTCGAGCGGCGTGCCCGGTCGACAAGACACATTGCTTCGTCAAGATCAGTGCCCCGACCTTGGAGTGAGTTGCGTAGGCCCGGCACCGTTCCTCTCATTCGGCGATACGCGAGATTCTCGGGCCTCGTCCGTGGCCGTTCTGTCGTGAAGAGGTCGCGCAAACAACGACCTGACGGACAGGGATGCACTTAACTTGATTCCTGGACCTCGCTGATGATATTTACTGGTGCACACCCACGCGTCATCGGGCGTGCGGTGGTCGGGTCAGGGGCCGGGGTTTCGCCGATGGAGGGGGCTACATCGGACGGTTCGCCAGGGAATCTACGCTTGGTGGAGGCACGCGATGAGTAAGCCGAAGGGCAAAGTACCTGCGTCAGGACCGGATGCGCTCTTCGACCGCATTGTCGCGATCCTCGAGCAGGCGCGAGGGAACGTGGTACGGGCAGTCAACACGAATATGGTGTTGGCGTACTGGCTGATTGGGCGGGAAATCGTGGAGGAACTCCAACTCGGCAAGGGACGGGCGAAATATGGCGAGAAAATCATTGAGGACCTCGCGACACGGTTGACCAGACGGTATGAGCCCGGGTTTTCACCAACAACACTTCAGTATTTCCGGAAGTTCTATCTTGCCTATCCAGAGCGATGTTCTGCAATTCCACGCACAATGGGCGTGGAATCTACCGTCGATCTTCCCGGACATGACATTTCACGCCCACCGGGCGTGGAATCTCTGTCTCCCTCGATTCCTTCCCCAATGGGGAGAGAATTGGCGCACCGCAGGAAGAGCCTCCCCGTGGGTAACGAATCCCTGCAGGGCTTCTCCCCGCAACTCTCGTGGTCGCACTACTGCGGCGCAGGAGCAGTGTTCGGACTTGGTGTGAAATAGTCTGCTACGATATCTCTGGAGGCCATGATGAAAGACATCGGAAGCAAGTTCATTGAATTGACAAAATACACCAGGATGCGAGGAAGATCCGATCAGGATCAAGGGGTAGCCCCGCCTTCACTTGAATGCGTTGTCAGTGCCAGGAGGGAGGTTCCCCTTCCGGTTCCCGAAACCGTGACGCGATCGGGGATTTCCTTGAACAAGGCGATCTCCGACCGGACCAGTGTTCGGGACTATGCGCCGCAAGCGCATCCACGCCTCCCCCATGTTGGGGACATCATGATACCAACCGCGACATTCCGACTCGACAACGGCATGCGTTTCCTTGTATCGGAGGACCACGCGGTTCCAGCCGTGGCTTTCGGAATCTGTACGATGGCAGGCGTGTGTGACGAACCGGACAACCGGCGGGGAATCGCTCACTATCTTCAGCACATGATGTTTCGCGAGTCACGGAACTTCGGACCCCGGGAGCACATACGGGCTGTGCAGCGCACGGGCGGCAACGGCAACGCGTACACGGCCTTCGATATGACCTTCTACCATGAGGAAGTGCCATCGCCCGACCTGGAAGAGATCTTCGAATTGGGAGCTGACCGATTCATGCGATAGGAGCTGAATGCCGGACTGGCCCAGACAGAGAAACAAGTAGTCTTGGAGGAACTACGTCTGTCTGAGAATGATCCGTTCAACAAAGCCTACCGCACTCTCTTTGACAGGCTGGGAGGCCATCATCCCTACGCGCAGGATCCGTTGGGACGCGCGGAAGATCTTCAAGCAACGACCGTGGAGGATCTGGCCCTGATCGCTGGCCGCGAGCCTGAAGCCACTGCACGAGAACACGGATCCAAGCGCATCACTCCCCCGGTGGCCCCGAACCGACGAAGACCTCCTTGTTCGTGCACTATTCCGGCATGCCATCCGCAACAGGCACTTCCTCGCTGGCATCAGGCGACTGCTCAAACGCGGGCAAGACCCGGCGTCCCCCAAAGTGCGTCCGACGTTCTTCCACGGTCCTGCGCAGCGACTCCTCCTGGTATTCCTGCGGGAAGAGCTCGGTGATAAGCTTGATGAGATAGGGCACTGATCTGGACGAGACCAGTCGATCGACGAAGAGAATCTTCCCCTGGGTCTCGACCTCCTCCACCATGCGGTCTTTGGGAATGCAGGTCGCGGTGACGCAGGAGCCAAATGCAGCAGTCAGTCGCTGCAACATGGCGCCTTCGCTCTTCAGTCCCCCGCAATTGTTGGGGATAATTGAGATTGCACTTGTGGGGATTGTCAGATTGTGAAGAAAACGCATGAACTCCGGCATACCCTCGACGGTTTGCTGCCGCAAAGTTACCGGGACAAAGAAACGCTCGGACGCAAGGATCGCTGCCTGCTGCAGGCGGTCGAGCCCGGGGTGATTGTCGATCAGGACGTAGTCGTAGTATTCCGCGATTTCGCTTTTGTTAAAGAGGTCTTTGAGCGCCTTCAGCGATTTGACGTCGGCATTGATCAGCTTGAACGATGAGGTGAGGCAATGCAGGCGTGGGATGGCAGTGGTCGAGACCGCCTCCCGGAGAAATGGGGTGTAGTCCGTCGCGTCGTTGTAGTCCCTGTAGAGGGTCTTGATGGTGACGTCGCCCGACTTGACCAGAAGGCGGTTGCCGAGACTGTGCTGGCTGTCATTGTCGACACACAGGACTTTCTTCCCAGCGATCGCCAGGCCCTGCGCCAGGTTGCAGCACAACGTGGTCTTTCCCACACCGCCTTTGTTGTTGAGGAATGAGATCACCTGCATCGGTTGTACGCGTTCCTTGTGGAGTGGAATCGTGAGGATGGACATAGAAATTAGGTGGTGGCAGAAGAGTCAGAGCGCTTCGGCGTGGCGGCCGGGTGCGTGTGACGATGATAGATCATGGTCCTGCAAGGGCTGCACGTTTGGATAAACAGTATTAATTTTGACCGTTCTCAGTGTCGGGCGAGCCGAGTGGGATTCTGTCACAGCATCCAAGGCGATGGAGCCAGGAGTCGGCTGGCCCCGTTTGCATTCCCGCCACCAAAGTCCCTATTTTGTTCCGGTACCAACAAGACGCGACCCGCCGGAGAGGCCCGATCATTGTCGGTATCTACGTCGCAGTCGCACGTTCCCACCCAGTCAACAGAGAGAGACCCCCCATGCTCCTCCACCTCATCGTTTTCATCTCCGGCGCCTCGGCCTTGATATTCGAGAACCTCTGGCTCTACTGCGCAGGGTTGACACTTGGCAACAGCGTGTGGGCTGCGGCCATCGTGCTCGCCGGCTTCATGTCGGGCCTGGCAATCGGCAACGCGCTCTCCGCCCGCTTTGAGGCACGCATTGCCCGTCCCCTGCGCGCATACATGTGGTTGGAAGTGGCGATCGGCATCTCCGGGTGCCTTCTGGTCGCCCTGTTCCCCTCGCTCACCGGCATTCTCACGCCGCTGTTCCGGGGCGTTGCGCACGCGCCCTGGTTGACAAACATCATCCGGCTCGCCGCTGCGTTTGGCGTGATGCTTGTTCCCACTGCCGCCATGGGAGCAACACTGCCCATTCTGGCCAGGCATCTTGCGCGCAGCGACACGAATTTCGGCAAGATGCTGGGCGGGCTCTACGGCGCCAACACACTCGGGTCGGTAGGGGGACTCCTGCTGTGCGAGACCGCGCTCATCCCGGCACTGGGCATTGTCGGTTCCGGCGTTCTTGCTGCAGGTCTCAACCTGTGTGCCGCAGGCCTGGCACTGCAGTTGAGTCGGTCGGCATCGGCCAATGTTGCGCGTGAGACAATTGCCGTGAAAGTCGCCGACCGGCCCTCGCCCACTCCCGGCGGCACCGCCACATTCCTGTCAATGGGGTTGCTCACCGGCGGTATCCTCCTGGCGCTGGAGGTGGTGTGGTTTCGCTTTCTGCTGCTGTTCTTCGACGCCTACAGCATAAACTTCGCAATCATGCTCGCGCTCGTGCTTATCGGCATCGGAGTCGGTGGATTTGTGGCGAGTGCGTGGTTTCGACGCGTACCCACGGCGTATCGCTTCGTACCACTGATGTGCTTCCTCAGTGGAGTTGCCGTCATCGCAACGTACGGGGTATTCCACTCGGTTCAGTCTCCCCTGTGGAGGACCCAGTCGCTCAGTGCGGTGTTCTGCTGTGCCTCGGTGCTCATCTTTCCCACTTCGTTCCTCTCGGGCATCATCTTCACCATGCTGGCCACTGCACTGCATCGCCAGGGACGCAGCGAAGGCAGCGCCACCGGACTACTCGCGGCGGTCAACACCCTGGGAGCGACCGGTGGAGCCCTCCTGGCAAGTTTTCTCCTTCTGCCGGTCGTGGGGATGGAACGCAGTTTTTTCTTTCTCGCTGTGGGATATGCCATTGCGGGCGCGCTGCCCCTGTGCCTCAAGGCGTGGCGCAGTCGACTCAGGGATTCGTGGCCGGTTGTGGCGGGCGTCATCGTCTTCGGCATCGCCATCCCGCTCTTTCCGTTCGGCATGATGCATGACGTGTACCTGGGAGAGCCACGTTCCAACTACCAGGGCGTAAGCGAGCAACTGGTTGCGGTTCGCGAAGGCCAGACGGAAACGAGCCAGTATCTGTGTCACTCCTTCATGGGTCAACCGGAGTACTATCGCCTTGTCACCAACAACCACAGCATGGCCGCCACCGACGCGAAGAGCCGACGCTACATGAAGCTCTACGCCTACTTTCCCTTCGTGCTCCAGCCATCGCCAAAGAGCGCGGCGCTCATTTGCTTTGGCGTGGGCACTACCGCCAAAGCACTCACCGAGGATCGCCGGTTGGAGCGGATTGACATCATCGACATATCCAAAGACATCCTGCGCAACAGCCGCGTTGTATACCCCGACTCGAATGCAAATCCGCTGTTTGACCGAAGGGTGCGCGTACACCGGGAAGACGGACGATTCTTTCTCCAGACAACGCGACAGAGCTTCGACATCATCACTGCCGAACCACCTCCGCCGTTCTTCGCCGGGGTGACTAATCTCTACTCGCGCGAGTACTTCCGCCTGACGTACAACCGTCTTAATCCGGGCGGCATGGTGACCTACTGGCTGCCGGTTGACGGGCTAAGAATATCCGAGGCCCAGGCCATTGTGCGCGCGTTCACAGACGTCTTTCCAAACGCGACGTTGTGGACCGGGTCGGGCATGAACTGGATGCTCGTGGGCGTAAAACCTCCGCTATCGCAAGTGACCGATGGCGCCTTCCGGGCATGGTGGGACGATCCGGTGTGGAAAGCCCGATTCGACGACATCGGCATTGACAGTCCAGAGATGCTCGGAACCACATTCATTGCCGATGCCACACGGCTCAAGCAGTGGACCAACAGTGCACCGGCCCTGACCGACAACTTCCCCCGCCGCGTCGGCAGCAGGGCCCGGGGCAGCGTGGAGGAGTTCTATGCCTTCTTTGCGCTGATGAATGCCACGTCCCGGGTAAGTGACTTCAACGAGAGTCCCATGGTGCGCGCTCTGTGGCCGGATTCCCTCCGCAGGTCAACACTTCCGGACTTCGGTCTCCAGTCATCCATAAACGCAATTCTCTCGGAGCGGGCAGTGCCGAACATGGTGCTTGAGCTGCACAACAACCTGGGGAACCTCACGCTCGTCAAGATGCTGTTCTGGAGGTTTTACAGCGACTTCGGTGCAGAGCAGCGCATTGCCGGCATGTCACGTGCTACGCCCAATCGGGAAAAGGGTGTGTGCCTGTATCAGACTCAGCTTGCGCTGCGGGAGGGGCGGTATGGCGATGCTGCCGACTGGATTGCGCGGGCTCAATCCTCACGAGACCAGATGCTCCTTCCCTTCCAGATCTACCTGCTGTACAAATCGGGGAGGAGATCGGAGGGTTCTGCCGCAGGGGGAGTTCTGTACGAGTCCCTGCATACGCCCGGAGACAGGCAGGGCATCCAGGATTTCATGAACTGGCTGGAGAATGAGGTTGCACCGCAGCAGTAGGGGCATTGCCAAAGGGTATCGCTATGAAAGTGCTGTGCCCGAGACGGGCTTCACGCCTTGATGCGCGAAAGTCGGAGCGGTAACGGGGCCTCGCCATCCCCGCAGCTCACTCACCGGTCCCTCTGACGACCACATCCTTGGCACCCATGCATCGCACTCCTCCAGTGCCTCGGAATTTTTCTGCGCATTTCCCTTGCATACTGCTCAAATAAACAGTATATTTATTTCATGCAGCATTCATCGATCCAGCCTCATCTCACACGTCATGCAAGCAGCCCAATCGAGGCGTTAGCTCCAACACTTTCCCTGATCCCGCTACAGGCGCATGTGCGTCAAGCGGGACAAAAGGGCGTCGCATCAGAGACCTGCAACACGTTCTGCGTCAAAATGCATGTGCATAATACCAACAATACACATATTGCGCATACACCACATACGACCTGAACTGTCAGTCAAATCAGCCTTGGAGAGACCTGTGAATCTATTTCTATCACACATAAAAGTCGAAGGCGACCCGAATGCGGTCGATTCATTTGCTGCGTGTATCTGCGCTATTGCCAAGGCCTTGAGTGTTCCTGCCGACTACTGGTATGTCGAAGGTCTCACGGGCACATCATTCTCACCCTGCCTCAACAAGGGCGAAGACTGCATTGGTTGGATGGTCGATGGTGGCAACTGGTGCAGGTACGAGTTCCTCGGTTCAGCGCTTGGGCTCTCGATCAACAAGATCGAGCTTGCGCCTGGTGCTCATGCAGATTGGATCGATGTCTACAAAAATGGTGGCAAGCTCCCGTCGCAGGCAAAGACGTATTTCGGGGCAATTGAGCGAACGCTGCATTCCAGCGGAGCGGTGCTTTGCGGCACATGGCCAGCGTGGAGTGTGCTCACGGGGTGGAACGACGATCTGGCACAACTCCCCTTCTCCACCACGTCAGGTTTTGAGAGCCCGGTTGCCGGCATCTATCCCCCACTCAAAACAACGCGCTCCTTTCTTATTATCAAGACCAGGCCAGCCACCGATACTGCTGCTATCATCCGTGCTGCAGTCAAATGCGGCGCGTCGGTTGCTTCCGAGAAATCAGCCGGCAATGACTCGTGCTTTGGCGGCGATCTGGCCTTTGGGGGTGCGCTGTACGACAGGGTTATCGAGATCCTTCGTGGTAAGCACCTGTGCCCCGGGTGCAGTGGTCATCCATGCTTTGGTCGCATGATCAAGCGCATCAACAATGGGCATGCAACGTCTGCGAGTTTTCTTGCGCATGCCCGCAAGGCATCAAGCAGCAAGAACGTATCAGCGGCATTCGACAAGGCCATCGAGAGTTATGCAGACATGCAGGCGATTTCCGGCAAGTATCTCGACTGGGCCAGCTATGCAGACAGCTACGATAAACCAGCATTTCGCACGCAGCTTGCAGGCGATTTTGCGTCGCTCAAGAAGCTGCATGGAGTGGCAACGGCGCAGTTGGACGTGCTTGTGAAGACGATGTAGGAAGAAGTGCGGAGTGCGGAGTGGGGAGTGCGGAGTTATGGACTGATCCCGACAAACTCGTCAGGCGTTCCGCAGGAACGCGTCCAGGTGTTCGTCGAGAAGATTCCACAACCCTTCGACGGGCTCAGAGCGGCGCTCTGCACTCCGAATTCCCCACTCCGCACTTGACTTGAACTTATCATCCCAGGTGATATGGAGGCTCCATGACCAAGACCCTCACTCCCGAACAGCGCAAGGTTCTCTCCTTCATCGTGCATCGCCAGCGTACCAAGGGGTCGCCTCCCACCGTGCGGGAGATCTGCAACCATTTTGGCTACAAGAGCGCCAACAATGCTCGTCAGCACATGCGTCTCATCGAGCAAAAGGGCTACATTCGCCATGTGCCTGGCAAATCGCGCGGTATCGAAATTGTGGTGGGGCTTGAGCAGGCATCCGAGGCCAGCGTCAACGAGGTGCGGGTCCCGCTTATTGGCCGCATTGCAGCAGGTGTGCCCATTACAGCCGAAGAGAACTGCGAAGGATACATTGCCCTCGACCGCACGCTATTCCCCAGCGAAGGTCTTTTCACCCTGCGGGTATCGGGCGATAGCATGATCAATGCGGGTATTTTCGACGGAGATCTTGTCATCATCCGCCAGCAGCCCATCGTCGAAAACGGAGAAATCGCCGCAGTCATTATCGAGGGTGAAGCCACGCTCAAGAGGTTCATCAAAAAGAGCGATTACATCATCTTACGCGCCGAGAATCCCGTGTATGGCGACATGGTGTTCTTCTCGAAAACCGAGGTGTGGGTGGTGGGGAAAATGGTGGGCTTGATTCGGAAATCATAGACAAATTGGATGCGTGGCATGAGGGCGGGATCTCGGGCCTGTGCTGTTTGAGCCGTGGTCATCCACGGCGAGTTCACAGGCCCGCCGCCCACTTGCCACTAAGCCGCAGCGTAGGGCGGCACGGACTCGGAGGCCATGAATGGACGGAGAGCACGCCACACAGTGGCGCCCGAAGGGTGCTGAGCGGGACGCGATGCATGAATCCAGAGGTGCTTGCTGGTGAGCACCTCTGCTGCGGGTGTGGGGGCGCGCAGCCTCCACGCGGGTGGTCGCGCAGGACAAGCAGTTACGATGGGAAGATGGTCTCCGCAGTGGCTGCAATGTGAAGTGATCCCTGAGCCCCAGTGCGTGACAGAAAAGCAGGTCGTCCCTACGGGACTGCAGGATCCTTTTCGTTGTGATCGTGGCTATAGAGAGGTCGGCCCTAACGGGCCTACGTGGGTCGGTCAGGTCGTCAGCATCGGAATTGCTTGAACATTGCTGTCAACCCCGGTGTGTGTCCGACAACCTCGGGATGCGCAGCGGCGGGGTCGGCCATAGACCATGCGTCGTCGAGATGCCTGGGTTCCCGACCGATGAAACGAATGCGCGCTGCGGGTTTGTTGAGCGGAGCGTTACCATGTTCATCCCCCTCCACACACACTCCACCTTCTCCTTTCACGCGGGCGTGTGCTCTGTGAAACAACTCGTCTCACGTGCGAAGAAGCTTGGCTTTGCCTCACTTGCACTCACCGACACCGACCGCATGAGCGGCCTCATCCAGTTCTACCTGGAGTGCCGGGAACAGGGCATCAAACCCATCCTCGGCGTGGAACTCACCGAGCCCGGGCGACCTCACGAACACATCGTGCTCCTGGCCAGGAACGCTGAAGGATACGGCGATATCTGCGAAATCATCACGCAACGTCATGTCGATGCATCACGGTTCTCATACGCGGCTGTCTTCGCCAAGCCTTGGCCTAACCTGGTCTTGCTGACCTCATTTCCTAACCTGTTGAAACTCCTGGTTACCACGCCAAACAAAGAGCGTCTCTACGCCGAACTCATCAACAATTCGGACATCACACGGACTCGAAGCCGCGAAGTCGAGGCAACAGCCCGCTCTCTCGGGATACCCCTCACAGCCTCCAACAACAGCTTCTTCCTGGACCCGAGTGACTGGGAAACACATCAAGTCCTCACTGCAATTGGCCTGAATTCAACGATTTCCCGACTCAAGCCACACGAGTATGCCTCCGAACGAGCGTATGTGCGCTCCACCGACAACATGATGCGGCTTTTCCCTGAGCATCGCGAGGCACTACTCAACACGCAACGCATTGCCGATCAATGCAATGCCGAGTTGTCGCTCAACCAGTGGATCCTGCCGCGCATCGAAGTGCCCGAGGGATTCACCCCGCGCACGTTCCTCGAAAAGCTCGCTGCCGAAGGTTTAGAACATCACTATGCCGGCACACCAGCATACGACCAGGCACGCGAACTGCAGCGCATGGAGATCGAGACCATCGACAAACTCGGATATCCTTCGTACTTCTTGATAGTCAAAGACATCCGCGATTGGGCAAACAACCACTTTGCCGGCGGACATCGAAAGCCGAAAGATTGCACGATCCTTCGCGGAAGTGCGGCTAACTCAATCACATTCTACAACATTGGCGTATCAGACCTCGATCCAATACGTTACGACCTCTACTTCCAGCGATTTCTCAACGAAGATCGCGCTTCCCCACCCGATGCGGACCTGGACTTTGGCTGGGATGAGCGTGAGGAGGCCTTGGACTACATGGTCAAGCGCTGGGGGCGTGATCGTGTGGCTATCACCTGCACTACGAACCACTTCCGGCGGCGCGCAGCGTTTCGCGAAACTGCCAAAGTCTTCGGGTACAGCGAGGAACAGGTGACCCGGCTGATGGGTGATCGCCAAACCATGAGTGCGCATGCGTCGGATCAGGCCGGTCGAGGATCCGGCCTCCCCGACCCCAGGGATTCCGAGTTATCTCAGATAGTTGCAATGGCCGAACGCATCCGCGGAAAGCCGCGATTCCTCGGCCAGCACCCGGGCGGTGTGCTCATCACCAACGATGCGATCTGGCGACGCGTTGCCTGCGAATGCTCGGGTGACGATCGCATTATCACGCAGATCGACATGCACAATGGCATCGATGAACTCGGGGTCATCAAATTTGACTTGCTGGGCAACGGCTCTCTCTCCGTACTCCGCGACGCACTGGCCCAACTTTCCGAGCAACACATTGAGGATCCGCGAGTTGACGATCTTGAGAAGTGCTATGCAGACCCCGATGTCCGCGCCATCATCCGAAATGGTCGCACACGCGGCATCTTCTACATCGAAAGTCCGGCTCAAATGCGCTTGAACAAGAAGTCGCAAGTCGAAACTTTCGAGGAACTTACAATAACGTCGAGTCTCATTCGTCCCGCAGGCGCCTCCTACACCAAAACGTTTATCGAACGACATCGCAAGGCCAAAGAGGGTATCCGCGACTGGGAGTATCTCCATCCGTCACTCGCGTCAATTCTGGGCGACACGCACGATGTCTGTGCATTTCAAGAGGATGTGACGAAGATCTGCCATCAGATAGCCGGGCTTTCCTACAAGCGGGCAGACAAGATCCGCAAGATGATGAACAGCTCGCATGAGGGTGAAGTCGCGTTTGATGTGTGGGAGCAGACTGCCCAGGAGTTCGTGGACGGCTGCATGAGTCACACGGGCCTCACGCGCGAGCAGGCGGTGGAGTTGTGGGCACGGGTGAGTTCGTTTACCGGGTTCAGCTTCTGCAAGTCGCACAGCGCCAGTTATGCGCAGCTCTCGTTTAAGTGCTCGTACCTCAAGTCGCACTTTCCTGCGCAGTTTCTCTCTGCGGTGATCAGCAACAACCACGGATTCTACACCCGCGACGTGTATCTGGATGAGGCACGACGTTGGGGGGTACGGATCCTGCCCATCGACATCAACGAATCGCGTGTGGCATACTGGGGCAAGCACTCGTGGATTCGACCGGGCTTCATGCATATCCGCGCAGTGCGTCGATCAAGCATGGATCTGATCATGCAGCAGCGTCAGGACAACGGCCAATTCCGCAATCTGCCGGACTTTCTACGACGGGTTCCCCTCGGACGCTCCGAAGCCGAGAAACTCATCCTGGTTGGCGCATTCGATGCCTTCGGCCTCACACGGCCCGAGTCCCTCTTCCAGCTCGATGGCATCTACGGCACCAGCGACGAGTGCGCGCCCTCGATCTTCAGTGACACCGATCTGTCACCGCAGAAGACGTCTCATCCGGGACTCCACGACTACACCTTTGCGCAGAAATGCTTCTACGAGCTGGAGCTGCTGGGCTTCATGCTCTCCGGCAACATACTTGACATATTGGAACTTCACCCCTCGGCAAAAGGATCCGTACCCGCACATCGCATCGGGCTCTTTGTGGGGCGTCGTGTCAAAGTCTTCGGCTGGCCCATTACGAGGCGTGTGCATGAGGTGAGCGGTGAGGGAAAGCCCATGATGTTCATCACCCTGCAAGACAAGACCGAGTGCATGGACATTGTGCTGCGGCCCGAGGTGTATGAGCGACACATGGACGTAGTAGAGGAATCCGGGCCGTACGAGGTGTGGGGTACCATTACCGAAGACTGGGGCACGTTCAATGTGAATGCCGAGTCCATCCGCTCTGTTCAATGGTCGCCCAGTCAGGTTGATTTTGAGTTGGCATCGCAGAAGCTCTCACGTTCTTTCAAGGAGTATCAGACCTATGCCGATGTCGGCATTACACACACGGCCGCAGCATGATCCGTGGCATGCGGTGCTCGTGTTCGATCAGTTCTCTGCGCAGGTGATTGCAGCCTACGATCCACCTCTCCGCAATACCGCATTTGTCGTGGTTCAGCAGAGTGCGGACAGCATGCATACCTTTGTGCGCGCCAGCTCTACGGCAGCGCTCAATCTGGGCATCCATGCAGGCATGCCGGTCATGCGTGTGCGCAAGCAGCATCCATCGGTCCCGGTCATTGCTCAGAACACGACCTACGAAAATGACGTGTGCGCGCAACTCTCATCCATCCTCGAAAGCTACACCCCGGAATTCCATGTGTCGCAGTGGGGAACGTGTCTGTTAGACCTCACGGCAACACCATCGCAACGTCAACAATTTCAGCATGTTGCAATAGATCATCTCAGAAATGACATCACGCGTAAAGTCGGCCTCCGAACCATCTCTGCCGGAGCAGCGCGCACCACGCTTCTGGCGCGCATGCTTGCACACATGGCAGTGCCTGATAACACGCGGATTTGCCGACCCGAGGATGAGGCCTCGGTCTTCAGTCGACTTGACACGGCACTGCTCCCCGGCCTCTCAGCCACCTGTCGCGAGAAGTTGCGCAAGTACGGGTTGCACACGGTGAGTCAGATCCAGGCCTTGAGCAAAGAGGCGCTCATGTGTCGACTCGGTCACGAAGGTGAGAGACTCTATTGCATGGCGCACGGCATTGAATCGCGCAGTGTGCGAGGGCCGGTGCTTGAGCTTTCGGCGGAGACGGTGCTCGATCGCGACATCAACGATGTTGAAGCGCTGCACAATCACGTGCGGTTCACGGTGGACAAGCTCTGCCACCAGCTCAAGACGCAGCACGTTCTGGCTGACAGAGTGCATTTTCTCTTGCGGTACACCGATGGCAAATCGCGGCAGAAGACCACAGTTTTTCACTCCCCTACCAGCGACTATCTGACGATCTGTGGGATTGCCGAGAGGCTCTTTGACGCGCTGTGCGATCGGCGTGTGGCAGTCAAATCCATGCGCCTGACCACGCGACGACCCGAGGAGGAATCGGGGCAGTTGGACCTCTTCACCACAGAGCGTCAGTTGAAGCAGGAGCGGTTGAGTGCGGGAATCGTGAATGTGCGGAGCAGGATGCCGTTTACGTCGATTGTGTCGGCAGCGCAGGCGAAGTGCGGAGTTGTGGAGAAAAGGAGGTGTGGAGTGATGGAGTAACGGAGTATTGGAGCACTGGAGTGATACCGAATCCAGATCTCTGCGAGTCTGCGAACCCACTCCACAACTCCAACACTCCATCTCTCCACCTCCTCCCCATGCCCTCCACCACCTGGACTCCCATGGAAATCCCACCGGACATCAACCGGCATGGGATCTATGTGGGCACATCCGGCTATTACTTTGACGACTGGATCGGACGCTTCAATCCGCCCAAATCATTCCGCGCCCGCACTCCGGAAGAGTCTGACTGGAACGACCGGCTGTGCTTCTACCAGCGGTACTTCTCGTTCGTGGAGATCAATACCACGTTCTACCGCGAGCCCGCACTGACGCATTTCGTGGACATTGAGCGGCGCAGCAAGGAGTCCATGAAATACGCGGTCAAGGCATCGCGCGACATCTCCCACACCAGGGAATGGAACACTGCGCGCGGCAGGGAACTCATGCAGCAGCACGTGACAGCCGTGAGCCCACTCATCGAGACCGGGCGGTTTTTCTCCTTCCTCATCCAGCTTGAGGATCATGTGTATCGCAGCCAGAAGCGGCTCGACTACCTCCTCTCCACCGCTGAAGCTGCTGTTCGTTCGAGGGTGGGTGTGCACATCGAGTTCCGGCACATCTCGTGGCACACGCAGTTCGTGCTGCAATCACTCAAAGACGCCGGCGTGGGCATCTGCAACACCGACATCCCTGCTGTGCCGCATGCGTTCCCGCTCAAGGCCTACGCTACCACCGACAAGGGATACATCCGGTACAGCGGGAAGAACCTCGCCAACTGGTACCAGGAGACGTCGGCGCCTGAAGGACCATCATCGGCCGGTACGGACAGTCGAAGCCCGTCACACTCCCTGCCCGCGCGCCAGTCCGAACGCGACCGTCTCGCTTCGCGCAATGCCCGGTACGACTACCAGTACACGGAGCAGGAGGTTGACCATCACGTGTCTGACCAGCTCAAACTGAGCAAGAAGACCAGTGCCAGCGCCATTGCCTACAACAATCACTACCAGACGCAGGCTGTGAAGAATGCCGTGGAGAACATGAAGAAGCTGCAGGCTGTGCTTGAGGCAGGCGTGTGAGAGGAGCGAAGAAAGGGCGATGGCAGGGACACGGAAAAAGCGGATAGAACCACGGATCTTCACGGATCGGATCATCGTGATCGAAGACATTTCATCTGCGCAAACCTGTGGAAGCGTTTCCCCGTCCCAACACGAAACCAAGGAGAACTCGACTATGGACCGAACACAACTCGCCTTCTGCGGATCGTACTGCGGGGATTGTGCGTGGAAAGAGAAGACCGGGTGCAAGGGGTGCCAAGTCTCCCAGGGCACCATGTTCTACGGTGAATGCGCGGTTGCCAAGTGCGCTGTATCGAAGAGCCTCGAGCACTGCGGGCTCTGCCCTGAGCTGCCGTGCACGACCCTGCAGGCAGCCTTTGACCATCCCGAGCATGGGGACAAGGGTGAGAGACTCACAAATCTTCGCGTCTGGGCCGATGGTGGGGACACATACACGAAGGTTGCATAGCAGGGCGCCCGCCGTCCCCGTCCGGACTGCTGTACCATGAATCCAGTCACCGCTTCTCGCCAGCCGTCCGCCTCCCCGGACCGCTCTGCGCTATGCTAATTTCTTGTAGTACCCAGATCCAAATTCTGGAGCACACTATTTTCGGAGGCTTTGCATGCATATTAGCAATCTTACGGTCGCCAATTTCAAGGGATTTGCGGCCCGTGAGTTCTTGCTCCATCCGCAATTCAACCTTGTCATTGGTGAAAACGGAACTGGAAAGACGTCCGTACTTGATGCGTTGTCGATTGCGGCCGGAAGTTGGTTTCTCGGACTGCGCGGCTACGATACGCGACACATCCGTCCAGAGGAAGTGCTTCTGAACCGATTCGAAACCAAACATAAGAATGGCAGCAAACAGCCCCCGTCCGCCTACACATGGGAGGCGCAGTACCCCTGCATTGTTGAGGCAAGGGGCGAGGTGCAGAAGAATTCGTTGTCCTGGAAGCGTGGGCTCAATTCCCCATCAGGTCGCACAACGTATAGTGATGCCCGCGCAATAAAGGACATAGCCGCAGATTGTGATGATGCGGTAAGGAGAGGCGCAGAAGTGCTGCTTCCGCTTATTTCGTACTACGGCACCGGTCGTTTGTGGGATGTTCCGCGACAACAGGCGCAGGTCAAGAGCGAAGCCAAGCTCAAGGGCCGGGAGAAAATCTCCCGACTCACCGGATACCGAAACAGCGTAGACCCTCGGCTTTCAGTGACTGAACTGGTGCGCTGGATTGCTCGACAGTCTTGGATTACCTTCCAGCAAGGCGGGGAATCGACCTCAACATATCTTGCTGTTCGTGACGCCATTGTGCGTTGCGTGGATGGCGCCGAAGACATTTACTACGATGCCAATTTGGGCGAAGTCACTGTTGACATGGGCAAGCAAGGCACGCAGCCCTTCAACAATCTGAGCGACGGGCAGCGGTGCATGCTCGCCATGGTCGGCGACATCGCCCACAAGGCAGCGACGCTCAACCCCCATCTCGGCCCGGACGTCCTTGCGGAGACCACTGGGATTGTTCTCATCGACGAACTCGACTTGCACCTCCATCCCAAATGGCAGCGCCATGTCATCGAAGATCTACGCGGTGCCTTCCCCAAGATACAGTTCGTCTGCTCGACCCATTCACCGTTCCTCATCCAGTCCGTTCGTTCCGGGGAAGAGCTTGTCATGCTCGAAGGACAGCCTCCCGCGCAGGTGGCGGACACTTCGATTGAGGAGATTGTTCGGGGTATCCAAGAATTTGGTCGAGTAGACCCGGGGGATCGCACCCCGAGTCCCTCACGGAACCGTACTTGAACCTCTCGATTCATACGGCTCTTGTTGTTCGGCCATGTGCT
>Ga0315284_10003239_pt1 | contig 23092 bp, 12 predicted proteins | sample YL17G09_16_MG_FD_203696 | JGI IMG/M metagenome (GOLD analysis project Ga0315284, IMG submission 203696) | Sediment microbial communities from Yellowstone Lake, YNP, Wyoming, USA - YL17G09_16 | ecosystem: Environmental > Aquatic > Freshwater > Lake > Sediment | place: USA: Wyoming | collected... | reverse complement strand
CCTCGCTGCCGCTCTCTGCGTCTAAGGCTTCTTCTCCTTCCTCTTCAGCAGCAGCAGCGAGGCCACTCCCTCCGGGGAGCGTCGGAAGGCAAGCGCCGGCAGCGGCGCGGCGAGAGGTGTTTTCCTCGTCCGCCGCCGCCGCCGCCTCGTTCCCCGCCTCGTCCGTTCCTTTCCCCTCTCCTTCCTCGACAAAGAGGGCCGCGGTCGAGGCCCTGTGGCACAACGTCGTCGCGGCGACGCCCTCCCGGCCCAGGAGCATCGCCAGGGGGACGCCGACGGTGGTCGAGTCCCCCAGGACGAGAGCGTGCGCGGGGGAAAAAGAAGGAGGAGCGCCGGAAGGCTCCGGCGACGAGCCCAGGGTCGAGGACCGCGAGAGCGGCGCCCCGCAGCGCCGGAGCAGCTCGACGACGCCGAGCGCCGCTGCCGGGACGTACGCCGCGGCCCTTCCTCGGGCGGCCAGCCTCCCCAGATTCACGTGGTGGAACCCGTCGACGTCCTTCCACGGGTCCAGCGAGGCCAGGACGCTCGCCTCGGAGATTCCGGGGGGTAGAGGCAGCTGCACCAGCACGCCGTCGACGCCGTCGTCGGCCGAGGCGGCGGCGACCGCGGCGCGGACCTGGCGCTCGGTCGAGTCTTCGGGGAGGCGGACGGCCCTGGCGTCGATGCCGACGCGTGCCGCGGCCTCGAGCTTGCGGGTGACGTAGAGGACCGAGTCGGGCCTGTCGCCCACGAGCACGACGGCGAGGGACGGGGGGCGGCGGGGGGAAGAAGAGGAAGGGGGAGAGGGAGAGGCGGAGGTCGAGGTCGACAGAGGCGGCGCCGAGGTCGTCGAAGCGTCATCGCCGCTCACAATCGCCCGGACCTCGGCGGCCATCTCCCGCTCCCAGGCTGCCGCTGCCGCGGTGCCGTCCATGATCAGGGCCGTGCCTCGCCTCTCCGGGTCCTCTCGCAGGAAGCTGGAGGTGACTGAAGAAGCGACGACTGGAGGAGAAGCGGCGGTCGATGGAGGAGGAGAAGAAGAAGAGAGGCATCGGATCGACAGAGACGGATGCTGAAGCAGCTCTAGCCTCCGAGGGAGACGAGCCAGGGCCGCACGAGCAGCGCTCCTAGCAGCAGCAGCGCATCCTCCGCCGCCGCGATGAAGCAGCACGAGCGGCAGCAGCATCGTCGCCGGAAACCTGACTGCGAAGTGGTGAAAAGAGGGAACAAAAAACAAAACAGTAATGGCTTGATTTTCACTTTTTTCGCTTGCTCGTTTTCCCCTTCGAAACCCCACTCGAAACGCTGTTGTTTCCGCTGCTTGGTGTTGTCGCGCGCGACTGTGTCTCTCTCGTTCGCATCGCGACTCGCGACAGCTCAGCACTACTGCGGAGATCATTGAGTCAATCGAACGCACAGAAACCGAGAAATGCGCGCGACGAGCTGCTCCATGCGGGCGCCGTCGACGATGACGACGGCGGCGGCGGCACCTCGTCGTCCTCCGTTGTCTCTCGTTCTTTCTCGTCGCCCCGCCAGCGCTCGGCGCTGCGCCTCTGCTGCTGCTTCCCTCACGAGCTGTAGCGGAAACAGCAGCGTCGTTATGATCCCCTCTGTGACGTCAGGTGCGTTTTTGGGGTCGAGAAGGACAAGGAGAGAGAGGCATCGGGCGGCAAGAAAAACGCAGCGTCGTCGTCAATCCTTCGACGGCTCTCTCTCCTCATCGCCTTCAACCTTGGCCCCTTTCCAAAAACTACTCAGGCCTCTCCCGCCCGCTCCGCCGATTGCCCACCACTTCCATCGCCCCGGCCCCTCTCTCCTCTCCTCCCGCGGCCTTCTTCGGCGTGGGAGCGCCGGAGGCCATCCTCGTGGGAGTCGTCGCCCTGCTCGTCTTCGGGCCCAAGGGCCTCGCGGAAGCCGTAAAGGCCGTCGGCGCGACGCTGCGGACTTTCCAGCCGGCGATCCGAGAGCTCGCGTCCGTCTCTTCCGAGCTGCGGAGCACGCTCGAGGAGCAGATCGGGCTGGACGACATCAAGGCTGAGCTGAGCGCCGCGGTGGCGCCTCTCCCTCCGCCGGCGACGAAGAAGATTAAGAAGAAGAAGAAGGAGGAGGAGGAGGTTGAAGCGGCAGAGGTGAAAGGGGAAGGGACTGCGAACGACGCAAACGGCGAAGAAGACGAAGAAGACGGCGAGAGGGAGATCTTCGACACGCGCCCTTCCCTCTCAGAGTATGCTGCGTCGATGGGAGCCGAGAAGATCGACCCTGACATCGAGGCAAAGAGGGCCGCGGCCGCGGCCGCGGCCTGGGGCACGGCGGGGGCCATCCCCCGGGAGCTCTCGAGCGATGACGGCGGCGGCGGCAGCGACGCGAGGTCTTCGGGCTCTTCTTCTCCTTCCTCCTCTTCGACTCCCGTTCAGGGCGCCGCGCTCGAGGCGGCTATGGCGGCGGCGGCAGCGGCTTCGTCTTCGTCGCCCCCTTCTTCGCCTCCTCCGGCAAAGTCGCTCGACGGCCTGTCGATCGAGGACCTGGAGGCGGAGCTGGCGCGGCGGCGCGGGGCGTGAGAAGAAAGAGAGAGCGGGAGAGGTGAAACATTTTTTTTGCGTGTGTTGAAAAAGACAAACAAAACGATCAGATTTTTGAGCCTCTGTCTCTCTCTCTCTCTCTCTCTTTTACTTTTGCAAGTGATTGTTGTACTGTTTTTTTTTAATGATGTGGTGCATAGAGTGTGTGGTGGTGGTGCTAAACAAGAAAAAAATAGAAAAGAAAGAGAAAAAAAGTTGGAAGGAAAACGTATCATCTCTCGTTGCTCCTCCCTCCTTCCGCAGCTGCGGAGGCCACTTCCCCTCCTGCCGCCGCCGCTCCTCCTGCTCCACCGGGCGCGGCGCCTCTCCCTCCTGCTGCCCCCCCGCCCTCGGCGGAAGAGTCCAAAAATTTCTCCCAGAAAGAGTCGTCCTGGCTCATCGCGAGGTCGGCGGACGCTGCATCAGCGAAAGGGATCACGCCGTCGGAGCCGCCAGCAGCGGCCTCCTCTCCGGAGAGAGGGGGAGCAGGAGGAGGGGCGGTTCCTGCTCCTGCTCCCATAACTCCCGTGGCGACAGCAGCTGCAGCAGCAGCAGCAGCAGCAGCGGGGTCGATCCCCAGCGGCGGAGGGGCCAAGGGCGCTCCGGTGGTGACGGGGGGCACGGCCAAGACCCCCCCAGCGGAGGTCGCCGTCGAGGGCGTCGCCGCGACCGCGGCGGCGTTGTTGTTGTTCGAGGAAGAGACGACGCCGAGCTCGTCGATCGTAAACGCGCCCGCGGCGGCGGCTTTCCTCTGCTGCTGCTGCTGCTGTTGCAGCAGGAGCAGAGGGTCGAGCGCCGGAGGCGTGACGAGCCCTCCGACAGCTCCTCCTCCGACGCCTCCTGCGCCGCCGCCGCCGAGGAGGTCGAGCCCGCCCAGCGCCGCCCCGACGTCGCGCACAGCTCTCGCGTGGTGCTGGTTGGCAGCGGGGAGCACGGTCACGGGAGCTCCAGATCCGACCGCGAAGGGCTGCGGGAAGGCAGCATTCTGCTGCTGCTGAGCGCTGTAGGCGACGAGCTGCCGCTGTCCGGCCGCGGCGCCGCCGCCGCCGTTGCCGCCGCCGCCGCCGCTGCTCCCGCTCCCGGCGGCGACGCCCGAGCCCGCGGAGTCGGGGTCGTCCGAGCCCCCGGACTCGGACGGGCCGTTGGCGGCCGCTCCCGCTCCAGCTCGGCGGGCTGTGGAGGCACGAACGGGCCTGCGCTTCCTCCTCCCCCCCTCGACGACCGCGACCTCGTCGACGACGGCGGCGGCGGCGTCCCCGAGGTCGTCGCCGTCGGCAAAGTCCTCGTCCATCACCACGGCCGCGGCCGCGGCGGGATGCATGCCGCCGCCGACCCCGAAAGCGGTCCCGAGGCCGCCCATGCCGTCGAGTGCAAAGTCCCCTCCGGCGCCGCCGATGCCGATCCCTCCTCCCATCCCGCCGACGCCGCCAAAGCCCTGGCCGCCGTCGCCGATCGCGAGCGCCGAGCCCCTCCCGCCGCCGGCGGCCAGAAACTGCTGCACCACGCCCGGGTTGCCCGCCGCCACCTGCGCCAGCCAGCTGTACAGTCTCGCCTGCCCCTGCTCGGCCGCGTCGGCGCGGGCCTGTAGGGCGCGGATCGCGGCGTCGGCGGACGACTGCGCCTGCCGCAGCCGCACGAGCTCGACCATGAGCACGTTCTTGTCGCGCTTGAGCGCGTCGACCTCCCCGGCCAGCCTGCCGCCGAAGGAGCCGACCTCGATGGCGGCCGCTCCCGCGGAGGAGTGGGGCGCCGAGGAGGGGTCGGGGAGGTCGAAGAGGTTGGCCGCGGCGCCGAGCTGGTCGGGACCGCCGAGGCCGCCGAGGCCGCCGAGGCCTCCTCCGAGGCCGCCCCCGGCCGCGGCGAGCGCGGCCAGCGCCGTCGAGGGCTGCGTCACCGGGTGCGTCGCGCTGCCCCCTCCCGCTCCGCTCCCTCCCCCGGACCCGCCAGACCCCCCAGAGACGGCTTTCCTCCTCTGGATCTGGCCCAGCTCGCCGCGCCGGCCGCGCGCGAACCGGTCGTTGGCGAACTCCCAGCGGTCGGGGTCTGCTTTCCGGAAGCCGTAGGTGTTGAGCTGGCGCACGAAGGAGGAGAAGTTGGCGTGCTTGAAGCACTTGGGGAGGAGGTCGCGCGAGAACTCGGCGGGCTTCCAGACGACGAAGCTGGCGGTGATGTTGCGTTTTGAGTTGGGGGAGGAGGCGCAGGGGGTGGTTGAGGTGGTTGGAGGTGGTTGAGGTGGAGTGATGAAGGGAAAAAAAAAAAGATTTCGAGGGCGTTGTCGTCTCCCGGATGCTTTCTCTCTTCTCTCCCCCTCTCCCTCTCTCTCTCTCCCTCCCTCTCTGTCTCTCTCTCGTTCTCTTTCTTGCTCACCTCAGCCCATCAGCCGCCCATGAGATGATCGAATCCGTTCCCGGGTCCTCGACGAGGTCATAGCTGTTTGCGTTGTGAGTAGTGGAGACGAAATAAGGGAGGTTGGAGAGAGAGAGGAAAATGTGTGAATCGATCTCGTCGTCGCCCATGTCGCTAGAGAGGGAGAGAGGACGGGAGAGAGGGCCGCGTCCCGTCGTCTCTCTCCCGCCTTTCTCCCTGCTGAAAGCAGAGGAAGGTGCAGGAAAAGAGATAGCAGCTCTTCCCAAAAAGAGAGGAAGAAAAAAAAAACTCCTTCCTCACGTCTTGGTCAGAAAAGGAGGAACGGGCTGCGCCGCCGCTGCTGCCGCGGCCATGGACGCTGCGGTGAGCTGCTGCGGCGGGCGAGCTGCCGCTGCTGCTGGCTGCTGCCGCCGCTGCTGCTGCTGCTGCTGAGCTGCGGCGGCTGCAGCAGCCGCGGAGCCGCTTCGGCTCGCAGAGGCGCGGCGGGTGGTCGTGGTCATGCGCGTTGGAGAGAGAGGAGAGAGAGAGAGAGAGATTTGCACTTTTCTTTTCGTCCGTCGCTTTCTTCCGGAGAGCAGCTCTGCAGTGTGAGAGAGGCGAGAGCCGCGAGTTTTCTTTCCCTTGTCGCTTCCTCGTCTGTTCTTCTTCTCTCTCTTGAACTCCGTTGTTGCTGCTTAAAGAAAGCGCGTTGCTCTTTCGTCTTATATCTTACATTTTGTGCGCGCGCTTGGTTCCGGAAAGCACATGAAGAGAGGGGAGAAGAGGCACCAGGGGGGGGGGAGAAGAAAAAAAAGACAATCAAACGAGGTCATAACCATCTCCTTTCCCTTCCCCTTTCCCTTTCCCTTTCCCTTTCGCCTGCTGCTGCTGCTGTTGCTGCTGCTGCTGCCGGAGCATCGGGTCGTCGGCCCTCTCCCTAAGCAGGCGGTAGGCCTCGAGCTCCTCCGCCGTGAGGCCCGAGGAAGAAGAGGGGTTGACGTCGGAGGAGGCCCCCCCTCTGCGGCGGCGGCCTCGGTCCGCTTCGCCCTGCTCTCCTCGCTCGTCCTCCTCCGGCCCCGACCCCGACTCGGAGGCGCTGCTCCCCTTCTTCCTCTTCCGCTTCGCCCTCCTCTCCTCGTGCTCCTCCTCCTCCTCCTCCCTCTCCCTCTCCCTCTCCCTCTCCTTCCTCTCCCTCCTCTTCCTCGCGTCCTCCGCCGCCAGCGCGGCGCGGAGCTTCCCCTCGTCGAGCTCGCCGACGTCGAGCGCCGACGCGCCCGAGTCGTCGGCGAAGAGCCCCGCGCCGATGCTCGCACCGGCGCTCTGCCTCTGCCTTTGATAAAGAGAGGCTGCTGCTCCTGTCCCGCTCGCGCCTCCTCCTTTCCCTCCGGCAGCAGCGCCCTCTCGCTCTTGGTGTTGCTTCTTCTGCTCCTCCAGGGAGCGCATGTTGGCCTCCAGCTGCTCCCTCGCCGCCGCCGCGGCCCTCTTGCCTGCCTCGCCGAGGCAGTAAGCGTTCCTCGTCGTCGAGTGGCAGCAGCTGTAGCCCCAGGAGCGAGTCCCGGCGTGCCACCACGAGCCCCAGACCGAGGAGTGGTTCCCGGGGAAGACGTCCTCGTCGTAGAGTGCGGAGCGGGGCATGGCAAGGGAGGAGGAAGAAGAGAGAATGCCGGAAAGAGCAGCGGGGTCTCCCCCGGCGGCGAGCGCCGCCGCCGCGGCAGCAGCGGCGGAGGGGATCGGCTTCCCGGTCGCCTTGCTGTACTCGACGTACCGCTCGCTGGCCCCGTAGAGCAGCCTCCTGGCCTCCTCCTCCGAGGGAGCAGCCCCGCGCCCGGGGGCGGAAGAAGGATCGGAGGGAGGCCCCCTCCCCGCCCCGCCGCCGAGGGTGACCACCGACGCGCCGCCGTCGCCGTACCTGTCGAGCACCTTGGCCCGCGTCGCCGCGTCAGAGGCGGCCCGCCGCCGCGCGTACTCCCGGGCCAAGGCCTCGGCGGCGGAGGGGGCCGCGGCGACGTCGACGACGGTGCCCGCCGCGGCGGCGTTGGCGGCGTGGGCCTGCAGCGAGGCCCAGGCCTGGTAGTCGCTCGGGGTCGCGCCGCCGCCGGCGGCGCCTCCGGGCCCGCCGCCGGGCCTCACAAAGGCGCCGTCGCCGGCGAAGGCCTTCTTCTCCGCAGGCACGTGCGGCGTCGGGTCCCCGCGCATCGAGCGCGACTTCGGGTCGAAGTAGGCCGACTCCGGGTCGAGGTTCAGGAGGTACTTGGCGGTGTCCTCGCGGATGCGAAGGTTGCGGACGGAGCCCGAGGCGCCGCCGCCGGGGGCGCGCACGCGCTTTTCGAGCTTTGAAAAGGCGGCGTCAGCGTCGTCGCCGAGCTTTTCCTTGTCGTCCGGGTTGTCGCACCCAGCGGCGGCGGCGGCTGCTGCTGCCGCCGCCGCTGCTGCCGCCTCGGGCTTCTCGTCTTCTTCATCGCTCGAGGAGTCGAAGTCGGAGTCGGAGCCGGAGTCGGAGGAACCTTCCCCGGCAGCTCCTCCTTTCTCCTTCGTGTCCTTGTTCTTCTTTTTCCGAAACCGCCGCTCGAGCTCCGCGACGCGCTTGGCTTCTTCCTTTGCCCTCTCGACCTTCTCGAAGAGCTCGACGACGCGGTCGTGCTCGGTCGGGTCGTAGCCTTCCCACCTGTCGTGCTTGCCGTCGAACGTGCGGCGGGAGGAGACGCCGACGAGGTGCGCCGAGGTCGACGAAGGGGTCAGCGCCGCGGCGACCGACGCAAACGACGACGGCGACGGGCCGCCCGCGGCCGAGGCGCGAGGGAGGACCACGGCCTCGTCCGCCGCGATGTGCTTCCCCGTCAGCTTGGCCTTCCTCGCCCGGGGCCTCTCGAGGCAGTCCCGTACCTTGTGCGTCATCGCGCCGCAGTTCTCGCATGCGCCCTTGCGGAACGTCGCGGCCTGGAAGACCGTGTCGCCCCTCTTCGGCAGCGCCGCCCTCCTCGCCGCCGCGGCCGCGGCCGCGGCGGCGGACAACGAAGATGCGCCGCTCCCGCCGGGCCCCTGGCTCCCCCCTTCCCTCCAGTCCTTCTGGTGCTTGAGCGACGGCGCGGTGGTCCCCAGGTACCAGGGCGCGTCCTTCATGTACGACGGGATGTGCGGGTTGATGGCCCTGCCCTCCTCGTCGACCGCGGCCGGCGCGAGGCCGGCCTTGCGGGCCTCGTCGAGCTCGCGGGCGCGGCGGGCGTCATCGTGCGACTTGAACTGGCTGTTGGCGGACGCCATCTGGTTGCGTTGGCGGAAGAGAGGGGGGGCTCTTTACGCTCTCGACGGGGTCGGGGTTGAAGGAGGAGGAAAAAAGAGAAGCGAGAAGAGGGGACGAACGAAGAAGAAACGTCGCCGTCGATTCAGATGAATGGAACCAAGCCTTCTCTCTTCTATGCGGTCTTTCGCTCTCTCTCTCTCTCTCTCTCTCTCTCTCTCTCTCTCTCTCTCTCTCTCTCTTTCTCTCTCTCTTCCGGGGCTTTTCTTCGAGCTGATCGTCGAGGACTTGTCAAGAAGTAGCTCAACGAAGAACGAGAGAGAGTGAGAAAGAAAGCTGCGCGCGGAGAAGAAGAGAGGAAGAAGAGACGGCAGTCGGCGACGACGCTCTCTCTCTGTTCAGCCCGCCTCCTGCGCACTGCTGCTGCTGCTGCTGCTGCTGCACTCGAGAGCGTGACGAGCGCTCTCTCGGTGCCTCTGCTGCTGGAAGAAGAAAAGAAACGCTACAGCTGCTGCGCCGCCTCTACACACACGAGAGAGAGACAGCGAGAGAGAGGGAATCGAAATTTGTGGAGCTTTCGAGGAAGAAATCACGGAAGAAATTTCGAGGAAGAAATCACGGCCAGCAAAAACGTCCCTCCCGTCTCACTCCACCCCTTCTTTCATCCTCTTGTGCGAGAGAGCCCTTGAGCCTCTCCCTTCCCTTTCGCTTTCTTTCTCTGCTTTCGCGAGGGGGAGAGAAATCGACAAAGAATCTCGCGCGCGCGTGCCGCTAGCTCGTTGCGCGCGTTGCGAACTGAGAGAGAGAGAGAGAGAGAGAGAGACGGAGAGAGAGGACAAAAGCCTTGCCATCTCTCGGACGACGGCATCTGCTCTCTCAAACATCGAGATTGGCGTCGGCGCTCCGCTGCCGTCTCCTTTCTTCTCCTTGCTGTCTGCCCGCATAGAGAAAACCGGCACGCGCAGATCTCACCTGCTCGCGTGACTCCAAAGAGAAGCGGGACGGCTTTCCACTCGAATCCACCGAACGAAAAAAAACGTCATGGTCTGGTGCGCCGGCTGCCGCGCCGACGTCGACGCCGACGCCGACGACGCCGCGGGCTTCTCCTGCTGCACCGCCTGCGGCCGCGTCCTCGACGACGTCGCCTTCTCGGCCGACGCCACCTTCACGAAGGGGCCCGGCGGCGAGGCCACCGTCGACGGCCACTACGTCTCCGACGTCGCGGCCACGCGGGGGCTCGGGCGCATCGCGGGGGGGAGGCTCTACGGGTACCAGCTCGACTCGCACGAAAAGTCGCTCGGCCGCGGGCGCGCCGAGGTCGCGCACCTCGTCGACCGGCTGGGCGTCCGCCCGCGCGACGGCGCCGCCGACGCGGCGCACCGGCTCTACCGCCTCGCGCTCGCCAAGAACTTCACCCGCGGCCGCAGGACGGCGCAGGTCGCCGCGGCGTGCCTCTACATCGTGTGCCGCCAGGAGGGGAAGCCGTTCATGCTGATCGACTTCTCCGACGCGCTGCAGGTCAACGTCTACGTGCTGGGCGCCGTGTTCCTGCAGCTCTGCCGCCTGCTGCGGCTCGAGGACCACCCGGCGCTGGCCAGGCCCGTGGACCCGTGCCTGTACCTGCACCGGTTCGCGGACAGGCTGGGCCTCGGCCCGCGGGCGATGCCCGCCGTCGCGGCCACCGCGCTGCGGCTGGTCGCCGCGATGAAGCGGGACTGGATGCAGACGGGCCGCAGGCCCTCCGGGATCTGCGGCGCCGCGCTGTTCATCGCCGCGCACGTCCACGGGCACGAGCGCAGCAAGCGCGACGTCGTGGCGGTCGTGCACGTGGGCGAGGCGACTCTGGCGCGGCGCGTCGCCGAGTTCGCGTCGACGAGCTCGGCGGCGCTGACGGCAGCCGAGTTCGAGGCGGCGGCGGCGGTCGCCGACGAGGCGGTGCGGGCCGCGGCGTCGGGCGACGCGCCGCCGCCGGGCGGCGTGGCCGGGAACAACGCCGCGCTGATGATGCTGGCTGCGCCTCCCCCACTTGCTGCTGCTGATGCTGCTGCTGTCGCCAAGGCGGAGCCCGCTTTGGTCGTCGTTCCCGCTGACGGACAAGACCCGGCAGCAGCGGGAGCAGCGGCGGCGGCGGCCGCCGCCGCCGCCGCCCTGGGCCAGCACCAGCAGCAGCAGCAGCGGGTCGGCTGCCAGCACGTCACCATGGCCGCCGCGCCCCCCTTCGCGCACGGCATGTGCCGCGGCTGCTACCTGGAGTTTTTACAGGCCGCCGGCGGGGTGGCGACGGGCGGGGCCGACCCGCCGGCGTACACGCGGGGCACGAAGAAGGCGGCGGCGTCGGCGGCGGCGGCCGAGGCGGCGGCGCTCGTCGCCGACGCCGCCGAGGCCGCCGCGGCGGAGGCCGAGGCCGAGGTGGCTGCGCTTCCTTCGACCGAAGGAGCAGGAGGAGCAGGGGGCTCGGCGGCGCAGCAGCAGAAGAAGAAAAAGGGGAAGAAGCCCGCGAGGCGCGGCAGGCCTCGGCGGAGCGGCGACCAAGGCGACGGCGGCGACGAAGAGGACGACGACGAAGAGGACGGCGACGAAGAGGCCGCGTTCGAGGCCGCCATCGACGTCGCGCTCCACGACGCCGCGGAGCAGGCTGCCGCGCCCGGGTCGGCGTTTGCCGCGGCGCTCGAGAGCGAGGCGGCCGCTGTGGCTGGAGGAGGCGGGAAGAAAAAGGACGGGAGCGGCGGAGCAGCGGGGGGGCGGGCGGCGTCGCCGTCTCCCGAGCCCGAGGACGACGAGGCAGCCGTTTCGAACAAGCGCCGCCCCGCCGCCCTGCCGCAGCACCAGCAGCAGCAGCAGAAGAAGAAGAGGAAGCAGAAGCACAAGCAGCAGCGCCTGGGCACCCTGGCCACGCCCGCGGCGCCCCCCCCTCCCCCCGCCGTGCGCGCCAAGGCCGCGGCCCTGCGCGCCGAGGCTGTCCGGGCGCGCGCCGCGGCCGCCGCGGCCGCGCTCGCCGCCGCGCGCGACAACGGCGGCGGCCCCGCGCCCGCCGCGGCCCTCGCCGCCGGCGCCCCCCTCTACTCTCCCGGGATCGCCGCGGACGAGGCGCTCCTGAGGGATGCCGAGGCGAAGCTGGCCAAGAGGAGGAGGCTGCTGCGAGGCGTCGTGGGGATGGGGGTCCCCATGGAGGGGATTGGCGGCGAGTTTGAAGGGCTCGACGACGACGACGGCGGCGGAGAAAACGGCGGCGGCGCCGGCGAGGGGGGGGAGGATGGGGGGGAGGAGAACGCCGACCACGTCCTCTCCGACCTCGACGAAGACGAGGCCGCGGCCTACCTCCACACGCCCGACGAGGTCGCGCTGCGGGCTCGTATCTGGGAGGAGCTCAACCGCGACTACCTCGAGGCACAGGCCGCGAAGCAGGCCAACGCCGAGGCGGCCGCGGCCGCGGCCGCGGCGGCCGCCGCCGCCGAGGCCAACGGAGAGGTCGTCGCCGCCGTGGTCGCCGCCGAGGCCGAGGCAGCGATGGCTGCGGAGGAGGCGGCCGCCGCGGCGGCGACTGCCGCCGTTTCTGTCGCTGCCCCGGGGTCGGCGGCGACGAGGAGGAAGGGAGGGGGAGGAGGCGGGGGCAGTGGGACGGCGCCCCCGACGCCGGCGGCCGACCGCGCCGCCGCCGTCGCCGCCAAGGCCGACCCTGACGCCGGCAGGTTTTCTGCACCTACCGCTGCTGCCGCCGCGGCTCCCACTGACGCCGCCGCTGCCGGACCCCCCGCAGCAGCGGCAGCGGCGGGCGCCCAGCCGAAAAAGCGCCCGCGCGGCAGGCCCCTCGGCTCCAAGACGCGGCCGCGCCCCGAGGACGCCCTCGGCCCCGCCGAGTCCTCCGAGGCCGCGGCTCGGCGGATGCTCGCGGCGAGGAAGCTCTCCTCGAAGATCAACTACGCTGCGCTCGCAGACCTGTTCAGGGACGACGACGACAGCACCGCAGCGGCGGCGGGGGCGGCGGGGGCGGCGGCGAGGGCGGGGCCCTCTTCGCCTCGTGCCGCCGCGTCTGTCGCCGCCGCGCCTGTCGCCGCCGCCGTGCCCGCTCCGTCGCCGCCTCGTGCCGCTGCAGCTGCTGCTGCTCCTGTCGCCGCTCTTCCTCCTTTTTCTGCTTCTGAACGTCCTCCTTCTTCGACGACGACCGCAGCCGTGGCCATCGCGGCGAGCACGAAGAGGGGCGGAGCGACCCCAAAGGCGACGGCAGCGGGGAAAAAGCCGAAAGCGGCAACGACGGCAGCGACGGCGACGGCGACTGCGGAAGCAGCTGCCGTTGCTGCTCCGCGGGCGACGCGCGCTAGCAAGAAGTGATTGATCTTCTTTTGCATTGCACTCTCGAATCGGTGCTTTTTTTGTTTGCTTTGGAGCTGGAAAGAGGAGAGAGAGAAAGGGGGAGAGAGAGACAAGAAAACGAGTGTAAAGAGTGAATGAAAAAAAAAACTCAATTCTCTCTCTCTTTCTTCATTATTCACGATTCTTTCCTCGTGTTCCCCTTCTTTTCGTCTATCTTCGGGTGAGTGAGCAGAAACTTGAGAGAGCTGAGAGGCTGGCGCGTTATCGTGGTTGAAAGAGAGCATAGAGGTGGAAATGAAGAGAGAGGACGCCTCGAGCGCTCGTGGTTTTTGAGCCTCCGCCATGGTTTTCTTTGCTCTTTTGAGAATTGGCGGCGTCGGTGGAGCACCTGCTTGTTGCATTCAAGTGCCATTTATTTGCTTTGCAGCGATAGAAATGCTTACAAAGACTCCATGGGAACAAACAGAAGCAAGACTGAGAGGCCCCCGAGCGAGAAACTGGAGCGGACGCGCTCCTCTTTTTTTCCCCTCCCGACCCTTTCGTCGGTTACAATGCAGGGCGGACGAAAACGTACAGCCTTTCCTCCTCTCGCTCACCGAACCTCTCTCTCCCTCCGTCTCCCCGAAAACTGCAGCATCGTTCCTTTTTAACGGGATTCGAGGAGGAAAAGAGACGAAAAAAGAGCTCGCACAGAGCCAATTGGACGCGTGTTTTCTCTCGCTCTTTTTCACCAAAATGGCACCTCAACAACTTGCATCCAGCCGCGGCGGTGGCGGCAGCGCTCGCAGGAAGACTGCCAAGACCTCGCTCGTGCTCGTGCTCCTCCTCGCCGTCTCGGCCCTCGGCGTCGCCTCCGCGCACCCGTGGAGGAGCCACGCAGCCGCCGATAATTCTCAGGAGACCTCCAACAACAACAACGCCGCCGCCTCTTCCTCTGCTGTCCAAGAGAGCACCAAGGACGAGGCTCCCCACTCGCACGAGCCGGCCTCGGGGATGGGCTCGAGGCCGCCGACGCAGCCGCCGCCTCTGCCCTTCCCGCAGCAGGCGGCGGGGGGCTCCATTCCCGCCTCAAACAAAGCCGCGCCGCGCTCGAGCGGGAGCGGAACCGTCGAGGTCAACTCGGTCGCCGCCGGCACGAGCGGCGACGAGGCCCCGCTGGCCAAGGCCCCCGAAGTCGCCGCCGCCGCCGAGCAGCCTCTCGCCCCGGAACGCCCGCCGCAGCCCCCGCAGCCCCGCTCGCAGCACCCGCCGACCCCGGAGCAGCACCGCGCCCAGCGCCAGCAGGAGCGAGAGGTCGTCCGCGAAGCGGCACACACGCCGATGGACCCGGAGTGGCGCCGCCTCGTCCGGCGCGGCTTCGTCCCGGCCTCGGGCTTCCGCCGCGGCGGGCGCGAGGGCGGGGGCGACAGCGGCGGAGGCGGAACCCTGGGCGCCGACGCGCCCGAGCTCGAGGAGAAGATCCCCGCGGTCGAGGCGATCCTGCACCTCGACGGCTTTCAGGCGCCGGAGACGCTCAGCGTCGCAGCGAGGGACTCGGCGATCGCCGCGTCGATCGCCGACGTGCTGGGCGTGCCGAGGTCGAGCGTCGCGGTGGCCGAGGCCGCCTCCGACGGCAGCGACGCCAAGGCGCCGCCTGCCGCTGCGGCTGCTGCTGCCGCTGAGAAGCCCGCTGCCCGCCGGAGCCTCTCGCAGGCCTCTGCTGCTGCTGCTGCTCCCAAAGCCTCTTCGCCCACTCCCTCTGCCGCTTCTCCGGCCGTCGCCGCCGCGGCTCCCGCTGCCGCCGCCAAGGCCCCCGCTGCTGCTTCTCCGGCCCCCGCTGCCGCCGCCAAGGCCCCCGATGCTGCTTCTCCGGCCCCCGCTGCCGCCGCCCCTGCTCCCAAACCCGCTGCTGCTGCTGCTGCTGCCGCCCCCGCTGCTGCTCCTCCGCCGGCGGCGTCGTCGCTGCCCGCGCTCAAGGACGTCATCGTCCGCGTCGACGACCAGAAGACCGGCTCGGGCGGGGCGCTGGCGAAGAAGCTCGCCGCCGCCGCCGCCGATGGCACCCTGGCGAAGGCCCTGCGGTCGCGGGGCTTCACGGGAGCCGACGGCGACGCCACGGCGGTCGGCGCCTCCATCGCCGCGGACCCCACGGAGGCTACCTGGAGGGACAGGCTCCCTTTCCCCTTCTGGGCGTTTATCGCGATCGTCGCCGGCGCCGGCGGGCTGCTGCTGCTGTCCTTGCTCGCGACGCTCGTCTTCTGCTGCTGCTGCACTCCTCTCATGAGGGCCGCGAGGAGGGAGCGCAGCGAGGAGCGCAAGAGGGTGAAGGCCGAGGCTGCTGCCGCGAAGGTGGCTGCCAACGCCGAGCTTGGAGCGCAAGGAAAGGGAGGAGACGACGTGGAGAGCGGCAATGTCAAAAACCGCCGCGCCGTCGCACCCGCCCCCGGCGCCGCCCTCAACAAGGACGGAAGCGCGCCCGTGGACGTCTCCTCGACGATCAAGCTGCTGAGAGACTACGCCGGAGAGCTGCAGATGGGAGGCAACGGAGCCGCGGTCGTCGCTGCTGCTGCTGGCGCCGTCGCCGCCACTGGCGCTGCCGCTACTGCCGCCGCCGCTGCTTCCCCTGCCGCTCTCGACGCGCGCGCCCTCGCCGCAACCAAGAGGTCGCACCTCCCCCCGGCACCGAGGCTCGACGATGAAGAGGAGACCATTCCCGGAACCCCCTCTGCCGCCGCCGCCGCCGCCGCTGCCGCCGGCGAGCACTCGTCCGTCTCTGACGCCGACGAGGCCGCCTCCGTCCTGGCCTCCCCTCGCTCCCTTGCCCTGCCCTCCCGCGAGCTCACCGCCAGGCTCGATGCCGCCAACGCCAGGCTCGCCGCTTACGTCGGCTCGCTGACGGTGAAGACCGCGGCGCCGGTCGTCGCCAGTCTGCTGGCTTCGCTGCGCGCGCGCGCCGTCGCAGCCTCGGCGCCGCCGCCGGCCTCGGAGGACGAGGCCGCGCTCCACGCCGCCGCCCGCGCGCTCGTCGACGCGGGCACGTACGGCGCTCCGATCTCTGCTGCCGACCCCAAGAAGGCGAGGACGGCGGCGGCGAAGAACGCTGCTCCGGCTCGCTTCGCCGTCGGGTCTGCGCGCGTCGCGACAGCGACGACGGTTGCCGCCGTCGGCACGGCGTCCGCGGCGTCGGAGACGGCCCGCCGCCGCTCCTCGGCCGGCGGGGGCGCCACCACCGCAGGCAGCTCGGGGGCCCCCGTCGACATCACGCTCTTCGTCGACGGCTCCGAGTTCGAGAGCGCGCGCACCTTTGCGTCCGTCGCCAGGGACGCCGAGTTTGTGCCGACTGTCCTCGAGATCGAGCCCCCCGGCGCGCTCGTCCCCGGCGCAGTCAGCGGCGGTTCCTCCTCCGCCCCGGCGCTGGCCGGCATCGTCTCCGAGCGCGGGCGCTACTCCCTGGGGGAGTGGCTCGCCAAGCACCGCATGGCCAACGCTCTCGCGTCCTCGAGGGACCTCGGCTCGCCCGTCGTCCCGGCGCAGGCGGCCCGCGTCGCGCTGGTCCACTCCCTGGAAGCCCTCGCCTACCTGCACGCGAGGGGACTGTGCCACCGCGACGTCACGCCCGACACCCTCAAGTGGCACGACGCCGGCAGGCGGTGGAGGCTGGCCCTGCCCAGGGCCTCGAGGTGGGCGAGGTCCGGGGCCTCCTCCGCGCCCCTGTCGTACGCGCTGAGGTACGCCGCGCCCGAGGTGGTGGCGGCGGACGCGCTCTCGGCCGGGAGGAGGCTCGCCGCGGCCAACGCCGCCGCGGCCGACTCGGCAAACACGGCGGCGGGCGCGCCTCGCGACGGCGCGGGGAGGGCTCGGGGCGCCGGCTCCGGCCTCGCCATCGCGGAGCGGCCCTCGACCTTCACCGCCGACCCGGCCTCGGACGTCTGGGCCGTCGGTCTCCTCGCCTGGGAGGCCTTCGCGGGGCGCCCGCTGTTCGGCGAGGCCGCCGCCGACGGCAGCAGCGCGGCGACGATGTCGGACGAGCAGGTCGCCGCCGCCCTGCTCGGGTTCCGCAAGCTGCCGTTCGAGGCCGACCCCTCGATGTGGGTGTCTTTCGCCGACGGCGGCGCCGCGGAGCTGGTCAAGGCGATGTTGTCGAGGGCTCCCGACGCGAGGCCGAGCGCCGTGCAGGCGCTGAGGGCGGCGACCAAGCTCGCGGCGTCTGCGAGGAACTGAGAGGAGAGAAGAGAGAGATGGAAACAAAATGGGAGTTGAGGGAGATAAAACAAAAAAATGGTTTTTCGATCGGAGAGGGAGAAGGAGAGAGAGAGAGAGAGAGACTGTCTTTTTTCAAGTGTGTTCTTTACCGCCGATTCGAGCATCGGGCGCTGCGCCTTGGAGTGGAGAGAAGAATCGGGCAAAGAGGGAAACGAGGGAACGAAGGAGGCAAAAAGAAAGCGAGTTTCAACTCGTTGACCTTTTGTTTTCGTATTTTTCTTATTCGTTCGTTCGTTTTTTGTTCCTGAAATGAAGAAAGTGAAAAGGCTCTGTTGATTTCATTTCACACATGGTCTTTTTGAGTTACATCTCAGAGCAGCAGGCAGTAGAGCACAGGGGCGGAATTCAGAATGGGGTGATAGGATAATAGGACACGAGAAGAGGAGCTGGATTTCTTCTCCCTGAGAAAATCATTTGGTCGTGCCGTTCTTCTTCCTCTTCCCCTCCTCTTTTTCTTTTTCTTCTCTCTCTTCCTCCTCGCAGCACTCGGCCAGGAACGCCGACACTCGGCCCAACGCCGCGGCCGCGTCCGGGGTGATGGCCGCCGTGCGCGAGTAGAACGCGGCGCAGCGCGCGACCGCGGCGCGGACGGCGAGGAGGCCCGAGGAGGGGGAAGAACGGCCCGAGGATTTCTTGAGGCGCGACGAGGCCTCGGAGCGCAGCGAGGAGGACGGCGCCGCTCCCGCCCCCGCTCCTCGCCCCCCCCCCTCGCCGGCGGCCTTCGTCGAGGCCTCCAGCAGCAGTCCCAGGGCCACGGCGGCGTAGGCGTGCACCGCGGACGCGGCACCGCGCTCGTCGTCCGCGGCGAGGGAGTCGAGCGTCGTCGTCGCGGCGGCGGCGTCCTCGTCGCCTTGCGGCCGCTGCTTCTCCTTCTTCTTCTTCCGTTCGTCGCCGCCGTCACCTTCCTCCTCGTCCTCCTCCTCCTCCTCCTCCTCCTCCTCCCTGTCCGCCGTCGCCGAAAACAGGCGGCACAGCAGCCCGAGCGCCCCCGCCTCGCGCGCGGCCCGCAGCAGCTCCGCCTCCCGCCCGCCGTTGGCCGCGACGTTGATGAAGAGGCCCAGGGCCACCGAGAGGTCGCGGGAGCGGGCAAGGGCCGCGGCGCGGTCGGAAGAAGCGGAAGCGGCAGGAAAAGAGGAGGAGGAGGAGGGGGAGGGGGAGGAGGAGGAAGAGGAAGGCGGAGAGGAGCTCAGAGCGTCGGCGACCGCCCGGAGCGCGGCCTCGGCGCCGCCGGCCCTCGACACCGAGACGGCGCCCTCCTTGGCGCCGGCGCTGAGGTTCATCAGCACCGCGAGCGCCGCGCGCTGGGCTTCCCTCGCGGCCTTGGAGGGGAAGAAGGGGGGAGCAGCAGGAGAAGAAAGAGAAGACGAGGGAGAAGAAGAAAGAGGGCGGGAGAGGAGCGCGACGGCGGTCGTCGAGAGCCAGACGGGGAAGGGAGTCTCGGCTCCCCCTCCTCCTCCCTCTCCTCCTCCTCCTCCCTCTGGGGACGCCGCTGCTACCTTGGCGTCCAGCGCCCGCTCCTCGTTGGGCCTGCACGCGAACGTCAGGTGCTCGATCGCGGTCAGCGAGGCGCAGAGCGGCCAGAGGGCCTTGGCCCCGAGGGCCTCAGAGACGCGGCGCTGCCGCTTCCTGCCCTCCCCGCCGCCGCCGCCTTCTCCTCCTCCGCCGCCGCCGCCGTCTCCTCCGCCGCCGCCTTCTCCTCCGCCGCCGGCGCCGCTCCTAGCGTCCTCGAGGGCCGACACGGGAAGCGCAGCCACGGCCCTCGCGGCCCTCGCCGCGACGCCGGCCAGCGCCGAGATCGCGCCCGCCTTGCCGGCGGCAGCCTTTATGGCCTCCGCCACCGCCGCGGCCGCGGCCCCCGCCGAGGCCGTGGCGTCCAGGGCGCCGTTGGTGCCCGCCGAGACGCGGCGCGAGGCCTGCGTCTCGGCGCCGTGGGGGTCGGTCGCGAAGGCGATGGCCGCGAGGGCGATCGAGGAAGGGGTGGAGGAGGCGTGCGAGGGGACCAGGGACGAGAGCTGGCCCGAGCGGAGGAGGCGGAGGGCTCGCGCGGAGAGGTGAGAGGAAGGAGGGGGAGGAGCGCTGCTTCCTGCGGCGGCGGCGGCATCCCCGCCGCCGCCGCTGCTTCCGCTCCCGCTTCCTCCGCCGCAGTCGCCCTCCACCCCGACGAGCGCCACCAGCAGCGCCGCCGCGTCGTCCGCCGCCAGGAACACTCTCGAAGAGGGGTCCCCCGAGGCGGCGAAGGCCGCGATCGCCGCGGAGAGGCCCAGGCACGAAGGGAGCAGCAGCGACGAGGGCGCGGCGGCGTCGCCGCCCGCGCCTCGCGCAGCTCCCGCGGCCCTCGCGGCGGCGGCCGCGGCGAGCTCCGTCCCGGCCCGCATGACGTCCCGGAACAGCCCGCCAGAGCGCAGGGCCAGCCTCCCGCGCCTCGTGCTGCAGATCTCGGCGACGTCCGCCGCGGCGGAGGCCGCCGCCGAGGCGCGGGAGCGGCGGGCCACCGCCGCCGCGTAACAAGAATTGGAGGAGCCGTTTCCGTTTACTGTCGCTTCCGCGGCCAGCTTCGCGCCGGCGCGCAGGCCGTCCAGCGCGTAGAGCAGCCTGTCCTGGAGGTCAAAGGCCTCGCCGACGTCCTGGGCCTGGACGACAGAGGTCGTGACGGCGGCGGCGGCGGGTGTCGCGCCGTGAGCGGCGGAGGCCGAGGAGGGGCGGCACGGCAGCGGCGGGAGGAGCATCGTCGTCGTCATCGTCGTCGCTGCCGCTTGCCTCGCGACGCCTCGGCTGCTCGCAGCCGCTCCCGCTGCTGCCGCCGCTCCGCCTGGCTGAGCAGAAGTGGATCTCGACCTCGGTGGAGCGGAGGCGGCGGCGGGAGCAGGAGGCGGAGCAGCGAGGGCTCTCAGCTTCTGCTGCCCCTGCTCCTTCTGCTTCCTCGCCGCGGCGACGGCGGCCGCGGTGCTCTCCGAGAGAGCCCGCGCTGCCGCAGCCGCGGCCACCTCGCCGTCTTCGTCGTCAAAGTCAGAGTCAGAGTGATAGTCGGAAGAAGCAGCAGCAGGGGCCTTGTCGAAGGCGGCTGCCACCGGCTTCGGGAGCGAGGCGGGAGGCGGAGGCGAAGGCAGAGGCGGCGGCGGAGGCGGTGGCGGCGCTTGGCTCGCTGCTGCTGCTGGTGCTACTCTTTTTCTCGTTCCTGCCGTCGTCGTCGTCGCTGCTGCTGGAGCTGCTACTTTCGGGGCCCCAGCAGCTGTCCCGGTGTCAGCGTCAGGGGGAGAAGAAGAAGGACAAGGAGCGGCAGCTGCTGCTGTCGCGCCTCCCTTCTTGGCCGCTCTTGGCACTCTCGGCGCGGTCTCCCTCGTCGTCGTCGTCGTCGTCGCTGCTGCCGCCAGAGGAGCTTCGCCCTGCTTCTTCTTCTCCTCCTCCTCCGGCTCCTTGTCGGCAGCAGCAGCTGCTGCTATTGCTGCTCTCGGCACTGGCTTCTTTCTCTGGATCGCAGCAGCAGCAGCAGCAGCAGCATGGGCAGCGGGAAGAACAGGGGCAGGAAGCTCGTTTCTCTTCCTCGCGGCTGTGGTGGTCTTTGTCATCGCCGTCACCGCCGTCGCCGTCGTCTTTGCCGTTCTCGCCGTCGCCTTCTTCCCCACTTCCTTTGAAGCAGGAGCTTGCTGTCCTCCTTCCTGGACCTTTGTCTGCTTTTGTGTTCGGGAATTCGACGTCGTCGAGGGAGAGAGAAAAGAAAAACAGGATTAGCAGAAGGGGAGAGGTCGAGGTCGAGAGGCTGTCGAAGAAAAGGCGACGAAACGAAACAAACTCACCTTGCCCTTCTTCTTCCTCGCCGACTCCAGCAGCCCAGAGAGGAACCTTGGACTCCCCGCAGCGCCAGCGGGGGAGAGCGAGGCGATCTCCTCCTCGTCGTCAAAGTCGTAGGGGTCCTTGACGACGGAGGGCTGCTTGTTCGATTCGGCGGTCGGCGCGATGCCGCTTCGCTTCTGCCTCTTCGATTGCTGCGCCGAAGGCGTCGCGCCCGCCTCTTCCTCTGCCCTGTCGCTCCGTCTGCGAGTCGGGACGGCCATTTTTTTCTTGGTCTCATCGGGAGATGAAGCCCCGCCGGCCGCGGGAGAGCGCCGCTTCTTCGTCGCCTGCGACGGCATCTTTTTCGTTTTCTTCAGCTCTCGACGATGAGGGTCGGTCGAGAGAGTGGAGCGAGCGAAGTAAAGAAAGAAAAAAAAAGCGCGGAAAAAACTTCGTCTCTGAATAGTTCTCTGGTTGCCAAAAGCAGTAAAGTCGCCTTTCCGACGCCTCAGAACCTCACCACCAACAACCTTTTCGCCAAGATGTCCCAGACCGCCGACCTCGCGTGCACCTACGCCGCGCTCATCCTCGACGACGGAGGCGCCGATGTCTCTGTGAGTGAAGAAAATGCAAGGAGAAGGAGGAGGAAGCGGAAAAAAAAGGCGGCTGCGATCAATCGTCGGTGATGCCCTCTCTCTTCGCCGCTCTGCCGCCTTGGAATCGCCTCTTGCTTTCCGATTCTTCTCTCGAGAAAGCAACAGCGAGCACTGGCGCCTCCATTGCGGTGGAGAACGAGAGAAAGGCCCTGCGCCTTCGTGGAAGATCCAGGGGGGTCGTCGATCGGGACGGCGGCCGCCAGCGGCGATCGAGGAGGAAAGACCTCATGTCGGCGGCTCCATTCTTCGCCTCGGCGAGCATCTCACGTGCTCGATCGCTGCACAGATCTCGCATGCACATCATGGGGCATGCCCCAGAGCGTTTCAGGGATCTGAATGTGGACCAGAACGTGCCGAATCCGTGATTACACTGCTTGCTCTCTCTTCTGCCGCGCGCGTCGTCGATTCGTGAGGCGTCTCTTCGGGTGGGTAGAAAACACTCACCTCCCTTTTCTCTCTTTCTCTCTTTCTCTCTCAACCCCAAAACAGGCCGAGAACATCGCGGCCCTCGCCAAGGCCGCCGGCGTCACCGTGCCCCCGTACCTCCCCGGCATGTACGCCAAGGTCTTCGCCAAGAAGCCGATCTCGGAGCTGATCACCAACGTCGGCGCCGGCGGCGGCGGCGGCGGCGGCGGTGGCGGCGGCGGTGGCGGCGGCGGCGGTGGCGATGCTGCCGCTGCCGAGGAGAAGAAGGAGGAGGAGAAGGAGGAGGAGGAGGAGGGAGACGACGACATGGGCTTCTCGCTCTTCGACTAGATATTCCCATAGCCGAGGATAAGAAGGAGTAAAAAAAGGGGGACGCGGGAGTTTTTGAGGTAGGGGGAGGCTGCGACGACGAGGAGTTTTTCTCTCTCCGACGTCGTTGTTCCTTCCCTCTCCCTTTTCCTCCCTCCCTCTTCTTCTCCTTGTCTGCCGCTTTTCGCCCGCTCGTGTTTCTCCAGCAGTATCAGTTGCGGGATGTTGAAAAACAATCCGTTTCTTTTTGCTGCGGGAGAGAGATGAAGGGGAAATAAATAAATAAAGGCTCGGGGAGATTTTCGGCGTCGCGCGTTTTTTCCTTTTTTGCGAGTTTTTCTCCTCGCGGGATTCTCTCCTTGTAAAGCAAGCGCGCGTCTGCGGACCTTTTCCCTGGTTTTTTAAATGACAACGTTAAGAAGAATTGAGTTGGGAAAAGTCTGCCTCTACAAATGATGATGATAAAAATTTCTTTAGAAAGAAAGAAAAAAATACAAAGTGAAGACGAAGAGAAAAAAAAGGTCGGTCGAGAAAGAGCTGCTGCTTGCCGCCTCCCTCTCTTTTCCTCTCTCTCTACTTCCAGGATGCGCCGCACAAATGTGGCGCATATTTCATTATCATTCTTTAGGCCATCGCCGCGCGGGCCTGCTCAAGGATGAGGAACATAGCGCAGTTCCACGAGCCTAGGCGGGCGAAGTTCGAAGTGAAGCCCTTGTAGAAGGCCGCGATTCCCCCTTCCCTGGCGGTCTTGACGAGGCAGTCGAGGACGCTCGAGTAGAGGGCGGTGTTTGCTGTTCAGATTTTGAAAGTTTTCGGAAGTTTTGGGAAGACGTGAGTCCAAAAAAAAGGAAAAGAGAGAAAGAAAAGTTTCTTTTCGTTTCTCTTTTTTTTTCTGTGCAAGAGAAAATAGTTTATCCCCCGCTCAACCAGCCCTGCCGCGCGCGGGACAGCATGAATCGCAATCGGCGGGGCAACTTAAAACGCGGGGTAAGATTATTGTTCGCTCTCGCGCGCAGAGGTGAAAGCAGAGGGGGGACCACAAGGCGAAGTCGAATGAAAAGATCGGAAAATCGCGAGCGCCGGGCAGCAGTGCGAGCTTTGAGATAAAACAAAGCGAGACCGCTGCCCTCGCCCGTCCCCCTTGCTACCTCGCGCGCTTATGTCATTGTGTTTGTGGGTGTAGAAGAGAGATATGGGGCGCGCGCGAGAGAGAGAGAGAGAGAGAAAAAAAAAAAAAAAGAGGGAAGAAGGGCGAG
>Ga0315284_10003238_pt1 | contig 23097 bp, 25 predicted proteins | sample YL17G09_16_MG_FD_203696 | JGI IMG/M metagenome (GOLD analysis project Ga0315284, IMG submission 203696) | Sediment microbial communities from Yellowstone Lake, YNP, Wyoming, USA - YL17G09_16 | ecosystem: Environmental > Aquatic > Freshwater > Lake > Sediment | place: USA: Wyoming | collected... | reverse complement strand
GCATCAGCCAGGTCATAATCCAATAGCATCGGAAGGACCCGGGGCCGCTTTCCGAAGGTCACAAGAATAAGGAAGCCGCCCGGGCAATCATTCATGAGGTTGTATAGGTTGAGCTGCGCCGGATACTTTCTGATCCACCAGCCGCGGTGAGAACGGATATCGTCGATCGTCTTTGTGCTGTCCCAGTAGTTCGGATTGATCGACTTGATTTCCGCAGGGATGGTCTTGACCGAAGCGAATGGGTCGCCCAGCTTTCTATTCAATGGCGCTAGACCGTCGATCCTACCGCTGATTCTCGACTCCTCAAGCGTAAACCGCTTCTGATTCTCAATGAGCTCAAAGCCTATGATGCTGAGGTTGGCTTTCGTTTGACGCTCGATTTCATTCCCCTCTTTGATTCTCCAAAGGGCCCGGAGGTCCATAGGCTTTTTCTGGGTCCAATCAAGACGAGTATGAACGAGATTCTTTTTACAGGGATGATGGATCTCACTCGCCCAATTCCATTCATCATGAGGATAGGGTCCGCCTTTTTCATTCTCTTTGCGTTCAAGTTCTGCATCTAGCTTCATCTCTATTTCCGCGCCGATCTCACTCAATTGCTCGAGAAGGATTCGATCTTCGGAAGGCTTTTGTGACAGGACTTTTTCCGTGGTGATCGTTTGAGTTTCCATCACTTCTTCGCCTTTTCCTTCGCTTGTTTCTCAAAAAAGGCAGCCGGCGGCTCTTTGTCCTTGGCTGGATCTCCCATATCTTCGGGCTGCAACGTGTCCATCTCAATCTCAGAGGCTTCTTTCCTGGCCTCGATTTCCTCTTCGGCTTCAAGATCGACAATGGTTTCGGCCTTGACTTCTATAGCATCATGAAAATCGCCAGATTCTTTTCCACTTTCAGCCTGTCGCATAATAGCCGCTAGATTCCGTGGCGTATTATCGTTTCTCCAGCCGTGGACCGTCACGGTCGCTTGGACTCCGAGCGTTGTTTCCCGATAGAAAACCTGGGAAACGGCGATTGCCGGATGGTCCTTGAGAATGTTCCTTTCAACAATCGTTGCCGCTATGCGGTCCCCGAAGCGCTGCCTTTGCGTATGTTCCTCTAGGCAGTCAATAATGGCCGGGCTCTCATAGTTGATCCAAATGCCGATAGGGTCCTCAGTTAAATAAAAGGCCCACTTTCCCGGTTTGGTTGGCCGCTCGTCGGCGGTTCCATAAACCGCGCAATCTGGAAATTCCTTTGCGTCAGTCGGCTTGCCGCTCGCCCACACGACCCTTTTCATCTTCGCCTGAATGCTTTGAATGAAATAGGTGTAGACGTTATAGAAAAGCGTCTTGTCGATGACGACAATATTCCCGGCCGGAGAATACCCGATTCCCATTTTACGGATGTTGACGCTTTCGACGGATTTGGTTTTGGGATTCCTTTCGATATGCGGATTCGGGACCGGTCGACCATCGACGATAACGGACTGAGGCGTAACGAGCGAAATGGAGGCCACCTTGTTGAGATATCTGTATCCCGGACCCGTTATCGGATATTTGTCCTTTTGCTTGTAAATATGACCCAGCTTTTCATAGAGCGTCATATCAGCACGGATAGGAGCCATGATCTGACCCTCCTGGACTTTCGTATAAACTATGCCGAAATCCGCGGTCAATCCAAGGACGTCCTTCTTCACCCCCCCGTTTTGAACCTTGACTAATTCCTGTTGGTCTTTAGGTTTTTTGGTTTCCATTTGTTTCCTCCTTGACAGCGGGCGTGAGTTCTGCTATTAAATAAGAGATTGCTAGTGCGATTTGCACTAATTGTGTTATCTGGGCCAATTCCAAACTGTGATTCGGGGATTGGCCTGCGTCAGTAGAAAATCTCTCGCCCACTTTTCCTTGTGAACTGAAATTTAATTCCATGTTCACCTCCTTAAAAAAGCCCCAATTGTTTTGCGAGCGCGCGGGGAGGCCTGGTTCCCCGGGGGCCTCCCGCTTTGCTCGCGCTGTTAATCGTCTCTTTGTTTAGCCTATCTGCTGGATTCACTCCTCCTTGAGTTGAATAAAAACAAGACTCGCAAATTTCGCGGTCTTTCATGTCGACTTCATTTTTGGTGGTGTTACAAACTTCGCAAAAGCAAATCATTTCTTGCTCCCGTCTCCACTTATTGCCTTGACCCCATTGATGATGCTATCTATTAAAATTTCATACCGATCATCAAGTTTCGGTCTGAGCCGACATCCCATTTCATCGGCCATGAATTTGAGATAATCGAGATCATCCGTTGCCTTCATGAAATCAAGAAACCGCGAAACTGAAATTGGCAATTCCCCGGAGGCATAAGCGCGAAGGGTATCCTCGGCAATTCCCATTTTTTTGGATACCTCATCGAACCTATATTTTTTCTGGGTAATGAACATCGTATAGAAGTAGCATTGCAATCCAGAGGCATACCTAATTTTTGGATTGACGCCCGAAATAGCTTCGCTCATATTGTTCATATGATTTCAAACCGCTCGCGCCCGGATCGTGTGAGCCTCAATGAATTTACTTACGTCTTCCTGTTTGAACATGACCCGCCCGCCTATATAGACAAAGGCTATTGCCCGTTTCTGCATTATCCGGCCTACTTTCCTGGTAGAGCAGCCCCAGATTTCAGCTACCGCTTTTTTGGACAACAGAGAATTCATTGATTTCCCCCATCATTTTTTTGATTTTATAGAGCGTTCTCGGGTGAGGATTTTTTGCTATTCCATTGAGAATATAGGAAACCTGGGAATGGGATATTTTCAGAATTAGAGCAATTTGTTTGAGGGTGAGGTCACGTTCATAGACAAATTTTCGAAATCGGTCAATAATTTGCGCTGTATCTGTATTTATCATTGGCCCGTTAAATATAAAGCAAGCAATTCGACTTGTCAAGTCTTTTTTTTAACTTTATTTGATTTGTAATGCGGGGTTTATTATGCTAAAAATTCAATATCTCGATACCAAAATAAGGCGGCCTTGGATGATTTCGAAAAGAGAAATAGGATCGCGTATTAAAAAAGTTCGAAATGATCGTGAACTTAAACAAAAACAATTGGCAAAAATCTTGAAGACTCGGTCGGAACAAATAAGCCGAATAGAAACCGGAAATGCAAATTATGGGATTGATTGGCTTTTCAAAATTGCAGGGGCCCTAAAATGCGGCGTAGAAGAATTTTTCTATCCCCAAGATGGCCGGCCCCACCAGGAAGATTTTATAAGATTTATGGAAGATTGGATTAAATCAAATAAATCATAGAGGGAAATATGATTAACAAAATTCTATCTTTGGGTCTCGTTCTTTTTTATCTCTCTAGTTGCGCGACACTTTTCAAGGGAACTCGTCAGGATGTCAATTTCAACAGCGATCCACAGAAGGCGCGCGTCATCGTGAATGGCGAAGATATGGGCCAGACACCATGCTCATTGAAACTCGAATCAAAAAAGAGTTATAAGATCGAGTTCAAGGCCGAAGGTTATAAAACACAGATGATCAATATCGCAAACCATATCGGTGCTGGCTGGATAGTCTTAGACGTCCTTATGGGTCTTGTCCCAGTTATCGTCGATGCGGCAACCGGCGCATGGTATAGTCTTGACCAAAAGAACGTCAACGCGATTCTCGAAAAACAGCAATAAGGATGCTTCGTCGCCGCGGCAAACGATTCTATCTCGATATCCGCATTAAGGGCAAACGCTATCGGCAATCTCTCAAGACCGACAATAAATCTGAAGCCTTAGACCGATTCCAGGACAAGCGAAATGAACTCCTGGCAGAACATCAGCAAGGCCGGATAACGATCGATGCCTTTTTCAAGCAATACATCGCCTGGGCCTGGACGACTAAGCCCTCAACCGTGCCCTGCGAGATCGTCCGCATAAAACGATTCCAGAAGTTTCTCGAGACGAATTCTATAATCTATCTATCCGATATCTCGACTCTGACCATAGAAAATTTCCGGTCTTACCTCAAGGATAAAAGCAGATTCAGGAAGCCGCGCGCTCCGGCTGAAGATAAGAAGCTTTCCAAATCGACGATCAACATTTATCTGCAATTGCTTCGGACAATGTTCTATCGGGCCATAGATTGGGGTCTGCATCCCGGGCCCAATCCTTTGAGGAAAATCAAATTCTATAAAACAACATCCTCAATGAGGGCGCTGACGGCTGCGGAGATTGAGAAGATTTTGGCCGTATGCCGGCGGATCGCGGGAAATCCCCAGTCTCCGCTTCAATCGAAATTCTATGATATGGTCATTCTCGCACTCAACACCGGCATGAGAAAAAGCGAAGTCATAAATCTGCGCTGGGATAGATTGGCCGGGGATGAAATTCTGGTGACCGGGAAGGGAGCCAAGGATAGAATGATCCCCCTCAACGAGACGGCGAAAAAGATAATCCTAAGTCAACCCCGCACCACGGAATTTATCTTTGATCTGGGCTCACAGAATCGGCGCAACCAGGGAATTTTTAGGCGCACTACGGAAATCATCAGGCGCGAAACCGGGATCGACTTTCATTTTCATCTATTGAGGCACTGCTTCACGACGAGTCTCCTTGAGTCCGGCGTTGATATCGTTACGATCGCGGAGATTCTGGGGCATTCTAAGGCCTATACAAGCCTAATTTACTCGCACACAGATCGGGAAAGGAAGCACCGAGCAGTCCAAGGCCTTGGGCACATTTTTGGGCACAGTCACAATTTTAATCCTGAAAATAAGGCAGGAATGTAAACCGCTCTAAGTTTTCCACAGTACAGTGTCGGACTGATAGATATTTTAAATTTCCCCCCATATCCCCCTGATTATCAGACAGGAATATCATTATTTCTCAAAGACAAACCGGGACATTCTAAGATATAAAATGACCTATAAACCATGTCTTTGGGCACAATCAGGGCACACCTTGACCGCGTAGGATCGATTTTAAGAGGCGATCGGCTTCACGAAGGCAAGGTCACTAGGTAAACCTAGATCGTCAAACCTAACCTATCAGGCGAAGCTTAGGAGTCTTTTGAGCCATTGCCACAGCCTAGACCACCATCCCTGTCGGGTAATAATCAGATTAAGCGGTAGTGAATGGGGCATTTAGCTTATATCTGGCCCTTTTACATTTATTGTGTAAGCACCAGGAATGGCTGCCACCGTGGACATAATGGTCAATATGGATTCCTCCCCCGGCCATATCGAGGTTGGTGAAAACTGAGCGGTCACATTCGGGGGTAATCCTGAAATAGATAATGGGATTGGTTTGTTATACCCATCTATCCCTGAAGCCGTGATCTTGAATGTTGCACTTTGTCCGCGCTGGAAAGAAGCTGATTGTTTATCCGCCACTATAGAATAGTCGGGGATTCCCTGAATGTTCAAAATGATATCAATGCTTTTTGGCATGATTCCTCCTAAGTATTCAAATGCACCTATATCTGGCTTAGTGCCAAGGAAGGGCAATGAGACTCCCTGGCCGACCTGCCATGAGGCGCCTTCTTTCAAGGTTATGATGTTATTTGCATAGTCAATCGAGGCAATCTGGATAGCCTCGTCCGTGCCTTCGAGTTGGATATAGTCCCCCTCAACGATCCCCCATCCGTCACAAAAATACCCGGCGTCCTCGACCTCAAGCGTCCGCCCCGATCCGTTTGAGCGGAGCTTTGTCAGGAATTGCCCGGTGTCAATGCAGGGGCTTCCGGCGCAGAGCCGAAAATCACCGCTAGCCGGGTCTCGAAACATCGGGTCCGTATCGTTCCATGAATTGACCAGGAAAACGAGAACAGCTTGATTGCCTGTCCCCGCGAAAGTCGCCCGGTCGTTTCTCTTGTTGAAAAAATGGATGTTGTTTACGGAGATATTATCACCTTGAGTCCCAGCGACGTCCTCCTGAATCTCATAAGGCGCGCAGAGATAGCTCGGAGGCGGGACTCCTCCGCAATCGTAGGCGACATTGTGATAAAATCTATTATGCTTTGATTGGTAATCCTGACGCGAATAAATCTGGAAAGCTGCTCCGACTCCGCGATAAATTCTGTTCCGCCTGAATATCGTTCCGCTCCCCATCTGTTCCCAGGCGGGGTCTCTCCATAGGCCATCTTGCAGACCAGACGCGTTTCTCAAAATGTTGTCCTCGATCAATGATCGGAAATTAGTCGTGTTATAGCAGAGATATTCCGCGCATACCCCCCAAGTCCCATTAAAATTATTTCTCCTGGCAACAACCCTGTCTCCCATTAAGAACAATCCGGCGTGGCCGCAGAAATCAACCTGATTATCTTCAACAAGACAATAATTTCCGGTTATCCACAGTCCGTTTCCGCCCTCTGGGCCTGGTTGAGGGGCGGTCCCGATATGGTCCATTATGCATCTCCGAACTACCGCATAGGAAACGCCCTCCAACCGAATCCCATGAGATGGATCTCCGGGTTTCATGTTTCTGACTACACAGTCCTCAACCGTCACATTGCTGATCTGTCCATGATCGAACCAGTGACAAATTCCAGTTTCCATTGCCCCTTGGTTGTCGTTGATTACGGCGAGGCCTTTCAGGGCAATGAAACTATGATCAACCATTACCCCGATAAATTGTCCCTTGATCGTAACTATCTCGGCCCCATAATTTCTAAAGGTTATCGGTGCTCCGGCGGCGCCGTTCCGCTTGGTTCGGAGTCCGACATTCCCATCATTCGGTAGATAGGGTCCGCCCCGTAACCGGGCAGTATCCCCGGCAATGAGAGTATCGGATGCTTTGAGGAGAGTTTTCCAGGCCGTGGATTCTGTAAGGCCGCTATTCGGATCGGCTCCATTGACCGGATCGACGATATAGTTGGACATCAGATCATCGCTTTTACTATCGCTTTCAGAACATCGAACCTTGCCCGTCGAATATCGGATGGAAGCGGGTTCTCCGCATTACGATTGTAGTAGAGATACATAGGCTTCTTCCCTGCTTTCAGGATTTGACCCATCTCTGTTCCCTGGGAAACTGAAGGCTCCCGCTTCTCCGGCTTATCGCCCTGCCGACCTTTAGCCAACTTATCAGGACCGTCCCCGTTCGCCATGTAGGTTTTCCCTAATTTGAAAACCTCGGTTAGCCGCTCGGGAGAATTACATCCATGAACCTCGAAATAAATCCCGTTAGCGGCCGCCCATTCTCTGTTTTTGACGTAGTCCAAATTGGTGCTGATGATCGACAACTTCGCTCCGAGTCGCCTCAGTTCATCGGCCATCCATTGGTGAAATTCCAGAATGATCTTATCTTTCATTGCCGTCGGGCTTTTGAGTTTCAAGAGCCAGCCGGCCAGTTCCTTTTTACTGGGTTTGTATCCGGCCTCATTGACGGCGTGGTAGATCACCCGGCATTTCGTCTTCGCTGCCAGGCCGACGATCCGCTTCATAAAGGCCGAGTAATAGGGCCGGGGTCCGTGGCCATAGAATCCGCCCCAAGCCTTATGCTGAACATCCTGCCAGTTCGTTTTCTGAACGCTGTGGTGCCAGCATAACTTTTCATAGTAATCTGGATTTGCGACAGAACAGTAATCGAGAAGCCTGATAACCAGAGCTGTATCCCGTTTCGCGCATCCGGTCATGATATATTCGAGTTTCTCAAAGTAGGCCGGATTTTCATGCTCTTTTGTGTAATTGAACATTGGCTCCGTGGCCGTCCCGACATTTATGTAGGGCTGCCAATTAACCCCTCTTGACCAAGTATAACTTGTGAAGGCTTCGGTTGCGGTCCAGCCGGAATAATAGCCCTCGTCCAGGAACCAATCGATATCAGCGAGTTTACATTCCATCATCTGATAGTGGCTGGTCCCAATAAGTGCGTCCGGACGTTCGGGTTTAGGAGGAGGTGGAGGTGGAGGTGGCGGTTCGGGCGGGATAGGTGGCTCCGGCGGAGCCGGACGGATCGGTTCAGGTTCGGGGATAGGATAATATTTGTCACATTGACACAGATTTTTGAGTGTCTTCCATTTATTCTTTCTGGCGATTCCGCAAAGCCATTTTCTGATATTCATCCTAATCTCCTAAAAGAGATAACCAAAAATTTCGCAGGTTACGGTGGCCGGAGCTCCCTGCTCAACCGTGACTTTTATTCCGAATGTCCCCGCCGCTACGCCTCGAACAGATCCCGCTTTTGCTGTGAGAACCGTATATTTCGTCGCTCCATCTAATTCGATATGAGCGGCGGCGGCAATCACGTCAGCGGCGCTTGCATCAAATCCAAAACCGTATTCAGCGGTGGTCAAATTTATTGAAGCATTGCGAACAACGACATGAGTGATAATGCAAGATTTCCCCGTCGGGACGGTATAGAGAACGACTTTCGCAGAATCGTCATTTAGGTCGATCCCAGCTACGGAAGCAAGCCTGAAAAGTGTTTTTTGATAGGCGTAATTCATTCTTTATTCTCCGATTAAAACCGAACCGTCATCATCCAGAAGTGGTTGGCTTTCGTCATCATAGATACCGAGTAAATAAGTCGTGTCTTCCAGGTCAAGTGCGATATTATAGCCCTTGAAGTCCGGACTTATTGAATTGATTAGATAATAATGCGTAGCCTCTCCTAGGCCCAAAACATTGATACCGAAAAGGTCTTGAATCGCCACGACGTCTCCGATATCCACATGATCAAGCCAAAAGAAGGGAACCTTGACATTAAACTTGGGATTGCCATAGGCCATCCGAAAAAGTTCCTCTTGCGCAAGCGCAAGCGCCATATTCTCATCAGTTGTCCAGGGGAAAGCGAGATCTGATCTTTTCTCTCCCAGAAAATCAATGCTGTCCTGATTCAAGGTAACCCCTGATCCCAGCATTACGTTTGAACATGGGAAATTATCCCAGGTGTAGGCCAGATAATTTATGGCCTCCCCCCAATTCATCGGTTTCTCGGGACGGTCTAAAACATCGAGCTGACAAAAAATATGTTCAGCTGAAGTGTAGGTTGAAACGTCACGGCGGCCAATTTTGATCCGGCCGTCGGTATCATTCCAATAACGGAGTCCGAAAGAAACGAGAAGCTCCTGAAGGCTTGCGTTCGATTCATTCTGCTCCTGGGCGATAAATTTCCCAGTCTCATCCCAGCCCTGGTCAACGAAATATGCGGCCATGTCCAGGAAACTCTGGATGTTTAAATCTTCCTGTGCAACACCCAGGAAAAAGGCCAAATAGAATAACAAAACATAGGCCGGATTTTGAACATAGCCGTTTGCCGAATCCCAGGCCGCATACATGTAGCCGCGGCAATTAAAAGTTATCCGTTTCGCACCCTGTGAGTTCGTAAAGGTCAGATAGGTTCGGCCACCGTCAGCATATGATACCGCCCAACCGGAGTTCTTGATTTTGCCGTTGGTATAAACCTGATCTAGGCCCTTGAGTGACCCCCGGCCACAGAGATATTTATGCGCTGGTTTATCGACCAGGATCGCCTCGATGGCCCCGGGCGTGTGGCTATCGGCGGCCACAAGGCTGCAGAGACCTAGCGCCTCGGGCATGGCGCGACCCTCATGGTCCTTATGGATGTTCGGGTATATTGCCCGAGTGCAAATATATTGAGGTATCTTCATCTTAAAAATACCTCGCATTGACATCTCGGAGCGTCACTCTCCAGGTCGAATCCGGTTTCTCATAATCGGTTACAACCATAGAACAAAGATAACTTTTCCAGTTATAGGGATCATTCCTGAATCCCCACCAGAATGAGACCGCCTGATTCAGGCATTCATATTCTGCCAGAAGCATTGAAATTTCCTGGTCGTGGTTAGCAATTTCAATGGTCAAATCAGAAACCTGGGCAAGTCCGGAGATATCGCTCGGGGAGCGTTCGAAAGAACCGAGATCGAGAATTTTTCCCTCGAAGAAAATGTCCGGCGTACGAGTATCTATTGGGGCCCAATACTTGAAGATCGTAGTTGTCCTGGATTTCCAGGGCCACTTGATATAGATGACGGGATCTTCTTCTCCGTCGCCGTCGCCGTCGTCCGCAACGGTGAAAATGATTCTTGTCCCAGGATAAATCCTACCGTCCGTATCACAGCGCCAGTCTCCGGCATAGGAGTCAATGTTTTTCGCCGTGCCATGATTTCCCTTTCTCGTTTTGATCTGGTAGGTTCCCGCTGCCATCGCAGGCATCGTAGTTATTTCAATTTGATTATTTGAATTGATGATAAATTCATTCCCGGCATACGGTGCGAGATAAATAGTATAATTGCCCTGACCTTGCAGCCCCTCGAAATAAATCTCGTTGACGGAATCACCCCAACCGCCGGGTTTAACGCTTCCCCCATATTCTATTTCATCCTCATCATTCTGAAATCCGAGGCCGTTCAATAAGACCGTGACAAGTCCGGCTGTCGGCATAGAATAACGATTTAAAGAATTCGTGAGGGCGTTGAAAAATACCACCTTCATTGAATAGGGAACAAAGTCGCAGCGGACGCCATCATCCCCTCCCCAGGTGGCCTGAGCCGGGGTAGAATCCGAAATAAAAATTCCGTATCCATTCCTCCAGAAGTGGTCCTGAGCCGCATTTGCGTTTAATCCAACACCCATATTCCAGGCGGGGCAATGTCCCTCAATTTCTTTCGGGAGATCGGCAACGGCAACGTTTATAATTTCCGTTGTGGCAATCCAAATATTTAGGGGATAACTGGCATATTCATTTACTCCGTCATAATATTTTCCCGTCGCGGAATCATTCGCCCAGGCATCGGGTGCAGCAGGTATAACCGGGACTCCGTCAGAGATAACGATGTCTGTAATGGGTTTCTGATTATAGTTTGGAACGCCCACACATCCGGTTATGTCTATTCTACAAATTTGGTCAGGATTTTCGGAGGCGGCGAAATCGTCCTCTATGAAACCCCGAAATAATGTAGTCCATCTATTCCACATATTATTTCCGAGAGAATACCATTTTATATAACCCATCTGCCCGATCTGACTATAGACATTCAGCCAATCCACGGCGGTAGTGTAATCATTATTGATATCCTGCCCCTGAAGTACCACCGAATGAAAGCGATAAAACAAACGATAAGGCATCGTCATCGTTATGCTCCCACCGGAGATATGAGTGAATTACTACCGAGATAATAAAACCAATCGAACAGGGCAATCCCGGTTACGGCGTTAGCGTAATTCCACATAATCAATCCCATCTCCGCGGCGGCAAAGGGTTGAGCGACCGTATATTGCTGAAGCCATTGGATACCGTTAGTGCTATGATCGAAATAAAGGGTCGTTCCGCTTCGCCGAATCCTTAGATAGGAAGGACAATAATTTGAATGTACCATGTCTGAGGGACTATAGCCCCAGGAATTGTAGGCGTTTAGATATGTGACACGAGTCTGTGGTGTTCCCAACGCCATCTCGCAAGTATAGGCAAACACATCGGTAGTATTGGGATTATTAGTTGCGTCTTGATAGAGGGCCAGTCCGACGGAAAGATAATTAGCGAACGGAAATATAGGATTGACCTTCACCTCTATTGTGAAATCACCCGCCGGGAGTGCCTGGAAATGCCCTCTCCATGTGTAGGCATTATCCCCCGTATTCGTATAAACCAAATGATGATTCGATTCTGCAACGGTTAGATTGCCGCCCGCTTGCCATGCCACCCATTTAACATCTATTGAGGCATCGTCAAAATGATCCGACTGAGAAGTCGGCGAAGCCGGGAATTCATCGGGATCAAAAGTAGCACCGGCACCTCCTCCCCCTCCCGGAAGCCACGTTCCCTTTCCGCTCAAAAACTTAGTATCATCATTCGGTAATAGGGGACATAAACCATGTTTGGTAATGCTGACATTATGATCGGTATTATTTGAAAGCGCCGAATGTTCGGTCGTGCTATCGAGGGCGTGAACCTTATTGTGATGGTCATCTTCACCGATCCCCGACAGTACAGCATGGGAATGGGTCGCAAGATCGGCTATGCTCGATCCTACCTTTTTTACATTCGCCCAGGCAACGTCATCATAGATAACATCCGAACCGTCCGATTGAACGACCTTCCCCGTCGTTCCAAGTGCCTTTTTCTTCCAAACTGGACTTACATTCTGGCCCGTGACAAGATCACCGCGTACGGGCGATCCGACCGTGGTATCGGGATGGGTCGAGGAAAGAAGATCATGCGATCCAGCTATATCAACGCCGTCCTGAAGGTCCGTGATCGCGCCCCACAGACTCTTGATCTGAGTCATCAACTCCTTGATTTTATCGACAACGTTCATAAGATTGTTATTCCCCGGGTTTGCTCAAAAAGTTCAAGAGAAAAATTATTGACGTTTTTACATTCGCGATCGACAGTCAAAATACCGGGACATTCGACATACCAACAATCTGGCTCAGCGCTATCCGGGATGAAAATGAAGGGATGAATTCCGTCAAGATCATCGAACATGGCTTCCATTTCCGAGACCACTTGAGTGTTGGTTATGCCGTGGAAACTAATATTGAATGTTTTCCTCTTTGCCCCGAACGCCCGCCACCGCTGTTTATAAGGAGTCTCATTATCAAACTGAATATATTCGGCGGCATTTTGGGAACCGGGGGCATAATTTCTCGGAAAGGCCGCCCAGGTATGGAGAATGAACTCCCCGATGTTACATCCAGCCAGTGCGTTGTCAAAATCGTCTATATCCAAAAGCCAATAATAAAAACTCGGCGCACCATCGAGGAGTTTGAACATATTGAGGGTGTGCCAAGCTATGTCTCTCGAATAGGCTGGAGCATCCCAACCACCTACCGGTGGGTTATTATCATCCCCCTTAATCTTGCAAAGGAAGGCACCGCCGCCACTCGTACCGGCCAGGTTGTGATTCATAATTGCGGCGATAGTCGGTGATATCCTTGTGACCCCATCACCCATGAGGATTTGATTCCCACTTTTGGCCATGAACCTAAGTGGCTTCGATTGCCTTCGATTGTACATCCACTCCTTAACATAAACCGGGTCTTCGGAGGTGACTGAAATTAAAGTATTTACATTGACAAAATTCCCCTTAACATAAAGCGTATTCATGCTATATCCCCAATTCCTTTTTGAAGTTTGTTGTCAATTGATTCGTGTTCCCCCGAAATACCTGAGTCATGATCGGGATAATTTTTTTAACGATGGTCGTTTTCATTCCCTCGTTATCGATGGTATTGATATTAAAAGTCAGATTCACGTCTCGGCTTGTTCCCCCGCCCGCGCCCGCAAGATTCAATATTTGCGGTTTATTGAAAATCCATTCGGGTCCCTTTTCCGCCACATGAACCAATGCAGGTTTCGGAAAATAAGCACCAGTCGCAGCCTGAGGAAGTCCCTTGATTGCGGCAATCACGAAATCGAGTTTGTCGCGTATTCCTATCCTAAGAGTATTAAATCTATCCTTCATTCTTGAATCATAGGTTTTCTGGGCGTCGAGCATCAGTTTCAGTTTTTCTACGGTAGCTATTCCCGCGTTAGCTTGGGCCGCGGCTGTTTCCTTAAATTTTTCCCAGTCCACCCCCAACTGTTTTGTTACAAAGGTCTTCATCCATGTGGGAACGGTTAATCCAAAGGTTGCCGCGGCGCCGACGAACTGAGCCACAATCGGTAAGAGTTGTTCAATTTGAGCATTACTCAACTTTGCGGTATCCATAAAAGAATTTAAATTACCCCTGACACCCAGAATTGCCTTGGCGGCGGCGGTGGCATAGCTCGCTAAGGCACTAAAACTTTGCTGGGTCAAATATCCAGCGTTTCTAAGGCTTGTTAAAATCGTCTGTGCGGCGCCGAGTCGTTCGAAGATGGCCGGGAATTTCTCCATCGTATGCATCAGTGCAACCATCGGCTTCAACGCGTCCGGAATTGCGACCCCGAATTTCCTGTAGCGATCTATCATCGCCTGAAGCGGCCCCTTCATCATCTCCAGGGCTTCGATGTATGTCTTCCCGTTTTGGATGAGGCTCTGGAAGGTAAGCGTTGCTATGCCGGCCATAGCATTAAGATGATTTATGACACCGGGGATTCTTCCCTCCCATTTACCCAGCTCTTTTTCCGAGGTTTTGATTTGCTCATTAAGAGCGTTCCATTCTGTCGATCCCTCTTTGACCTCAGATAATTTCTTGTAAAGGATATCGAGTTCCGCCCGCATTTCCTCGATCGATTTAGTGGGCATCGCTATGGAACTAACGATCGTACTCATGGCGGCCGGAATTTTGCTTAATTGTTCAACAACATATTGGGTAATCTCGGCAACCTCGAGGCCGGATTCCCGGATTTTCTTAATGAAATCGACCATCGCCCTGGAACCCTCTTGACCGAGTTTCTTTGCGCCCTCGAGCATGGCCGTAAAGGAATCACCCAAGGACTTGATTCCTTCGGCCGCACTCAATCCGCCTTTCTTTATCGAATCAAGGATCTCTCCAGCGCCCGCCCAGAGTTTGTTGATATTCTCCCCGGTGACCCCCGTATCCCGAATGATATCGGCGAAGTATTTAGAGATGGCCGCATAACCTTCCATTCCTTTCTGTCGGGCTTCTGCTATCTTCTGAGAAGTGCTTTCTGATACTTCCCCGTATTTGGATAGAATGGAAATCTGCTCCTTTGTCATCATGATAATTTCTTCGGCCATTCTCTCGGCATATGTCTTTTTTGGTTTCCCCCCGAATAGTGCGGCGAAAATAGCTCCGGCCATCGCAACGATAGCTCCAATAATGTCCCCAGTGGCGGCCTTGATTGTTCCTAACGCGACGCATATTTGAACCGCGCCCAGAATCATTGTTTGAACAAGCATCAAAAACTTTTGTTTTGCGGCACTAAGATTTTGACCTATCGTCCCAGCGATAGCCCCAATCATATTTGCTATCGTGATCGAAATCTTTTCACCCGCGGAAGTAACATCCTCGCTCATGGCCTCCATTTTGCTGGAAGATTTTTCAGTATATTCATCCCAGGTTATAAAAAGTTTTTCGGTTTCAGCCCGAAGATTCGGGAGAAAGCTATTCCATTTGTCGAGGCTTGTGATGAATTTCTCTGTGTTATCCCTGAGATTGGGCAAGAGTCCGAGCGTAACTTGGGCCGTAATATTGAAACCTGCGAGTTCGTCTTTGGCCTTTTTAATCTCCTCGGTCAATCGCGCCTGCTCGGATATCGGCATTTGAGCCTTATATTTCGCAAGTGCCTGCTCCATGAGGGCAATTTTATTTGCAAGATCTAACCTGGTCATGACCCCCAGCACCTCGTTCCAGGCCTTTACTGGTTCAATAAGACGCATATAACTCTGACCCAGATTCGCGTTTGCAGTAGTTAGGGTTTCAGTAGATAACCCCGCAAGTTCCAACCCCTTTCTTGTGTTCATCAATTCCGTATCGGCGAAACCCTTCATGACAACGCGGCTACGATCCACGCCGATACCAATTTTTGCCAGAGCCATATTGAAACTTTCTATGAGCCTGATAACAGCGGGAGTTTTCTTCCCCGTAAGTTCGGCCTCCTGGTTATAGAGTTTCAGATTCTTTACAGTTTCGGCGATACCCGCGATACCAACAGCCGCTAAAATACCAACAGCGCCCCCCGTAAGTGCGCCCGCCCTTGTTATTTTGAGAAGCTTAAATAATTCAATCAACCTTGGCAGGGCAACTAATAGTGGCCCCACTTGAGTTAGAAGGGCTCCTAGGCCAACAGTCATCCCCCCAATTGTCGCGATCGCCCCTGGATGTTCAGCCGCCCATTCCCTAAACTTGGAGATGATATCGGTAAGACCGTCAACGACCTTTTTGGCGGTCGGCAAAAATATCATGCCGATTTCCTTGGTTAAACCGCCCATTGATGTTTTCATTTGGGCTATGGAATCGTTGAAATCATCAGCCGCCTTCGCCGCCTCCTTTGACCATATCCCCCCTAATTTCTTCGTGGCCTCATAGTTATCCAAGAGGCCTTGCTTTCCCATATTGAACATGGGGATGAGCTCCATGCCCGCGCGCCCGAGTACGTCCATAGCTAGGGCGGTCTTCTCGGCTCCGTCAGGCATAGAGGCGAATCGGTCCGCTACGTCGAGCATCACGTCGTTGAGGGGTCTCAGTTTTCCGCTACTGTCGACGATGGAGACGCCCATAGCATCGAACATCTTAGCCTGAGCACTACTCTTATCCATTGCGGCCTGCATGGTATTTGCGAGACCACGCATACCCTGTGCGAAACTTTCGAGCGATGTCCCGCTCTTATCCGCCGCGAGTTTATACCCACTCAGGGTCTCCGTAGCGATCCCCGTGCGCTGGGAAAGGTCATTGATCTGATCGCCAGCATCGGCCGTCTTTTTAATCAACGCCCCGAGGGAAGCGACCATGATGCCGCCCGCCACAGTGAATGCTTTGCCGAGATTTTTAATTCCCTGCTCATGCCGCAAGACTAGCCCGGACAGACTGGTCTGGTCTTTCTTGACCGTCTCTACGGCTTTTTGCCAGCCGGCGATATTCATCTCGAGACGGCCGATTACGGCGCCCCCATCGAATGCCATTTTTATGCTCTCCCTATTCGTCTTCCGCCCGTTATATCAAGCCAGGTCGTTACTTTCGGGGTCGCTAATACACCCCTCTCCATTGCATCCAGGTTCGCCAACGCATTTTGATACAAAGCCATTTCAGACTTCACTGTATCTCCCTCCGCCCACGCCATTCGGGACATTCGGAGCGCATCGATCTTCTCATTCAGCGTCTTCCTTTGTGCCGCCAGGAACCAGAAACCGAAGTCTCGTACGTCTAAGTTCAATAGATCAACGAACGAGAAAAGCCCGGGGAATGCTTCCGCTATTATTGCGAAATTCCGCCCTCGGGCCTCAGCCCGTTTTTTTCGGACGCCGCTTCATCGACAACCACGGTCCCGACTGGAGCCGGGATCTCCGCTACCTTTCCGGCTTTGCCGCCCGTCATGGCATCGTTCACGTGTTCCAGGATCTTGGACAGCACTCGGATATCGGTAGTCTCAACTTCCTTGGGATCGATCCCGAAAATAAGCGCGACCTGTTGCGTAAGAGCCGTCATGTCTTCCAGCGTTTTGGCCTTCCTCTGTTCCTCGATATTCGAGACAGCTTTGATCGTGGACGGCGAAAGTGGAACAGACACAAATGTCCGTCCGCCTTCAATCTCGATCGTCACGGGCTCGAATAGACTAGTCTCAATCTTAAATTTTGGCATAGAACATCATCTCCCCGATCAAGGAGTCGGAAGACCGACGCGCCACATCCCACCGACGTTGCCCGAAAGGTCATCCGGCAAAGCGTCGAACGTGATGTCGGTTGCCCTTTGAGACGAATCGTCAAACTTCCACGACGCCCCGAATGTCGGGACCGCCACGAAAACAACCAGGGTCGCGTCGGGATCGATCGAAGGGAGCAATCCGTCCATGATCGTGATGATCAGTTCCTTGGCCATTGTCGCCCGCTTGTTGACCCCGGCGGAGGCAGTAACGATCATGCCGTCCGCATCGACAGCCGCCCCCGTGATCAGGGACGCCAAGATCGCCAAGGAAGGATTGGCCAACGCTGTCTTGACCGTCGCGCTCCCGCCGACACCGATGACATTCTGGACGGTTTTTCCCGTTTGGTCATAAGTGATGTTGATGGTCTCCTCCTTATGCTCAAACGTCGTCCCGCCTTTCGTGAAACCCAAGTCCACCCCGCCAAATTTGACCTGGCAGGGTCCGACTTCTCCTAATGGAAAACTCATGTTGACCTCCTATGGTCCTATATTCGAAGGGCCTGCGCCCTGTCGTGCGTTCTCATGCCGGACTCACATGCAAAAGGTAGTTCGTTGAATATTCGAATCCGCCCTGCTCCCCAATTCCGATGTATTGCGGTTTCGCTAATGCACCGATCGACCAAATCTTGTACTGCTGACCCCCAGAGACGAGCGGCCCTATCGTCCAGCCGGACGTCCCATGAATGGCGCTATAGATTGTCCAGGCATCGTCGCGGGCCTGAACTATCGTCTCCCCTCTCGTGGCTACCTGGAGCATCATGTCAGTTCTATATGCAAGGTCAAAGTCGGCTGGGCCTCCGGAGTCTAAGAGAGTATGACACCGGACGGGTGCATCCTGGGCGCGAAAACCCACCTGGAGATTCACACCTCGAGTCAGACCAGGAACCATCGCACAGAGCCAGACCGCGAATTCCTTGAACATATTATTTCCCCGTTGTCTCCTTGATCCGCGTCGCGACGATTCCAAAATATTTCTTAGCGAACATCATGAGTTTGGTCTCCAAATATTTTGGCCCGACTCCGCCTTCAGACCAGTTCACCTTTCGATTTACAGCCTCATGCCACTTCGCCGCATAGGGCATGCGAAAAATGAGTTTGGAAAGAATGTCTTTCGCCCCGAATCGCTCGGCGGGTTTTGATCCGCCCTTATGGTGATCCTTGCCCTTGCCACCGGACTTCTCCTCGACCTTGCTCGTCGTGATGCCTTCCAGGATCAGCGTATGATCCCCCCGGAGGTTCCCCTCTAAGAGGGGCGTCTTGGGCGTCACGTTATCGCAATCGGCCTTTAATTCTCGCAGCGCTTCCCACATCCCTTTTTCGGCGGCGGCCGGGGCGGTCTTCAGCGCGTACTCAAAAAACCGCGCATTGAATTTCTCGAAGTCGATAGCCATACCGCCGTCCTTCATTGGTCCGTTCATTGGATGAAACACTCATAATGAGAAATTGAAAAATCCGTCTTCCTATCGACCCGCATAATCACGTGTTCAATTCCTTCAATAATGATCCGATCTGCGTTCGTTGGAGCAAGAATATCTCCAGCCAGATAAACCAATGCGGCGGAGATGACTTGCTCACCCTGAGCGTTCCTTATCAATTTATCCTGCCATTCAATACGTGCCTTGACGGCGACAGAGCTCCAGGTCGGTTCCTGCCATTGATCAAGGGCAGAGAGATATTTAATCGTAATGTCATCGATTAAATAACAATTTATCAACGGTTTCTCCAAGCCAACGCGTTCTCGGAAACAGGATTACAAATATCTTCACAGCAAGGGTGCCAGGGGGGGCCTCCGTCCGGAAGCTTTTCGTATTTGCTGGAATTGCCGGATATCGAATAAATCTGACCCTGGTATGGAGCGCAGATTTCCTTACATGGGTTATCGTGCCTCGGAATTTCTACAAGGTCCTCACCGAACTCCTTCATGCTCTCAAGAGTTGCCTCTGTTTGAGACTCGCGCATCCTCGTCCGGGCAACAAGCTCCGCATAGGAGCGCAGATTGTAATCACGGTCGTTGATGGTAATAAAATTCTCCCCGCTTAATTGACTCAGTAGTTTCGCCCTGATCTTCGCGGCGATATCCTTGGACGTAAGGTGCGCCATGCCGACGTTGTATTTGGTCGTTGCCGATACCGACGCCGCGACCATGCGGTTTATGAATCCTTTGACGGTTGCCGAATCGAACATCTGTATCTGTTCGACCTTTTTTATGCCCATAGCCGCCTGAGACACAACGGCCAAGTATTTCCGCGCCGTCCTTTCGATAGTCCGATTCGCCTTCCAATAATCATTCATGACGGTCTTCGTCAACGCGGCGATCTTCTTATCGTGCCGAACCGGGTTATATCTATTCGTCGGGAGCCGCTTCGCGCCGATCATCTCAAGCCGTGTCCAGGCCATGCCCTTGCTTTCCTCGTAGGCCGCCCGGATCGCGCCCGGAGCCCACATCTGGACAGCCGTATCGAGTTCGCCGATAATATCCTTAACCCGAGACAGAACCGTGCCTGACTTCACCGCCGTATAACTATCCGGTTCTAATGAAGATAGAGCCACAACAATCCTCTGTGCCGCCGAAGCGTAGACGGATTGGATCTCCGCGATTCGCTTCTTCATCGGGATCAGGGCCAGTTTTTTCACGGATAATTTCTCCTGGTGGTTTTCTTTCTTACCGTTGGTCTTTTCAAAGGACGAGCTGGCTGGACTGATCGCATTGGACGAATTGATTGTCCTGTTCTAATAGATGCTCTTCGGTTAATCTTTCTTTTGCTTTGATCGTACCACCATGCAGTTCCCGACGCGGTCAAATAGCAACCGCCGGAAATAAGAGCGACACCAAAATAATCTTCCGGTTTGGCTTCTTCGCCGGTTGCAATAATAGAACCATTGCCCGAGATCATTGCTAAACCGGCTACGGCCTTCTGCCCCATTGAGGTTAATGCCCCGGCCTTCGAGATTGAGGCGGTCGAAGAAACAGCTTTTGCCCCAGAGGTGATCAAGGTCCCGTTACCGGAGATCGCCGTAGAATCCTTGCCGTCTTTTATTCCCGCGGATGAAAGTGAGCCGCTACCGGATATGGCCGCAGCCCCGGAATGGTGTTCGACCCCGCTAGCTTCCCCGGTTGCGGAGAGTGAACCACCTCCGGTCATCCCGGCAATCGCAAATCCAGCCTTCGCCCCATTGGCCACCTGGGAACCACTCCCCGAGATTGGCCCTGCCGTGATCGAGCCAGCCTTAAGCCCGATCCCGGAAGCAGCGCCCCCTCCAGATAGGGCGGCCGCCCCGGAATGAAATTCAACGGCCGTTCCGGTTGCAACAAGGGAACCATTGGCGTGTATGGCTCCCAGGTCAGCTGCCGCCTTGAGACCGTCCCCGATAAGCGATCCTGCACCGGAGATCGACGCCGAGATAGAGGTTGCCTTTGCGCCCGATGATGTGAGAATCCCAGTTCCCGAGATCGCCGCCACTCCGGAGTGTTCTTCAGGAGCAATGCTCGCCTCACCCGTTGCGGTAAGCGAGCCGCCTCCGGAAATGGCCGAGATATTCTGAGAAGTCTTTAGGCCCGCCGCGATTTGATGACCAGGACCACCGGAGAGACTAGCAAGCCCCATCAGGGCAACCGTACCTAAGGCAACGAGCGCTCCCTTCCCCGATGCTATCGCAGAACCCAGGCCAGCCTTTTGAACAATGCCCGCCAGGGAACCATTCCCTGAGGCTAGGGCAGATCCCTTCCCATTCTTTTGGACTACTGGGGTTATGGTTCCATTCCCGTGGATTAGGGCAGCGCCGGAATGTTCTTCGGGGGCGGGTTGTGGAGCCAATGCTACCGCGTGCCCGCTGCTAACAGCAGACGTGAAGGTGCTTAGTGAATGGGCATCGATGGCATCCGTTCCCGACTTTATTCCGCTGAAGCAGGCCAACGCACAATACGTACTATAGGCAACGGCATAACCTATGGTAATGGTACAAGCTGGGTCGGCCCCGGAGCACGCGGTCGCCACCCCGCCCAAGGCATTGCTGCCGATAACTAAAACCAGGCAACCCGTTGTGACCGTCGGGGTGGGGACGGCTATCGAGGTTCCGGCCCCGTTGATTTGCTGGTTTGCTACGTCAATCGGGGCGGATGTAGAGACGCCCGTCAGGGCCATCATCTCTCCCCGGTTTCGCCCCGATGTGCCGAGAGTAAAAGTGAAGGTCGTGGCATCAACATCGGCCTGAACTGCTACTTTCCGGAATAGTGCCGATCGGGAGCTTGCCGTATTGGACTGTGCCCCGATTATCATCCAGTCGGCTGGCGGCGTGATGGTCCCGGACGTGGCCTTATTGACGATATGCGCCAATATGAAGTCGCCGAGGGAAAGACCCGAGGGCTTAGTAATTATACAGTTTGCAGAATTCGCCCCCGGACTAGCCCCGACAGACCGAAGTCCAATAGCCAAGTAAACTCCTTATGCGTTCAGATCCAAATCCATGTCGGTCAGGGTATAGGTTCCCTGCGCCCCGAAAGTCTCAGAAGTCACGAGTGCTGAACCGTAGAAGACGCCTCCGGTAACGAGCGACCAGAGGCCGACATAGAGGACTGTTCTTCCAGCCGGTACATCAAACACCGGCACATTGGAATCATCCATCGTCCCCGATCCTGCCGCATTCCAGGTGATGGCTTTTCTGGCATAGACGGGACTCCCGCCTGATGTCGAATGTTCGTTTGTGCCGCTGTCTCCTGGATCAGCGCTATGGAGCGAAGCAAAGACGGCCAGCGCTCCAAGCGCATTGAGCATTGCGTTTTTTCCCAAAGAACTGTAAGGCATTTTTTCCTCCTAAAGTTTTATACCATCCTTATTTTCATCTCGATCAATCTCAGAAGCATAAAATGGATTTATTACAGCCGTTGAGAATTCCTCGAGAAGTCCGGCCACGAAAGGCGGAATCGGGAGATAGTTCAAATCCGTTTCTGCGTATTGTTCCTTGACGATCCCGGCCACGGTGACGCCCTGTGCCTGTAGCCCCTTGCGCCTGTCTTCGTCAGCTAAATGGATGAGCATATATAATGAAAGTTCACACTGTGCTTTCTTCAGGACGACTAATTGATCCGCCGTCGCGTCTAGGAATAATGGCAGATTGAAAAGCCCGGAGAAGTAAAGGCGATCATAAGCCGTTTGAAGTGCAGCAGTCTTTTTCGGGTCTCCGGACGTCGGAAGAATGGAGGTCCAGGCGTCGGCAGAAAGGCGCGTTGCAAAGTAGGTGTCAGCGTCGACCAAATTGATGTATCCTATTTCGCCGCTCATATTAGCCTCCGCTCCCGTCTAGCCGCTTGATCCAAATTGATTCAAATAAAACACCCGGAATATCAAATGCTTCATCTATTGCCTGTCTAACCGAAGACCAGCAATAATCATGTACGCAAATCAGTTTTTTCGCTTTTGGAAGCCATGTGTTGATATCCTTTTTGACTTCTTCATAGCTATGATCCCCATCAATAAAAACCATATCGACCGATTTTTCCTCGAATTGTACCGCCGCCTCAAGACTATAAGCTTTAATGATTTTTAGATTCTTAAAATAGCCCACGTTCTGTTTAAAAATCTTGAAGATATCATGTTCTTTCGCTTCGATCTGTCCATCATCATTCTTGCTTCCGAGCCAATGGTCGATGGCCCAGACGGTCCCTGGGCATCCGCTTAGCAGGGCATGGGTAGATCGCCCTTTCCAGCTCCCGACCTCAACGATTGTCTCCATTTCCTTTGCCGTGGAATATAACCATTGGAGTTCCAGGTCGGATATCCAACCCATAATATTATTTGTGTAATTCATTTCCCTAAAATACCTGGGGGTCGTTCAAGTGCGCCGCGCATTCGGTCCGGATCATGGCCTCCGTCCAGTT